>Ga0326727_10012036_pt1 | contig 19853 bp, 18 predicted proteins | sample MB2enrmetagenome_FD_207643 | JGI IMG/M metagenome (GOLD analysis project Ga0326727, IMG submission 207643) | Lab enriched peat soil microbial communities from McLean, Ithaca, NY, United States - MB29MY | ecosystem: Environmental > Terrestrial > Soil > Wetlands > Peat | place: USA: New York...
ACAAGGAAGGCCGGCGGGGCTTCGTCTTGACTCTCGCCACGCGCGAACAGCACATCCGGCGTGAGAAGGCCACCTCCAACATTTGCACCAACCAGTCGCTGTGCGCCCTGGCTGCGACCATTTACCTCAGTCTGCTGGGGAAAAACGGACTGAAGAAGCTTGCCGAATTGAACCTTGCCAAAGCCCATTACGCTGCCCGGCAGCTTGCGGCCATTCCGGGCGTGATTGGGCCGTTTCGCGCCCCGCACTTTAACGAATTCGTGGTCAAGCTCCCCTGCGATGCCGACGAGTTGCTCGCCGAATTACGGAAAGTAAAGATCATCGGCGGCCTCAACCTGGAGCGCTTCTACCCGGAACTGAGAAACCACCTGCTCGTCTGTGTCACCGAAACAGTCAGCCGTGAAGCGATTGATCGCACGATCGGAGCCTATCGGCACACGGCCGAAAGCGCTGCAGGGAGCGCTGAACTTACGGGGTGGAACATCGCGGTTTGACGTAAGGCCGGTCTTTGTGGCCGCCCTGACGCAACTTCCCGGTTTACACGAGCGAGAAATTATGGAGAATCGTATTCGTGAGGCTCGGCCTCACGTCAACCGAAACGAAAAACTGATCTTCGAGAGGAGTACACCCGGGAAGTCCGGTGTGGATTTCGCGCCGCTCGATGTGCCTCCGGTATCTCCGGAAGAAGTCCTGGGTCCGGAACTAAGTCGCAGCGAAATCGAGGGTTTCCCGGAAGTCTCGGAATTGGAGGTCATCCGTCACTTCACGCGCCTTTCTACGTGGAATTACGGGGTGGACACGGGCCTCTATCCGCTGGGTTCCTGCACCATGAAATACAATCCGCGGATAAACGAAGAAGTGGCGCGCCTGGAAGGGCTGGCCACCGACCACCCCTACGCACCCGAAGCATTAGTCCAGGGCTGCCTGGGAGTGCTGCACGAGACCGCGCGCTGCCTCAAGGAAATCACCGGCATGGACGCGATCACGCTTCAGCCCGCCGCAGGCGCTCAAGGCGAGCTGGCCGGCATACTAATGATCCGGGCCTGCCTGGCCGAACGCGGCAACCCACGGCGGCACATCCTGATTCCCGATTCCGCGCACGGTACGAATCCTGCCAGCGCGACCATCGCAGGCTACGAAGTTCGGAATATCAAATCTGATGAGTGCGGCTGCATTGATCTCTCCAACCTCGAACGCGTCATGACCGATGACGTGGCAGCCTTGATGCTCACCAATCCCAACACGCTGGGCATTTTCGAGTCGCAGATCAGGCAGATCTCGGACCTGGTGCACGCGCGAGGCGGCTTCATGTACATGGATGGGGCCAACATGAACGCGCTGGTCGGGGTTGCACGCCCGGCGGACTTCGGCGTGGACGTGATGCATTTGAATCTGCACAAAACCTTCAGCACACCCCATGGCGGCGGCGGTCCAGGTTCGGGGCCGGTGGCGGTGAAGAAAGTCCTGGAGCCTTACCTGCCGCTGCCTATCATCGAGCAAGGACCGGACGGCGCGTTCGGCCTGAACTATGACCGGCCCCGGAGCATCGGACGGGTGCGCGCATTTTACGGCAACTTCGGCATGGCAGTGCGGGCGCTGGCATACATCCAAGCCAATGGCTTCGAAGGCCTGCGCCAGACCGCCCGCGATGCCGTGCTCAACGCCAATTACTTGAATAGCTCGTTGACGGGCCTCTACGAGCTTGGCTCTTGCTGTCCTCCGATGCATGAATGCGTCTTCTCGGACCGCCGCCAGGCGGCGCGCGGCGTCCGCACCGGCGACATCGCCAAGCGGCTCATCGATTATGGCTTTCATCCTTACACCACGGCCTTTCCTTTGATTGTTCCTGGGGCTCTGATGATCGAGCCCACGGAAAGCGCCAGCAAGGAGGAACTGGACGCCTTCATCCACGCGCTGGCATCCATTGCGCAGGAAGTCGAAGAGGATCCGGAGTTTGTGCTTCAAGCGCCTTACACGACCCGCGTCACTCGGCTGGATGAGGCCGCCGCGGCTCGCAGGCCAGTCTTGCGCTGGAAGCCGTCCCACCAGGCCTGACTGACCAACGAGGAATGCAACCATGGCAGACCCCCCTTTAGCCGCTTCAGATCCCGCGAGACGGGAAACTATCGAAGAGATCAAGGCCGAACACGAACATCTTTCGGCAATTCCTCATTTGCAAGAACTGCTGAACGCCTTTCCGACGCCCGCCGTCATCCTTAATGAGTGCCGCCAGATTGTGTCGGCCAACCCGCGACTTTGCCGGCTGCTGGACAGGGCCGAGAACGACCTCCTGGGTCTGCGCCCTGGCGAGGCATTCAACTGCATTCACTGGCGAGAGGGCAATTGCGGATGCGGAACGGCGCAGTTCTGCGAGGCTTGCGGGGCGTTTCAGGCCATTTTAAACACGCAGCTACGAGACGGTCAGGATGTTCAAGAGTGTTCGATTACCATGCAGACGAACCAGGGCGAGCGCGCGCTCGATTTGAGGGTGACGGCTTCCAGCCTTGATCTGAATGGGAGGTATACCGTCTTCGCCTTTAACGACATCGGCGATGAGAAACGCCGCGCCGTCCTGGAGCGGATGTTCTTCCACGATGTGCTCAACACTGCGGCTGGGGTCCGGAATCTGCTCGAAGTCTTGCCTGCACTGTCCGATCAACATCGCCAGGAAACCTCCCATCTGGCCTCCCAACTGGTCCAGTACCTGATCGAAGAGGTCGAAGCCGGGAAGGACCTGGCCGCTGCGGAGCGGGGAGATCTGGCCGTGCACGTGACCTCTCTGGATGCGCGGCATATACTGCGATCCGTCTGCGAGCTCTACGCCCATCATCCGGTCAGTCGAGGCCGAGAAGTTGTCGTCAAGGAAATTAACGGTCCCTGCGAGGTCGCGAGCGATAGACTGCTCCTGCAGCGAGCGTTGGGTAATCTGGTGAAGAACGCCCTCGAGGCCTCGCTGGAAGGAGAGGAAGTCCAGCTTGGTTTCGAATGCAAGAGCGACTCCGCCGTCTTCCGTGTGCACAACCGAGCCGCCATGCCCGAGTCAGTCCGGATGCAAGTCTTTCGGCGATCCTTTTCCACCAAGTCGCCTGTGGGCCGCGGAATCGGAACTTACAGCGCTAAACTCATCACGGAACGCTACCTGGGCGGGTCCCTCACTTTCGCATCGTCCGAAGAAGAAGGGACGACCTTCGCCGTCGTGCTGCCCAGAAGCCGTCCGTTGTCAATTCTAGGTTCTCATCAAACAACGCCCGCCGACAGTTCGCTCAATTCTGGCAATTGAAGCTTGGTCGGTCATTCTGAGCTACGGCCCACCGCTACAACTTGACACTCCTTCCCGGACGTTATAAGAAGATAACGCTGTGATTTCAGTTCTGGAGGACACCCAATGTCATTCGCTCACCGGCGCGATTTTCTCAAACAATCCGCCGCCATGCTGGCGCTGGGAACAGATGCATCAGCAGGCGGGCAAGGAGAGCCGACCGCCCAACCGCAGACTGGCGAGGCTTTCTCGGCCTTCCAGGCGAGGCGCCGCAAAGAGCTTTGGGGCCTCCTCGGCGATTTGCCTTGGGATCACAAGCCCGGTCCGGCTTCGTTGCTGAAGAGCGAGCGGCATAACGGGTACACGCTCGAGCGTCTGGTGTTGGATCTGAACGGCATCGAGCCCGTCCCCGCCCTTCTGCTCATCCCTGACAAACGCCAACAGCCTGCGCCCGGCCTGCTTTACATTCACTGGCACGGTGGAATGTACGACCTGGGAAAGGAACAATTGCTCTCCGGTGTGGACGCCCAACCTGCCTATGCGCCGGTGTGCGCGGAAAAAGGCATCGTGGCGCTGGCCATCGATAGCTGGTGCTTCGGGGAACGCAAACACGAGGCCGAGGGCCGAACGGGCGAAGAAGACGCGTTCAAGTTGATGCTCTGGAGGGGCCAGGTTCTCTGGGGCATGATGATGTTTGACGAATTCCGAGCCTTTGATTACCTGGCCAGGCGGCCGGAGGTTGATCCCCGGAGAGTGGGTGCGTTGGGTATGTCCATGGGCTCGACGAAGGCCTGGTGGCTGGCCGCGCTCGAGCCGCGCGTCCGATTATGCGTGGATATCTGCTGCCTCACCGATTTTGACGAGTTGATCAGGACTCAGGGCCTGAAAGGTCACGGCATCTATTATTACGTGCCCTCTTTGCTGAAGCACTTCCAGACTTCCGGGATCAATGAGCTAATCGTTCCCCGCCCTCGACTAAGCGTGAACGGCCGCCGAGATGCATTGACGCCGCCCGCCGGCGTGGAGCGCGTCCGTGACCATCTGCTGCCGCTGTATCGAGCGCACGGCGATGCCGGCAACTGCCGCATCGAGCTTTTCGATTGCGCGCACGTCGAACTCCCGGAGATGAGGAAGCTGATTTTGGAATGGATGGACAGCAAACTGGCAGCGGCGGTTGCGTGAGGGCGGCCACGAGGGCCGCCCCTACAGCGCATTCAGATTCTCTCCGCGGGTGCACACTTGTCTAGTAGCCCTTTTGGGCATTGTGCTTCTTGTCGTAAATCTGCTTAGAGAGCTTGTTTTGCTGTTGATTAACGGTCTTGCGGTCGGCGTTGGTCAGCTTCCCTCCATTCGCTTGGCGCATGGCTCCGGCTTCACGGTCCACACCCTGTCTTTATTCTCCAGATTTGAAGCTTCCCGGGGAGTCAACTGACCGCTCCGAATTCCGTTCGCAATGCGAACTGACGACGCGCACCAGCGATCTGCAGCCGGCGGTCGAGGCCTTGCAAGCTTCTACAGCGATATGAATACTCGTATAATATCGTATATAGTTATTTAGAAGGATTGACCTTAACCGGAGACTCTGATATACAATATTTATTCGCACATAGAGACACGGTGCAGCGGCAACTTTACACGCCAAAACCCCGGCGGTAGCCATTTAGCCAAGACGATGCAAAGTCGCCGCGGCAGCGTGCCGTTTCTTGACGGGGAGGAGCGCACATACATGAATCCCTCGAAAAAGGGGATGACGTCAATTCGCGATTGGATTCTCGGGTCAGCGGCGTTGCTGACGCTTTTAGTTATTTCACCCGCTCGTGCACAAACGGGAGCGAGCCTTTCCGGCGTGGTGACGGACCAAACCGGCGCAGCCCTTCCCGATGTCGCGGTGACAATCAAGAACGTCCACACAGGTGCAACGCGCACGATCGCAACCGACGGCGGGGGGCACTATCAGGCGTCCGGCCTGCCTCCGGGGCGCTTCGCGATTCGAGCGGCAAAACAAGGGTTCGCCGATGAAACGCGCACGGGAATCAGCCTGGCGGTTGGCCAGGATGCCACGGTCGACATTAAGATGCAGTTGCGCACCCCCGACGCCTGCGCGAGCGGCCACGAGTTCGCCACCACCGATTGCGCGCTGACCTGGCACGGCATCACAGTGTACGGTGCGTATGACGTCGGCGTCGGCTGGGTCAGCCACGGCTTACCGCAAAACGCCACTAACTATGAAGGCGAATCTCTGGTGAACCGAAACGGCTATCAACATCGATTCCTCGTCGAACCGAACAACCTTCAGCAGACGGGGCTGGGCATCAGGGGCAAGGAAGAGTTTCGGCATGGCTGGTCCCTTGTGTTCAACGCTTCAACTGGCATCAATCCGCAGTCCGGCGAACTCGCCAACGCGTCAGCCACCGACACCATCAACAACGGCCTTCCGCGGAGCAGCTATTCGGAAGCCATCGACGGCGCGCGCGCGGGCCAACCCTTCAATGACGAATTCTATGCCGGTATATCGTCCGCGTATCTCGGCACGCTGACCTTCGGTCGTCAGCGCGCTCTCGGTACCGATGCGATGCTCCTTTACGATCCGGCCGGCGGCGGTTATGCCTTTTCGTACATCGGGTATAACGGCACGATGGCCGGCGGCGGCGACACCGAGGACACCCGTTGGGATGACGCCCTGAAGTATCGCCTCACCTATGGCCCGGTCCATTTCGGCGCGATGTATAAATTCGCCGATGGTTCTGCCGGCTGCTACTCGGCCTCCGCAACCTGGACTGCCGCCACCTGTACGCCGGAACAGGCGCATAACAACGCCTTTGGATTCGACCTCGGCGGAGGCTACGGCAAGTTCTCCGCCGACGTCGTCTACCAACATTACAACCAGGCGATCAGCGTGTTGAACCCGTTGCTGGGGCCTCAGAGTCCGTCGGCGTCATATCAGTCGACCACCGACAGCATCAATACAAACCCCATCACCGGGGCCAATCTGATCGCAACGACCAACACCGTATATGGCATCGTGACCGACAACAGCGCCATTATGGCCGCTGTCAGGTATACGTGGGACCCGTTCAAGTTTTTTGGCGGCTACGAACACATCTGGCAGACTAACCCGTCGAACCCGTTAGGCGTTGGCGCTTTGGACCAGGGCAGTGTTATCATGAGCGGCGTCGAAGACAACAATCTTGATTCTACCAAGCTCGTGCAGATCTGGTGGACGGGCGGGAAATACGCTTTCGACAGCAAAACCGACGTCACTTTGTCCTGGTATCATCAGGGGCAGAACGACTTCCGTGTTCCGTCGACCTGCTCGCCCGAAGCCGGCTTCCGCAGTTCCTGCGCGGGCACCCTCAACGAGGAATCGCTCTATGTGGATCGTCACTTCACCAAGCGTTGGGAAGCTTTTGCGGGAATTGCGTATTCCTACGTGAGCGGCGGTCTGGCCATCGCCATCCCCCATGGCCCCGGCGTCCCCTATAAGTACGACAACAACCTTGCTCCGACAGTCGGTGGTCGTTTCACCTTCTGATCGTTTTCTGATCGTGCGTGGACATCCTCGCATATCGGGTTGTCTTCGCGTTGGCGGAGTTGGACCCGGCCTTTACTGATCGAGTCATTCTCCTGGCGGATCGCGCTGACGGTCAGCCTCTGGACAGCAAGACGGGCCGTTTTCGTATTGTGGTCCCGGGCGAAAAGCGAATGGCGAGATGGGTCCGCCAGGTAATTACCCTCAAGGTGGTGCAGGTCCAATAGCTCCCGAGCCTCCGGTCGCACCCGAATCGGGCGAATTCAGTCGTTAGCCTAGGTCAAATGAGCTTTAGAAGGATACGAGATTGAAAAAGCATCCGGGACAGCGTAGCGCGGCGCTTTTGCTATCCTTGCTAATCCCTTTGTTGCTGGATGGCAAACCGGCACACCCGACGAGCGCGCAGGCTCGCGGAATTGTGGTCGCGGCGGCTATCAGCCTCAGCGAAGCTTTCAACGAAATCGGGCGGCTTTACTATCAGCGAACGGGCGACACCGTCACTTTCAGTTTCGCTTCGTCAGGTGAGCTCGAAAAACAGATCGAAGCCGGGGCGCCAGTGGATGTGTTTGCCAGCGCGGGCGAAAAGGGGATGGACCAACTCCAGGCGAAGCAACTCATTGACCAATCGACACGCGCTGACTTCGCTCGTAATACTCTGGTGCTTGTGGTACCAACTGGCTCCAAGGCGGCACCACACTCATTTACTGAGCTGCAAGGGCCGAGTGTGCAACGCATCGCGATTGGCGATCCCAAGACAGTCCCAGCCGGACAGTACGCCGAAAAGCTTCTTCGCAACATGCAGCTTTGGCCCAAGGTCGAGCCGCGGCTTGTTCTTGCCTTAAACGTACGTCAGGTGTTGGACTATGTCGTGCGCGAAGAAGTCGAGGCTGGGATCGTTTACGCGACTGATGTCAATATCGCCAAGGGCAAAGCTACTGTCGTTGCCTCAGCTCCTGACCAGGATTATGGCCCCATCTTGTATCCGATTGCCGTCGTGAAGGACAGCAGCGGTGCTGAAGCTGCCAGAGGCTTTGTAAATCTCGTGCGAAGCCCGGACGGCGTGCGGATCTTGGCGAAATACGGCTTTCTGGCTCCAAAGTAGCCAATGATTTGGCCCGCATTCAAACTCTCGCTGCTGGTAGTCACCGTCGCTACCGTCCTGATCGGAGTAGTCGGGACAGGCTTAGGTTATGTCCTTGCCAAACGCCAGTTCCGAGCCAAGGAACTCTGTGACGCCATCTTGACGCTGCCGATGGTGCTTCCCCCGACCGTGACTGGCTACTACCTGATTTTGCTTCTCGGCAGGCGTGGCTGGATCGGTCGATACATTTATAGTCTGACGGGCTGGTCGCTGGCCTTCACTTGGCAGGGAGCGGTGGTCGCCGCGGGCGCGATGGCGCTGCCTATCATGGTCAAGTCGGCAAGAGCCGCTCTGGAGTCGGTGGATGCGCGTTACGAGATGGTCTCCTTCAGTCTTGGCAAGGGGGAGTTTGAGACTTTTTTCCGTGTGACGCTTCCGCTCGCTATGCGCGGCCTCGTGGCCGGCATCGTTTTGAGCTTTGCACGGGCCCTGGGAGAATTTGGCGCCACCCTGATGCTCGCAGGGAACATTCCAGGGAAAACCCAGACAATGCCTTTAGCCATTTTCGAAGCGTTCATCTCTGGAGAAGACCGGCAGGCGCAGGTACTCGCTTTGATCCTCACGTTTGCCTCGGTCGCGACCATATATCTGACCAATATCCTGACCCGCTCTCAGAGGAGCGCCTGACCCCATGCTCCGTGTCGATCTCAAGAAGCGGTTCAAGACCAACGGGCGAGTGACCTTCGCGCTGGATGTGAACTTCTCCGTACAGCAGGGTATTGCCGTATTGTTCGGTCCGTCCGGCTCAGGCAAAACGACGATACTGCGATCCATTGCGGGCATTGAGGTTCCCGACGAGGGCCGTATCGAATTGAGCAATCAGGTCTATTTCGATTCAGCGGCCGGCATCAACCTGCCAATGCAGAGGAGAAGAATCGGGTTCGTTTTTCAGGATTACCTGCTGTTCCCGCACTTGACTGCGCTTGAAAACGTTGGATACGGCATAAAGTCGTCCAATGGCACTGAAAGGCGTTATCGTGCGGGCCAGATATTGAAGATGCTCGGAATCGCTGGCGTGGGGGACCGATACCCGCGGCAGCTTTCCGGGGGTGAGCAACAGCGGGTAGCGCTAGCCCGTGCGCTGGCATCAGACCCCGCCGTCGTATTGCTGGATGAGCCGTTGTCTGCCCTCGACATATCGACGCGCCTCGGATTGCTGGAAGAGATCGTAGACGTTCAGCGCAAATCGGCGATCCCTTTCGTTTACGTGACCCATAGCCCGGCAGACGCCGTTCGTGCCGGAGATTCGGCTCTGATTCTCGATTCAGGCCGGATTATTCAGGAAGGCAAGCCGTCGGAGGTCTTCAACGCACCCCGAAGTTCAGCGGTCTCCCGAGCTGTCGGGAGCGAGAATGTTTTGGCCGGAACGGTTCACGATCACAACAAACGCGAAGGAATCAGCGTAATAAACCTCGCGGGATGCCGGCTTGTAATCCCGTATGTCGAGCTGCCAAGAACCACCCCGGTCATAATTGGAATTCGCTCGGACGACATTATTGTCTCGCGAGAGCGGATCGGACAGACGAGCGCAAGAAACCTCTTACAGGCTACTATCAAGCAAGTTGTGCGGGACGGGCAGGAGGTGGATCTGCTGACGGCCTGCGGTGTGGATCTGAAAGTCCGTATAACCGCCCAAGCGCTTGATGCCCTCGACCTCAGACCAGCGGTCAAGGTCTATCTGCTGATCAAAGCAAGCTCCTGCCACTTGCTGTCTTGACCAACCGAGACTCCATCCCTATCTACATTTTGAGATCGGACTCAAGCTGATGTTGTAGCCTTTACATGTAGCATAGTCCGTCTTGCCGATGCCCGCGGCGCGTCGAGCCGGCCTCGGGCTTTGGCCCGAGTGCCTGTGCTACTCGAGGGGAATCAGGGCTGGTGGTGGAGGCGCAGCAGCAGGTGGTGAATGTCCGGCCAAAACTCCTTCAACTCGTAACCAGCGACATCCAACAGAACTTGCGTGCCCAAAACGTCGACGTTGCTTGCGAGGGTGTGGGGTTGCGGGTGGTACGCATTAGCGAGGCCCGCCGCCAGCCCATTGCCGAGAAATTCGGAGAAGTTGAACTGAGCTTTGCCCGACGTGTCTGAGCGGGTGACAAGAACCCGCCCCGCAGCGTAGACAACGCGGCGAACAAAATTCCCTTTGCCTAACTGGTAGTAGCGGGGGTCCTGCCGCAGCAACGCAGGGAATATGGCGCCCGTCCCGAAGTTCCCGACGATGGCGTCGGCATAAGCTGTCCCGAAACGTCTTGAGTAACCAATAAACCCCTGGCGATAAGTAGGATTGGTATTGTCGGCCTGACCGATGGCGGCTTCGATGCCAATAAACACGACCTCAACAGGGTCAAAGCAACCTTCGGCTACCGTCTTGAACTTTTCCCCCGTCGTAAGCGGCGGTAAAGAGGCGGAATTCTCCACAGTCAAGTAATTGGGCAGGGCAAAGAAAATCCGGTCATTTTCCTTATGTTTGGGGCTGGTAGCCGGTTGGATCGGGTCGGCTGCCGTATCGTTCGCGGGTTTGGCTGGGCTTTGGGGAGCAGCTTGGATTTGCGAAGGAGTTGGAGCTTGAGCCGGAGCCGCTTGAGTTTGGTTAAGCCCCGCATCGATCCCGAGTGTGGCCGGTGTATCAAAAGAGCCCGAAGACGGGGGCTCTCCCATTTGGTAGGCCAGCAGTTTGGGGGATTGCCCGAGCGGCAGGATGATGAGGAGAGCCACCCCCAAGCAGCTTGGCCAGGATCTTCGATTGATCATTAGCCCGACAATCTCCCTGGCGTACGGTCTCGCAACGAACCGCTGCTTAATTGATGAAATCACCTGCAAATCGGTTCCCTACAGGCCGCGCACCCAAAATCTGGTTTGGACTCACTATATTACTCCATTTTGGATGGCAGAATGCCCGCTAATGCCTCCGGAAGAGATGGCGCTGAATCTCCGGCCAGAATTCCTGGACTACGTTAAGTGGAAAGCTGAGCGCAATCTGTTGGGAGCCATTGACGAAAGTGTATCTCGCCGCGTTTCCAATGCCGGGAAGCCAGGTCGTGGTCACGGCCGTAGACGCATAAAAGGCGGTAAGATTGGCAACATTCAAAGCGGAGTGACCCTTGTCGTTATAGGTAAGGAAACTGTAGAGGACCGCGTGCAGGGCACGACGCTGGATGCTGCGCTGGCTGGTCGGAATGTAGCGGACGTCCTCATGAAGAAGGGCTGCCAAGGGTGCTTGAAAAGTGCCCTGAAGAACTGCGTTGCCGGCGCGCGAAGCCAATCGCCGGCCGAAGCCGGCGAACCCGCCGCCCCATTGGCGGGGAGTACCACTGGCTTGGTCAAGCGCCAAGGCGTTCACCAGCGGGCCGAAGTAAGGGCCTGCGGAGGCATAGGTCATCTCGAGGTAAAGCTTCCAGCGCTCCTTCAGGGTCAACGGAGTGTAGTTTGATAGCGAGGCCACAGCCATTCCGGTGAGAGCGTTTACGTCCGTCCGCTGTGTCTGGTCTTTAGCAGGAGGCGATGCCGAAACGCTCGGGTGCGAGGACTGGTCCGCACCTGGCGCCTGCGCCTCAACCTCGTCTGATGTCCCAGTTGCCCCAGGCAGGCAGAGGCCGATGGGCAAGTCGAAATCGCCGCCGGCAAGAGAGCCCTGGGCTGGTGAAAAGACTCGCCCCGGAAGAAAGTTCGCGCTCGCTGTCGAGGAGTTGGGCGGGCCATCCCACGACCCCCGCAAGAAGCCGGGGGTAAGCAAGACTGCCCCCCCTGCTGCTATCCACAAAACCAATCGGGAGCACCGCTTACGTCGTCGCAATCGGCTGTGACTATCAATTACCATTTCATTGCAGAACCCTTCGACGCAACGGATCACTGACTCCGCGAAAGCCGGCGGGTTTCGAATGCTTATTCTACTCCATTTCCTTGGAACCCGCTTAGAGGTGCTACAGCCGTCTGATGTGATCGGCAGTTGGCCGCAGACGGCGCTGCTCTGCCGGGTGGAACGACGCTGAGGCAGGATTCAGGGCTGGGGAATCAGGTGACAAAAAGACCGAGTTGACCTTCCGTAGGGTCCGCCTCTCCTCTTGGCGGTTGCCTGGAGAAGTGCGCCTAGCCTTGTCCACTTAGGGCTGGTTTTTGCCTCGCGCGGCACATTTTGCGCTCGAAATGGGCTTCGTTTTTGAGTTCGTTTTGAGTTCGTTTCAAAAATCTGTGCTTTGTTTTCAAAGACATACTGGCTTCGTTCGTCATAAAAAATGTTGTTGTTTGTTTCTTTCCCTCCAGCTTCGCCGGAGTCATCCCCAGTTGTCTTGCTGCACGGTCCGCCGCCGCGTGCTGTGCCCGGATCCTCATATTTCTAGGCTACCACAGGTTGGCCGCGTTGTCAAGCGAAAACTGCGCAAGAGAAGGACAAAATGGCGGGCACGCAGCGGCGGGCGCGGGCTCACCTTGGGAAAGTGAGGACCTCCCAAGGCGGAGTGAAGTGAGCACGGAGATGCCATATCTAAATGCCAAATGCCGTGATATAATACCAATATGACAGTTAGAGTCACTCTCGACAAGGCGGGCCGCATAGTTCTCCCGAAGCCTCTGCGGCAGGAGTTGCAGCTCGCGCCTGGGGATACCCTCGTGGCCGAAACTTCGGGCGAGCAGATCACCCTGAGCCCGTTGCGGGGCACGGCGGGCTTGCGTAAGAAGCACGGCGTCTGGGTCTACCGCGCCGGAGAACCTCTTTCGGACACTGTTGTTCAGGAAACGCTTCGCCAAGTACGGCGCGAGCGCGACGAGGAGAACCTGAGTAGATGAAATGGTTCTTTGATACTTCCGTCCTCATTCCCACATTCCTCGAGGATCATGAGCATCACAAAGCCAGCCTAAGCGCGTTTCTTGAGGCCGATCGACGGTCGTCCTGTTGCGCCGCACACAGTCTGGCCGAGGTCTACTCCACCCTGACCCGTCTGCCTGGCCGGCACCGCCTCAGCGGAGAGCAGGTTCTGCTATTTCTCGAAAACATCCGGGAACGACTCACGCTCGTGACCCTCGACCCCGAGGAATACTTCGCAACCGCCGAGGAGGCCGCCGCGGCGGGAATCGTCGGGGGTGCGATCGATGACGCACTCCTTGCCCAATGCGCTCTAAAGTCTCGCGCCGAAACCATCTACACCTGGAACGTGAAACACTTCCAGCGGCTAAACTCCGAGATCGCCCGCCGCGTGAAAACACCCTGAGCACGCAGCACGAATTTCCGCCCCTCAATCAGCAAGAAAACTCCAGACATCGAAAAGCACAAAGTCTGCGCTGCCCACTCCCCAGCAGGTAGGGCAAAGTTTGTGTCTTCCAAGCTCTGCGGCTTTTATATTGAATAATTCCTGCCTTCTTAATGCCCGAGCACGAATACCTTACGCGAAGGACCGCAGAGTCCCAACAGCAGGGACTCTGCGCTACCTGCTTTTCCCAGTGTGCTTAAGAGCGGTTGGGCAAGGATTGGCGGACTCACGGCGGTCGCTCCTTGCCTAAATTTTCCTAAGTGCGTGTCTGGCACCGTCGATTCGAGGGCCAAGTGACTAAAGGGGACAACGAGCCTAGATGGTTATCGTAGCCGCTATTTGTGTTGGAGCGAATAACGGAGACGACGTTGCACTTCGCGCAGTGCCTCAGGATCCCTTCGAGCAACCACTTCTTCGAATTCCTCCCGCCGCCCTAACGCCTGAAACACTTCTCCGAGATCGCCCAACAAGGCTGGCGAAAACCTGCGTTCCTTAACCTCCTCCAGGACAGCGTCCGCAGATGCATATGCCTCCTCTTTCATGCCGGATCCCAGATAAACCCGGATGGCGATGTACGGAGGGATCCGTCTGAGGTTGTCGACGAAAGGGGGCTGCGTGAGTTCAAAGAGCACTTCTTTGCTGTTCCGCCTGAGAGCGTGTCTCGCCCACGCTTCAATAAACGGAGGTTCATCCGCAAGTTTCTCCTTGAACTCCTGAATTAACGTGTCTGCCTCTTTGTCTCTTTCAGCAGCGTCAAGTAGGCCGATGCAGCGAGACACGACCGGCAAGGTGGGTCCGAAGGCCCTGATTATCTCCAACAAAACATCGGCGGCGGTTGACTCGCGATCTTCATCATCGTATGCTTCCGCGACCTTCACTCCGAATTCGGGGTCGTTATTCCCGGCGTCGTGCCAGACGGCCCGGATAAAGTCCAAATCCGGCGACCATTCTTTCTCCCTTTGCCATCGCGGCTTGGGGTCGAACCCTCCTCTGACCGCCTGCCAAAGAACTGGGTCGCTTGTATCCCCTGTAAGCTCCCAAAGCCGCTGCGCCCGCCGCAGAATCAATGGCCCACTAATGTTCCTTACTAGATAGAACCGGAGCAGCTCGCGGTAGTGCTCTGGGTGGCCAAAGGATTCGGCCAATATTTCCATATCCTTGACCGCCGTCTGAGGATCCTCCCAAATTTTCTGTTTGGCCTGCTGGATGAGGTCGTGCACCTTTGGTTCAATCAACTCCCCGGGAACAAAACTAGCGAAGAGCCTTAGGTAGTCTCTCAGAAGAATCGACTCATCTGGACTGACACCACTCGCAACACGAAGGGCTTCCTGGATTTGGAGGTTCGCCTCAGAATGAAGCACGAATACCTCACGGCACGAGAGCGTATCCTTAAGGTCCTCTGCCTCTTCGTTCATGACTGCTCGGACTTTGTCTGTTAGTTCTCGCTCGTCCTCAGAACCCTTCATTTGAGGTAGGCGGCTGAGGGCAACCATGATTTCCAGGTTTGGCTCCCCGAACTCTCGCCTACTTCTGTTCAGACTTCGCAAGACGGCGCGCGATCCTTCCAGGTTCTCCCGCGTCAGCGATACCAAGCAGATTACTTTGTCAGCGAAGAGCGTTGTCGCGACTCCCCCCATCTCCGTGATGCCAGTACGTGAGTCCACGAGAAGAAAATCTGGTTGGAGCTCATCCAAAACCCGGTTCTTCAGTTCCAGGAATACCTGCACGCCTTTGGCGTCTCTTGAGTAGAAGAGCTCGTGCCAGTTCATTCGCGATAATTTCGTCCAGTAATCATTGGATGGCACCTTCCCGGCGGGAATTAGCTGGATGCATGACTTATCGGCACCAGGAACACAGACGTTTAGGGTGAAGTCCTTAATTGGGAGAGAGGTCTCGCCGTCCATTATGAAGCGGTAAAGGTAGTCGACAACGCCAGCCTCGACTGGGAGAGGCATGCCATCAGGGTTCGAGGAAAACTTGTAGTGTAGGCCAGGCGCTTCTAAATCAAAGTCAAGCGCCACGACCTTGAGACCCAGTCGCGCGAGGTAACGCGCCGCATTAGCCAGTGCCAGCGATCGCCCGGTTCCACCTTTGTAAGAGTAGAAGGTTATTGTCTGCATTTACGCTAGGAGCATGGTGCAAATATGCAGCCCCACCTCGTGATCTCCTCGGCGCGCTTCTCGGATTTTTTAAGTTGGCCATGCTTTTCCAAACTTTTGAATCGCACGTCGCGCTTCGCAAGCTCAGATAAACCCGTATTGGCCCGTGCGCAGGCTGCTCTGTTACGTCGAAGCAGATCGACTGCTTTCTCTCCCAGAATAGGGTAACGGGTCGATGCTTTGCTCGTCAGCAAGGCGAACAAGATGTTTTCGGCGTGGGCATACTTGGCGCGTGGGATAAGATCCCGTTCGACTCGGTCCATGAAATCGCGAAGGACCTCCTCTGGAGCAACATCCATGATGTCGGCACCAGGGATGGATTCGGGAATGTTGTCCCCGAGCTCATGGCGAGCCTCGACCACCTGCTGGTTCAAGAAGTTTATGACCTCGTTCCAAGTTGCGAATTCCTGGTCCGCTGCTGTGAATCCATGTCGCAAAATGGCTTCCTCAATTGACTCTTCGGGCAAGATAGGTGAGTTGGTGAGCGTGTACGGAGGGCGCAGCAGTCGCAGTCTTCCTCCCAGCCAGACAATGCCAGTCCCCTCTGCCGCGCATAGCGCCTTTAACCTGAGACTCATGGGACGACCTCCAGCCGAACCTTGCCTTTCACCACCGAGCGCCGCAAGTGGACGAAGTCCTCCACCAAGGCACGACTCGCAGGGTCGAGCTTTGCGCCAAAGCTCTCAAAAGCCGATTCCCACCTCGCGGCGTACTCTGCCTTCTTTACGTACACGCATTCTACCGCATTGATGCCAACCTCGCCAATAAATATAACCTCGAAGTATCGGTCCTTGGATGCGAGAAGCTGAGGCCACACGCCTTCATCCTCCGAAGGGATATCGGTTGAACACTCGGCAGCTACCATTATGTGGCGGTGCGTGTGCGGAGCTGCGCTGTGCCTGACCGCATCCTCATCCACAGAGTGATCTGCCCGCAGGCAGATTCTCAGGCTGTCGCCAGGAAGATAGGCGACCTGATTCAAGGACTCCAGGAAGCCCCGGGTTAGGACCATGCAGTATGGGCCATAATCCGTTAGGCCTACGCCGCCGGCATGCATCGTTCCATACCGGAACTTCTCACCATCCGTGAACGCACGGTCGAAACCAATACGTGCAGGGTAATAGTCCTGAAGACGCTCGTGCAAGATATCTTCCGCATTCCGTCCACTGAGGCCTGCCCGATCTTCTGCCAATTCGTACGTGTTCTGGTGAACCGCTCCGTCCAGGATGTTCCTTACCACGAAGAGTTGCACATTGATAGAGATCAGGGCCTTGGCTTCCACCCAAGACGCAAACCTTTTCACTACTGCCGCTCCTTCGAGTGGCATCTTTTCGATGACCGCTTGAAATCGTTGCTCAATTGCGGGGGCGTTCGCCACAGCTATGGCAAAAAGGTCAAGCATCACTCCCCTTCCTCGCTGATAGTGTGCCGGTAGAGGGGTGACCGAGCACACAATCGGCACGCCGCTCGCGGATTACTGTCGCGGCAGCGCTTCTATATACATCTCCTCGGGCTTAAATGCAAGGGTCGGCTTCCGCCAAATGTTTGGCGTCATTTGCAAACACAGATTTGGGACGCAACCTCAAATTCTGGCACTACCCTCATTCCGTCACTCTTCGCTACCGAGATAACCTACGACAAGGTCTTTTTATTCACTTGGGTCTCGCCTTAAATTCTATTGAGGAGGTAGCGCAAACTCTCGTCCGCCAGAGAGTCTGCGGCTTGTGCTGGATTCAGAAACTCATGACGGAAAGAGCCGCAGGCTTCGAAAATCACAAGTCTGCGCGACCCTGCACCCGCTCGTGGTGGGAAGCGTGCACGGAGTTGACGCCCGCTCATTTCCGATGCAGAACAGAGTTGAAACAGAGGATAAATGACCCGCTCTAGAATCCAACCCGTACTGATCCAGGGCGAGTGGGAGCTTGTGGACCAGGTGGCGGGGCTTACGCACACCAAGCGGACCGAAGTCATCAAGAACGCGCTGGCGGTCTACCACTGGTTCGTGCGTCAGGCGGTAACGGGAGCGCGGGTCGTGGCTCGCGAACCCACCGGCGAGGAGACAGAACTCGCGACGCCCGAACTCGCCGCGCTCGAGTCAAAAGGCCATCGCCTGAGTGCCGAAGAACTTGGCTTGCTGGCTAAAAAGCTGGCCGCCGCTAAAGATCCGAAGGAAGCAGCGCGCCTACGCCAGCGCATCGCGCGCGGCTTTTATGGGATTTAGCTGGGGGCCACCCTCTCCCCAAGGGAGAGGGCCGTCAACGCTGATCGATTCCAGCCCTCTCCCCCGGGGAGAGGGTGGCGAGAGTAGCGAGCCGGGTGAGGGGTTTCTTCCCGCAAAGTCTCGCAACTTCGGAATTCAGGTTGAAAGACTCTGAGGCGCTGTTCCATGCCGCGAATTCGGCGTCACCATCTCCCGCCCGCCCTCTTCCCTCGCTTGCTTGACCGCATCGAGCAGCGCAAGATACCGGCTTCCCGGCTTGAGCTGCTTGCCAGGTGGCTCGACACCGAACCAGAAGTCCCGGAGGGCGAATGGTTCAAACGTTGCTCGGGAATGACGGTTTGCGGTGAAGGAGAATTCATCAAAACGTTCCTTCTGGCCGGCCAACGTCCGAAGGGCGAGCGGGTCAACTAGCGGCGGGGCGAACGCTACTCCATCTCTCGAATTTCCTGTTCGAGAGAGGCCTGGTCGCAAGGACTCTTCAAGAATGCCTCGGCAGTGGTTCCCCTTTTCTCCAACAAATAAGTCAGTAGCGCAGAGTTTGTCCCTTACAAACTCTGCGTTTTTTATAATGAATAATTCCTCTTTTATTAATGCCCGCACACGAATACCCGACAACGTGGCGGGGATGAAAATAACCGCGTAGCTGTTGCCGTTCGCGTCCTTGATCGTGACCGGAGACATCCCGCCGTTCGTGCAGCCGATGCTGGCGAAAGCCGCCACCGCTATGCGCCCTTGCGCCGGGTTGCCCGCCAGAGTCAGCGTGAATGGGCCGTTCGTCCAAGCACGTGTGACCTGGACCATCGCGCCCTGGACGTGGCTGAACCGCTGCCCGAAAAGCAGTGACGAGTGACAAGCGACGAGCGCCAGAAAGAGCAGCCAAGCGAGTACGCTCTTCGGCTCAGCGCCTCGTTCCCGTCTCGCCGTCTTGTCAACTTCCGCAGCTTCTGCCATTGGACTCGCTCTTTCGGTCACTGAAAGAAGCGTAGCATGTCCGGAATGAGAAAATGGGAAATGGTGAGAATAATGAGAATATATTTTTTATCTGCTTAAGGATAAAGGAGATCGGCGGCGCACATTTTTTCACATTGTGAAAAAACCGCTCCCGAGTGTGGCATTTTGACACATATATGCAAGAATCTGCATATTCCGGGCGCAGCTCTGTGACCTCGTGAAAGAACGCGTAGAGTGGGCGGCGAGGGACAGGTTTCAGGGGTCAGAGCGAGATTCTTCGCTGCGCTCAGAATGACAGTGGGCGGGGCCGGGTTGGTAGCGAAGGCGCAGGGTGGGATTCTTCGCTTCGCTCAGAATGACAGTGGGCGGGGGGCAACCCGCCCGACTGATACGCCCTCGGTCTCTACCTGACCTCGTAGGCGTGTTCGCCGTGGATGGACTCATCCAGGCCAATTTCTTCCGTCGTCTCGGTGACCTTCACCGGCGTGAAGGCGTCGATAATCCTGAGCATGGCGTAGGTGAAAGAGAACGCCCAGACCGACGAGAAGGTAACAGCAGCGACTTGTTTTAAGAGGAAAATCGGGTCCCCGTTGAGCAAGCCATTCGCACCCTCGGGGTTATAGGCCCGGCTGGCGAAAATCCCCAGCATCACAATGCCGAGAAAACCACCGACGCCGTGCACTCCCCAAACATCGAGCGCGTCATCCCAGTGCAGCTTGTTTTTCAGTTCTACCGCGTAATAGCAAACCACTCCCGAAACTATGCCGATAATCACGGCGGTGGTCGGGGAGACGTAACCCGCGGCGGGAGTCACTGTTGCCAGTCCGGCGACGGCTCCAGTAAGCAGGCCCAGGAATTTGGGCTTCTTGTCATTGACCCACGAGGTCATCAACCAGGCGACCGCAGCGAAGGAAGCGGCCACGTCGGTATTGAGGAATGCTGTAGCGGTCACGGAGTCCGCGCGCATCTCGCTACCGGCGTTGAAGCCGTACCATCCGAACCACAGCAGTCCCGTGCCCAGCGCCACTAGCGGGATGCTGTGCGGTCCGCGGTCCAGGACACGGCGCTTACCCACATACAAGACGGACGCCAGAGCAGCAAAGCCCGCAATGTTGTGAACGACGATGCCCCCGGCAAAGTCCTTAACACCCCATTGCTGTAGGAGGCCTCCTCCCCAGACCATGTGCACAAACGGGAAGTAAACAAAAGTCAGCCAGGCCGTCAGGAACAACATGTAGGCCTTGAAGGTGACCCGGTTGGCGAAGGCGCCCGAGATCAGCGCCGGTGTAATAATGGCGAACATCATCTGGAATGCGATGAACACCATCGCGGGTATGGTGTCATTGGGAG
>Ga0326727_10012037_pt1 | contig 19852 bp, 20 predicted proteins | sample MB2enrmetagenome_FD_207643 | JGI IMG/M metagenome (GOLD analysis project Ga0326727, IMG submission 207643) | Lab enriched peat soil microbial communities from McLean, Ithaca, NY, United States - MB29MY | ecosystem: Environmental > Terrestrial > Soil > Wetlands > Peat | place: USA: New York...
GTTGGGCTGAAATAAAATCGGGCGGACGCTCGGGTCTTCCCTGTTCACCAGCACTTGCAAAATTCCGAAGGCGGCCAAGGCGGATCCCGCCCCGACGTAAGCAGCCAGGTAAAGCCGGTGCTTGCTGCTGCGCATGAACGTGTTCGTCACGAAGAAATAGGTGGCGCGCTCCAGCGGCTTGCGCAGCACGAGGTGAGTCAACATCCACCGCGCCAGACCCGCCACCCAGGAGCGATGGGCGGCGTGCGTTTCGACGGCCTCCAGCGCCCGCTGCGTGTGCCGCTTATAGTTCACGATATATCCCGCCCCACAGGCCAGCGCGACGAGTCCGAGCGCGGCCACTGCGGTTCGCGCCAGCGCATGAAATACCGCGCCGTCCGACCCCGACAGTGTCTGGTACACACCTAGAAACCATAGAGGTGGATACCAAAAGAACCACCCTCCTCCGTGCGCTTGCTCCCAGGCGGGGACGAGAGTGGAGGTCATCGGCAGCAGCAAGAGTGCCATTAAGAGCGCGACGATGGCGGAAAGTTGGAAACAGAGAGAAGCTATTCTGAAGGCGTGGGGGCGTAGAAGATTGATCAGGAGGCCCTGGACGGCCACAAAAAATAGAAAAATAAACGCGCTACCGCTGAAAACCGCGACCGCGTGAGCCGCCATCATGCTGCACAGGTGCAGTAGCGTTACGTGTGCTCCCCGTATTCCCGACGTTTCCACCGGCGGGTACAGCACGGTGGGAATGCCCGCCACGTCTACGATGAAGAGCGCAAGAAAAGCCAGCAGCGCCGCAATTTTGGCCGTAAATATGGTTGTTGCCTTCACCGGCAGGGGAGTCAAGACCGCAAAGTCCCGGCGATTAAGAAACAACGCGTCCCACTCCAGAACCGCGACGAAACCTATGACGATCATGGACAGCGTGACGTACCGGCAATGGTCGATGAGCGAAACGGCGGGGTATTGCCAGGGGAAGTTCCAACAGACGTCGCTGTAGTAGTAGACAAGATAAAAGGTGTAGATAATGGGCGGGGCGGCCAGCACGGCGAGAACATGAACTACGGTCAGCCGCGCCTCGCTCCCGCGGGAAACCAACTCGTTTTCAAAGAACTGATGGAAGAAATGTTTCCCCAATTCGAGGAAGTGCGTCTCATCCTCGCGAACGAGCGTTCGGAATCGGCCCCAACCCGCCATGCCGCCCTTCAGGCACTGAGTTTCATGACTGCCACGATGTCCTTCGCCACCCGTTCCGTGTCCTCTTCGACAACCAGCTCACGGAAAATCTCCTCGAGCGAAGGAAGCTTCATCAAGTCCCGCAGCCGCTCCACCCGATCGTTGGCCACCACGCGCCCCCGGTGCAGGATCATGACGGTGGAACATACTTTCTCAATCACTTCCAGGATGTGGGACGTGTAGAGAACGATTTTGCCTTCGGCCGCCAGCGACTTGACCACATCCCTCAGAACCAGCACCGAGGTCACATCGAGGCCCGACATGGGCTCGTCCAAAATCAGGACCTCGGGATCGTGCAGCAGCGCCGCGCAGATCAGGATCTTCTGCTTCATTCCCTTGGAGTAAGAAGAAATCGGAGCGTAGCGATGCGGACCGAGGCGGAACAGCTCTAAAAGGCTCTCTGCCTTGGTTGCGAGCAAGCGCTCCGGGATCGAGCGCAAGCGCCCCACCAGTTCCAGGTACTCCTTGCCGCTCAGGTAGGGATAAAGGTGCGGCTCTTCCGGAACGTAGCCCAGGCATTTGCGGTATCCGATCAGGTCGGAGCGAATATCCCGCCCATCCAAGAGGATGTGGCCGGCGCTGGGTTCAAGCAGGCCGGTCAGCATTTTCACCGTGGTGGTCTTGCCCGAACCATTCGGCCCAAGGTACCCGTAGACCTCGCTGGGGCCGATGCGAAAACTCACATCGTCAACGGCGGCAATGCTGTTGTACCGTTTGGTCAGCCCTTTGACTTCGAGCATCTGGGAAATCCCTCGCCGCGTTCGGTTGCACCCGGCCCCGAACGTCACGTGCCCGTCAGTTCCTGGTGCCCGACGACTGCAATTTAATCGACCAGATCTCAGTCCGGCTGTAACGCGCTGTGATCATGGAGATGAGGATGCCCAGAACTGCCAACGTAAGAGCAACAACACACCCCTGCACCCAAGCCAGCACGCCTGAGGTGCGGACAAGAGCGGCGCCCAGGTTCCCTTCCACCAGGAGGTATCCCAAAACCGTAAAGGGAATCACGAGTGAGTCAGCCCACTGTCGGATGGGAAGTTCAAATTTTCTGGGTCTTATTAACGCTTGCCGCCACTCTCCAGGCAGCGAACACACAAGGTCGCTTAAAGTCAGATGCCAGAAAGCCAGGTGGGTTGTGAAACGCACGTCGCGTGCGCCACACGGGCAGGAATCGCGAAAAACCTGGAGCATCTCCGGGCCAAAGCGCAGGCGGAAGCCGGGCGGGTAAAGCCCTAGCAGAACTCGATAGATGCGTGTGGAGCCCTTCAGGCCTGGATGGCGGGTGCTCATCGGAACTCCTTAAGCGTGCTTAAGCTCGCGTAACGCCTTGGTGGACCGCGCCTGGCGCGCCAGCTCCCCCAGCCTCTTCGCTTCTGCGGCCAGTGCCTGACTGCCGCGATCGCTTAGGTGATAGTAGCGCCGCCGCGAGTCGTCTAATTCGGGGGCTGGGCGTTCTTCCCGTTCCACGATCAGCCCGTCCTCGAGCAGCCGGCTGATGGCGGCGTAGAGTGTTCCGGGGCCCAGACGTAAGGCGCCTCCGCTCCTTTTCGTTGCCTCTTGCATGATGGCGTACCCGTGCCGGTCGCCCTCCGCGAGAACGAGCAAAATGTAAAAGACAGCGGGCGTGAGAGGTAACAAGTTCACCGGGGAAACCTGACCTGCCCCGGGGGATTCGCGTCTACGCATTGATGTATCCTCGCCTGATATAACGGTCATCGATATAGTACACGGGACGCGGGAATCTTGTCAAGCACCTTCTGCTTGTTCCCCAGCACCAGGCACTGTCCACGGTGTTACTCGTGCCGCAGGGCCGCCATGCGATCGACCTCAGTCGCCCGGCGCATTGTCCCACAACAATGCTTGCACGACAGTTCCTCATCGCGCCACTCTCAACGAAACATCCAGCCCCAATGGCTCATACCCCGCCAGCCTCTTTTTCGCCCTCACAGATGCGTCGCTTGTCGTCGAGCACAACCAGGCGCTCTTGAATCAGACCTAGGAACTCCGCTCGAGGCACCCCTAGATTGTGTGCATGCACAATCGCCCGGTCGACCTCCTCAACCACAAGTTTGCGCCGCGCATCCTTGCTCCTAGGCCAAAGATTCCTTTTCAGGAAGCAACCCCGCCTCGACAGTGTTTCGATCACGCCCAAGCTCTCCAGTTCGGAATAGGCTTTGGCGACGGTGTTGCGGTTGACGCACAATTTTTCCGCCAGCGGACGGATGGAAGGGAGCGCCTGGCCGGGCCGGAGCATCCCGGAAGCGGCAGCGGCTTTGATCTGGTCCACAATCTGGAGGTAGACTGGCATCCCCGGCTTAAAATCGATTTGCAGTAACATGACAAATTGCCTGAAGCACGACAGATGTCCTTTCTCATTCGTAACGTAACGCCACCATAGGGTCGACCTTCGTCGCCCGCCGGGCAGGGATGTAGCTGGCCATCAGCGCGACCGCAGCCAGGATCAAAGACACCGCGACAAACGTCTGCGGGTCCCGGACCGTTACTCCATAGAGCAGGTTGGACAGAAATCGTGTTAGCGCCAGCGCGCCAGCAAGGCCGAGTGTTATGCCCACCAGCGCCAGCGCTGCCCCGCGGCGTAACACGAGCCTCATGACGTCCTGCTGCTGCGCTCCCAGCGCTCTGCGGATTCCGATTTCGTGCGTGCGCCGGGCGACGGAGTAAGCCATCACGCCGTAAACGCCTACTCCCGCCAGGATCACCGCCATGCCTGCGAAGATGGCCATTACTAGCGCGTTAAATCGTTGCGGTGCGACGGCATTCGAAAACCGTTGTTCCATGGTGGCAACGTCATAGACGGGCTGATTCGGGTCCACCTCCTGTACCTTACTTCGCACTGCGGCGGCGAGCGATGCCGGGTCGGAAGCGGCGCGGACGATCAGCGTCATGGACCAAAACGTCCCGCAGGTAAAAACCTCGGCGGATGGCTCGGTGGTAAGAGGCAGGTGCCGCGTGCTCCGCACGACGCCAACAATCGAGCACCAGTTGCCCTGAGCTCCGCCGAATCGAATACGCCGCCCCACCGGGTCCTTGTTCCCGAAGAACCGGCGGGCGAAAATCTCGCTCACTATCACCGCACGGGACGCAGAGCCGGCGTCATCGCGAGTGAAGTCTCGCCCGGAAATAAGCGGCATCCGCAGGGTGTGAAAGTAGGACGGGGTGATAATGCATTCATCGCTATACTGCCACCCTGGTCGGCCTTCGACCTCCACGCCTGCCTGAAGATAGGCACTCGTTAAGGGCGGAGGTTCTGCCGCGGCAACGGATTCGACGCCAGGCAGGCCCCCGACTCGCTCAAGGACACTCTGAAAGAAGGTCGTCCACTGAGCGGGGTTCGGGTATTTATCGAGAGGGAGCATGACTCGCTCGGTGAGAAGATGCTGTGGGTCGAAACCGGGATCGATAGAAGAGAGACGAACAAAGCTGCGGACCATCAGACCCGCGCCCGTCAGCAGGACCAGAGCCAGAGCCACTTCTGAAACCGTCAGCAACGCGCGCAACCGCTGTGCCGCGCCTCCCGCCGACGTTCTCGGTCCCGACTCCTTCAGAGCCTCGTCCAGGTTCAGCCCGGAAGCAACAAACACCGGCGCCAGACCCACTACGATGCCGGCGAAGGCCGTAATCGCAGCGATAAACGCAAACACCCACAGGTCCAGGCCCACGGTCGTAAGGCCCGGGATGTTCGGCGGCCTCAAGTGCCGAAAAAGCGCTACGCCACCGGCCCCCAGAATCAACCCGGCGGCCCCTCCCAGTACCGCGAGTGCGAAACTTTCAACCAGCAGTTGTCTCGCCAGCCGCACACGGCCCGCACCGATCGTGGCGCGGACGGCAAACTCCTTCTCCCGCGTGGCGGCACGAGCGAGTTGCAAATTCGCGACATTCGCACACGCAAGCAGCAGCACGAATCCAACTGCCCCCAGCAGAATCAAAAGGAGAGGCCGTACTTCTCCCAGCAGGCGTTCGTGAAGCGTCACCATTCCTATTCGCGACTTGTCGTGCATCTGGGGGGAGTAAGGCGGCGGAAGCGCTTTGTCGGACCGCCGGTTGATTGTGACCAGGTCAGACGTGGCGCGACTGAATTTCACCCCAGGCTTTAGGCGCGCGATAACATAGACCGCCCCGAATGAAGGGGAGTCCCAATTCAGATTCGGCGCAATACACAATGGAACGAACAGCTCCGGACCCCAGTCAGCGGGAAAGTGGAAACTCTCGGGCATAATTCCGATAACGGTATAACCTTTCTCATTGAGTGTTATGATTTTGCCGACCAGCTTCGGATCGGAGCGGAAGCGACGCTGCCAAAGCGAATGGCTCAACATCACGACGGGTGGTCCTCCCGGCCGGTCTTCCTCAGGCAGAAAGCTTCGTCCCAAGACCGGGCGAACACCAAGCATGGGGAAGAAGTCCCAGCTCACCTCGGTTGCATCAATGCGCTCCAACTCGCCTTTGCCGCCAAGGTTAAGCCCCCGAAGCTGACCGTAAGCGGCCACAGTCTGGAACACCTGGTTCTGATCCCGCCAATGGAGGTAGTCCGGATCGGCCACTAGGTTGTCTAGGCTGCTAGGAAGGGCGCCTGGAAAAACATCTGTGATGCACACCAGACGGTCAGGGTCGCTGTAAGGTAAGCGGCTTAGCAGCACGGCCCTGACTACGCTGAAAACAGCCGTGTTCGCGCCAATGCCCAGCGCCAGCGTAATCACTGCAACCGCCGTGAAGCCGGGGTTGCGCCGCAACTGGCGCAGGCCGTAGCGGAGATCCTGTACGAGTTCGGTAATAAGCCGTACACCCCAACTGTCCCGGCACTCTTCTTTCACCTGGTCTAGGCCGCCCAATTCGATCCTCGCGCGCCTTGCTGCTTCTTCCGGGGACAAGCCCGATTGGACATACTTCTCCACCTGGTGTTCGAGGTGCGCGCGAAGCTCCTCGTCCAACTCCGCTTCCATCGAATTGCGCCGGAACAATGCTCGCAATCGATATAGGAGATCACTGAGCATGCTTTACCCCTGTGCAGCTTCCAAAATCTGTCCAACCGCAGCCGCAAGTTTTCGCCAGGCGCTCTCTTCATCTTGAAGCTGCTTCCTTCCGCTTTTCGTCAACTCGTAGTATTTTGCCCGCCGGTTGTTCCCCGATGTCCCCCACCTGGCCTTGATCCATCCGCGCCGCTCGATGCGGTGCAAAGCCGGATAGAGAGACCCCTGCTTGATGCACAGCACGTCTTTGGAAATTTGTTCAATGCGGTCAGAAATCGCCCAGCCATGCTGGGGTTCGAGAGCCAGCGTCTTCAGAATCAACAGGTCGAGAGTCCCTTGGGGTAAGTCGATACGCTTGTCTGCCATAAGCTTCCCTTTCGCTTCTACAGGAAGCATCTTACAGGCCCTTGTGTCGAAGTGCAAGCGTAAGTAAGCCGCCCGGGCTATGGCTCCCGCCCCCGCCCGCGTTTGGGCTTGGCTTGATCATCTCTCGGGTCCAAACTTTGCCGGCGAAAGGGGGAGTCCCTATTTACAAAGCGTGGCAGGATGGCGAAGTGTGACTTACACAATCCGCAGCTCAGATGCTGTGGTCCATCCAATGTCCGGTATCGTGAAACTCAAACTCCGGCGAACCTGCCTTCTGGCTTCGTTGCGATTCGCTACTCGCCGGAGAGTTCCTGTCCTAACGTGCGATTTGGTCTGAAAAGTTCGCTCGCCGAGAATGGCCGTCGATCAATATCGGCCCTGTTTAACGCCGTAGGGTAGAGTGGAGTCACTCAACTCGTGTACCACGTCGCGGAAACGATTGTCCACAGCAGGCAATCACTTGACGGTTAATTGGGGATCTGGGAAGCGATCGTTGACTGTGCGAGTCCCTTCGTGGCTGAAGGGCCCGGTCATAAGGAATTGGCCGTTGCTCCGGATTGGGCAGCGGCTATGATTCCGACTCTGTGTAGGGGCTGCCGTTCGCCAAATTGACACACATGTCGCTACCGGAAGAACGGGCTTCTACGACTTCCGTCCTTTGAGGAGAGTCGGCCTCGATGGGATCTACTTCTTTTGGGGAGGTACCACCGCTTCTTTGAACGCCTTCGCCAGGCGGAATTTCACCACCGTCTTGGCCGGAATCTTGATGGCTTCGCCGGTCTGAGGATTGCGACCCATGCGAGCCTTGCGACTCGCCTTCACCGCCTTGCCCAGCCCGGGAACCACAAACTGCCCACTCCCCTTGGCTTCCTTCGTGGCTACTGTAACGAGTTCTAGGAGAACCGCGGCGGCAGTCTTCTTTGGGATCCCCACCTTCTCGGCCAAATGAGCGACGATCTGAGATTTTGTCATCATTGCCTCTCTCCGTTGGATTGTAAGCACTTCTACGTTCAAATCGCGGTTGAGCCCCCACTGTATGTAATGCCAGAGCGGCTGTCAAGGCAGTTGCGGAGGGTGTCGATACTCAAAACTCGCCTGCGCCAAGAGAAAGATCCCCCCGCGGGTGTAGCTACCAAAAACTCTGTTCACATTGAGTCTATAGAGATTACCGGCGCTAAACGGACGAGGAAAGGGGAATGCAATGACAGTTCAGGCAGCTGGGGTGTAACCGTTACATCTTAGCCCGTCCCGAGTTTTTGCGGACGGCAAGCTTGCGTCGGCAGGGCAACGGGGAAAACAGAGTCGGTTCCTAACGGACACACATCAGCGGTCGCGGCTGAGTCCAAGGAGTTTTGGGCTTCAACGACAGACGCATGCGATTCGCGGCGGTTAAGCCCAGCTATGCGGCCGGAGCTGTGGGTTGTGCCTCGCTGGCTTTTGCCTGGGCCTCTACAGTGTAAACCACAACCGCCTTTTTCCCGCCCTTCACGGCCATGGCATGGATTGAACTCAGATTGACACCTTTTGCTGCGAGCTTTTCTAAGTGCTGCGCTAGCGCACCGGGCTTGTTCGCCAACTCGAGCTGCTCCGCCCCGGTCTCCTGGTATACAAACTTGGTTTCGTCGAGGACCTTCTTTGCTCGCTTGGCGTCTTCAGCCACAAGGCGGACCGTACCAGTTGCCCCTTGGGCCGTACCCAAAAGCGCCAGGATATTCACCTTCGCGCTCCCCAGTGCTTTCGCGATCGCCGCGACTGCGCCAGGCTGATTCTGAACAGTGATCGTAAACACTTTGATCTTGGCCATCTCCTTGCCTCCGGTGGTTATGCTAAGGGATTATACGCCTTAGAATTCAACCCGGCGCGCTGGACTTGTCTGAGCGGAGCATGGGTGACGAGTTGCCGTCCCATCCAAGAGGGTGGGGCAGGGTTTCTATCTTAGAAATCCCCGGCATGGACCCAGGCAATGTATGTCATGGCCGGCGATTCGTCGGCTGCCGCTTCGAAAAGGCACTGCGCCCAGAAGCTAGTCCGCGGGGGACAGCCCTTGAAGAAGTAAAGGTGCGACGGGCAACTGCAGTCTGAGGCTCCAAACCTCGGGAAAGGGATCGTTGCGTCCTTCACCTTATGTATCGCGCGTGCCCACTCGTGCTCGTGTCGTTTCCCATCGTAATTCAGCCAGACAGATTGCAGCTTGGTGTGCGCTCTCAGATAGTCGATGTGCCAGTGGGGCCTTGTGGATAGCTGTTGATGGTGCGCGATCCGGGCACGGAGGCCCCCAGCCCCCAATGCGCTCCCCAGGTAAACGTAATACCCGGGCTGAATCCGCATCGTTCCCAGGCGCCCGATCTTAATACGGGCCTTGCCTATACAGGAAAGGATTAACGCATATGTTCCGGGTTTTGGCTCAATGACCATCCCAATCAATTCCTATTCTGGATCTCGTTCCCGACTCTGGTAAAATACATTGAAAGGGACTGACACTACCACATGGCCAACTGGAAAGTCATCGCGCTGGTCAGCGGCAATATTGAAGCCGTCTCGGGCCCGGCTGCTCAAGACCGGCCGGGAACCCACGAATGGATTGTATGGGAAGGGCCAGCCGCAGACAAAGCCGAAGCCCTCCAAAGCGCAGAAAAGGCTGATCCCCGGGTGGACTTAGAGTGGATGCGCATTCGGTACGAGAGGGATCTTAACATACGCTAGGAACTCGGTTTGCCCCTTGCAGACCCATGCCCGAGGATTGGGCTCCAACGCAAACTCATTTTCAGTTTATCGCGTATGAGGTTCTGCACCCCTAACGGCAACCGGCGGGGGAAAACCCATGGGGGTTATGTGAGGCAGCCCCCTCTTTGAAATCTTATCTAGGGTCTTCCCACTATGGTACCGGGTCGCGCGCGGCCGATCGAAGAAGGATCTCACCGCCGTTCTCTACGCCGAATAACTCCCGAATGAACTCGTATGTTTTTTGTACGACATCAATCCTGAGCGTCTTGATCTCCTCGTCATCGAATCGCGAGAGCTTGGGCCAGGGAATTTCCCCGAGTGGTGTAGTTACCAATACATCCGAGTAATCTCCTGCCTTGGAATCAGGCGCGATACCTGCCTCCAAGTCGTCGAGCAGGGAATTGCGAAAGGACCTCTGCACGAGGTATTTTGCTACTCATTTCTGCAGAGCCGGGTCCGTGATCAAAACCCGCATGGCGTCGTCCGTTTTATCCATGTTAATCTCCAGGATGCCGAACCACTCTGACACCCGAAAAAGGCCGGATGCAAGGAAACAGCTCCGAAGGGTCAAAGTCCCCATCAACATGGGTCGGGGGATATATCCATGACGCTCGGAAAGACACTGATTTTGGTCTGGCAACAATCGCTTGCCGATGGCAAGGAAGAAGTTGATCTGGGGCAGGAATCTTACCCGGTCACGGTGTTCCGCGCAAAGAAACTACGGAGCGTAGAGTTCAGTTACGGCGATCTGCGTATCATCGGCATTGAACAGAATCCCGCGACGAGCTCGCGGTGGGCCGCCTCAGCGCGAGAGGGAAATCGAATTATGCAGTTCCGCTGTAAAAGTCGCTATGTCGCCAACGTCTGCGAAGGCAAGTTGCTGCGGTATCCGGCATGGAGGGCTTTGGCATTGCCGGACTGAGGCTCAGGGCGGGCCCTCACTTGAATTCACCCTGGGTATCCAATCCGATTCCTCTGTCAGGCGCAGAATCTTCCGGAATCGAAATATCGCGGAGCAAAGGCGGACTACAGTCCACGTGGCCAGGGTTCAAGGACACGGAGAAAAGGGGATTTGCTTGCCGCAAGGGGTTTGCAATTGCCGTGTTAGTTATTGTCGGGTTATAATTTATTTTCAATAGTGAATGGCTGGTACCGAAAACTGACTACCGCTTCGTTGCAAGCGCGGTCCCCACGACGTGGGCTAAACCTGGGGCGCCTCCTGTGAGAGGCCGGAATGGGGGCTCACAGTCCAGACTCAGGCTATTGCCAGCCGGGCCGAACCGCAGCGAGTTTTGCATTCGAGATTGGGGCACAACCAAGTGACAGTGAGCACTGTTCGAGCATTCTCAGGATGTAGCGCGAGGATCCTTGAAAAAGTTGGGCGCGGAGTTGCCGCAATGTGTGTTTTGGGGGCGGCGCTCCTGCCACTAATTGCTCAACAGAGGCAGCAGTCTGATTTGGATCTGCTACACCACGCCCTCTACCTTGCTGATCTCTACAATTGGACCGATGCCGGACCAGAGTTTGTTAAGGCTGAGAAGATGTTCCTAGCAGCCGGCGACCAGCACAACGCGCTGTACGCCAAACTCGGCCGGATCCGGTCAACAGCGGAGCAGGGCAGGCTGCCGGTGATCTCGGCCCAACTCGCGGCAGAATTGGACACAAACCCTCTCCTCCGAAGCGACAAGCAGCTTCGAATGTTTAGCTTCATCGTAAAAGGCGACATCGACTCCGAGATCAATTCTGGTGCGATGCGCTATGACTGGGAACAAGTACAGGCACTGGCACGTGAGCTAAACAACGCGGAATGGCAGTATCGCGCCTTGGCTCAACTTGGTTTGGCAGCATTCTACGAGGGCGATCTGGCGACGGCTCGCAAGAATGTCGGAGGCGCTCTGGAGGCAGCAACCGCAGCGGGTGACGCGGGCGCTCAGATCCGTTACTTGACAGCTCTGGGGATTGGGTTGGTCGGGTCAAAGATGTATGAGCAGGCGCTCCCTTATTTTGACAGGGCTCTGAAGATCGCTAGCGCCACACCCGATGCCGGGTACCCCTTCCTTACCTATGAGCTGCGCTTAGACGCACTGATAGGCCTTAAGCAATTCGACGCCGCTGAGACTTTAGCCGCAGACATCTTGGCGCACGCTCGAGAGCAGCACCGGCCGGCGCACCAGGGGCAAGTGTTGATTCAGGCCTCGCACCTTGCTCTGGCACGGAGCGATTACACAACAGCGTTGTCCGACCTCGACCAATCTCTCCATCTGTCGAAGGCGGCAGGTCTGGAAAGGCAACTGGAGGAAGCACAATCTTTACTGGGGGAAATTTACAGGGAGCAGGGAGACCTGGCAAAGGCGGAGCATTTCGCCGCCCTTGCCGCCGCCTCGACTCAGGCAAGTGGCGATATCTGGTCGGTTCCGGCGCGCTTACAAACACTCGGGGAAATAGAGACCGGCAGAGGGGCATATTCTGAAGCTGATCGTACCTACGACCGGGCTGCCGCTTTCGTCGACTCCACCATAGGTAACCTTTCGGGCGTTTTGGATAAGACAGCTCTAATCAAGGCCTCGAGCGAATTGTACTCGCAGCATTTTTGCTTGGTTGCTCAGCACTTTAACGACCCAGCGAAAGCTTTCTCGATCATCGAACAAGTTCGCGGTCGCATCACCACGGATCTGCTGATGGCGGGCTCCGTCACCCCGACGGAAGCCAGGAGAGAGGAGCGCACGATTTCCCAGCTCCAACTGAAACTGATGGCCGCGCAGTCGACCGCCGAAGTGCGCACCATTCGCGATCAAATCTTTATGGCCGAGCAGGCTCGATGGGTTACGCCAGACGTCAGCATCCTGAAGGCTCGGGCCCACGCGACGGTGGGGATCGAACGTGTCGAAGGCAGCCTAAGCCCCTCGTCGGTTATCCTCGAGTATGTTGTGGCGGATCCGCAGTCGTATTGCCTGGTGATTTCGCGCGGCAGTTCCCGTATCGTTCAGTTAGCCAGCAGAAAAACCATCGACACGCTCGTTGAGACATATTCGAAGGCTGTCAAGACGAAGCAGCCGGCTCGCGAGGAGGGCCGGCAGCTTTACAACGCCCTGCTTCGACCCATCGCCGAGTCTACGCGCAAAGAGACTCTTGTGGTCATTCGTGACGGACCGTTGCATCTCGTCCCCTTCGAGGGATTTGTAGATGAGTCAGGCCGATACGTCGTCGAGACGCACACCGTTATATATGAGCCGTCAGCAGCGAGCTTCTATCTATTGGCACAGCAAAGGCGCCGCTCGCACACCCTCACACGCGCGCTTTTGGCGGTGGGCGGGGTTCCTTACGACAAGAGTGAGTTGAAGCAGGTCTCGCTGACCCGCGGATACGATGCCAATGATCTGTCAAACTTACCCGCATCCAAGGACGAAGTGCTTGCCGCCGAGGCTGCTATTCATGACCCGACCGATACTCTATTGCTTGGGTCGAATGCGACCGAGTCCGCTTTCAAGCATGCCGATCTGGCGCAATATCGTGTAATCCATCTTGCTGTTCATGGCTTCGCCAGCGCTGCCGACCCAAATCGCTCAGCGTTGGTTCTTTTGAGCGACCCGGCGGCCGGTGAAGACGGGTTCTTGCAAGCCTCAGAGATCGTTCAACTCCACCTCAACGCAGATTTAATCGTCCTGTCGGCTTGCGATACAGCTATCGGGCCCGAAGAAGGTGAAGAGGGTATCGCGGCGCTCTCCAGGGCCTTTCTCCTGGCCGGCGCGAAGGCAGTTGTTTCAACACTATGGTCGATCAACGACGCCTATTCCCTGGTGGTCATGAAACAATTCTATCGGCATCTGGCGGCACATGAACCACCCGCTGAAGCGCTCAGCAAAGCAAAACGGGACACATTGCAAGAATTCGGTCCCGCCGCGGCCCCGTACTATTGGGCCGGCTTCATATTCGAAGGCGCCGCTGATCTCGCCACATCCGCTCATGATGAACAGCAACAACACCAACATCTCGCTCAGTCCAAATGAACGCGCCAAAATTCTGGCTTCCATTAAGAAGCTAGTCCTGAAGCATCACATCAATGTCAGCGGCGTGAGCTACGGCGCGTGGACAACGCTTGTCGATCAGCAAACCACGGAGCTGCTGGCAGCAGAAACCGCCAAATTCGAGAGCGGCGTAAGGCAGCTTCTATCAGAACTCGGGAGCAGCCATACTGCCTTCTATCACGAAAACGGGAAACAGGTTCTTCCCCAACATTCGATTAATGCAACCCTTCGTGGCTTCTCAATGGCGGGCTTCGAGCGTTGGTTTTTCTTGGACGTTTTTGAAGGTGGTCCGGCACACATTGCTGGTATCAAACCTGGCGACATGTTGCTCGCCGTGGACGGAATTGAGTGCCTTCCCCCGTCGATGCCGCCCTTCGATGTGGGGCAGACATACCGTTTGAGGATTGCTGATGCCCGAGGCGAGAACGCTCGGGTCGTTGTGGTGGAAGTCCCAATAAGAAAGGGTGCTGCGACGCGCCCACCGATTGTTGAGCCCAAGAGCCTGTCGCACGCCGTGGTTGCGCCAGACGTTGGTCTCCTGAGAATAGTGTATTTTCCCGGCGCCATGGGGCTGCGGTTCGCGAAGGACCTGGATGCGGCGATCACGGGTCTCAAACAGCAAGGAATAAGCCGTCTTATTATCGATTTGCGAGGAAATATCGGTGGGGGGTTGGGACTGGCGAGGCTCGCGAGCTACTTGTGCCCCGGCCAAATACCGATCGGATATAGCATGACCCCACGTCGTCTTCGCACGGGATATAACCAAGAAGATCTCCCGGCTGTTCCGATGCCGCGCACCGGCGTGGAACTATTGTGGACCTTGGCGCGCTTCTCTTTCCGCGACAAGTCCATTTTCCTCCTTACACAGGGGTTGGGCCTACAGCCCTTTCATAACCACATCGTTCTACTCGTGAATGAATGGACAAATAGCGCGGCAGAAATGGTGGCCGGCTTTGCCGCCGAAAATGGGCTGGCGACTGTCGTCGGCAAACAGACAGCCGGAAACGTTCTTGGTGCGGCGAATTTCAAAGTCGGCAGTGGGTACTGGGTGCGTTTGCCAGTCTTCGGGTGGTATACGTCGAAAGGTAATTGCCTGGAGGGCAAGGGGGTCTTGCCTCATATGATGGTGGAGGTTGACCCGGCCCTCTTGAACGCCGGCATCGATGAGCAAATGAACAAAGCGGTCGAAATCCTGACCGGGGGGAGAGCGCTCCGGGAACCACCGGGGGGCAGGAACGGTAAAGACCAACAACAAGCCTGAGCCATCCCGCCGCGTGCATCATAGGGCGCGCCAACCACGCCTTGGCCGAGGGCGGAAGCCCGGCGTGGCATCACAATCGAAAGACAGCGAGTAATGCAATGGCCCATGCGAGTTGGGTTGGTCTCAGCCCGTCATGTGTCACAGAAGTTTCCCTCTTCACCAGTGCCCTCCTACCGTAACGCTGCCCGAAAATCGGTTTTCGCGGCGTTTCGGGCGGGTATCAACGCGGCAGCGATGCTAACGGCGAGCAGCACTATGGTAACGGCAAAATACGTTAACCCATCGCTGGGCTTTACGCCGTAGAGGAAGGCGCGGAGCAAACGTCCTACTGCCAGCGAGGCTGCCAAGCCCACCGCCAAGCCCACGATAGTTAACACTGAAGCCCGGCGCAGGATCATGCCCTGTATCGAGCCCTGCGACGCCCCCAGCGCCATCCGAATTCCGATCTCACGCCGTCTTTGGCCGACCAACTGTGAGAGCACGCCGTAGAGTCCCGTCAACACCATCAAGATCGCAACTCCGGCGAAGGCACCGGTCAAATACAAGCTCAGGCGCTGGTTGAAAGTCACCTCGTCCAGGGCCCCGCGCAGGGTCCGGAAGTGATCCACCGCAAAGTCGGGAGCGGCCTGCCGAAAAATCTGGCGGATGGAGTTCGTCAGATCCACGTCTCCGTGCGTCCTGACGATATAGTTTGTACCTGAGGCCACTAGGACGGCATAGGCAAACCCGGTCGTTGGAACCTGCTGATAGGCGAAAAGAACCTCCGGATCTGGGGTGTGGGTCAGGTCGTGCTGCCGTGCATCTCCCAACACTCCCACGATCGTATAAGTTGTTTTCGATTGGTCGACGATCTGTTCACCTAACGGGTTCCTGCCCAGGAAAAGGCGCTTGGCGAAGGTTTCGTTCACGACTGCCACCGAAGTGCTTGCGGCGGTGTCGCTATCCGCGATCATTCTCCCCTCCACGAGCGGCGTTCCCATCGCGCGTGCGTACCCGGAGCTCACAATACATATCTGGGCTTTTGTCCCCTCCTCCTCGCTCGTGGAGCGCCCGGGGAGTGCAAAAGAGAACCACATGGTGTTGCGATCGAACGGCGCCCAGGCGCTCAAGCCCACGTCTACAACCCCGGGCAGTTGACGAAGGTGGTCGACAATCGGTTGATAAACACGAGTCACAATCGATTCCGTTAGCTGAACTGGCCGCTTCTCCTTCTGAGCGGCGAGAAACCCTATCATCCCTTGTGCGTCCGCCGGCATGGCCGTAAACGTGATCACACGATCCAGATCGAAACCGAAGTGGATGTGTTCCAGGTTGTATAGCGTGTGAAACATCAGTCCCGTTGAAACCAGCAGGATGGCTGAAAGGGCCACTTGGCCCGCCACCATCCACTCGCTCAACCTTGAACGCTTCCGTCCTGAAGTCGATCCACCGGAACCCTCCCGAAGCACTTCCTCAGGATGGGTGTGGGTTGCGAGAAGAGCGGGGACGAGCGAGGAAAGAATCGTTGTCACTGCCGCAAAAACTGCCAGCATGGCGAAGACCGGAACGCGAAGCCGGATCTCGTCGGCGCGGGGAATGAAATTGGGTGGGAGGCTATGCACTGCCAGCAGCAGAAGCGTGGCGAACGCCAGGCCGGCCAGTGCCCCGGCAATGACCAGTACCGCGCCTTCCGCCATTAACTGGCGCAGAAGCCGGCTGCGACCCGCTCCCAGTGCCGCCCGCATAGCCAACTCCTGGCGGCGTGCCAGGTGACGGGCGAGTTGCAAGTTGGCAACATTGACGCAGGCGATTGCGAGGACTAAAAAAACCGCCCCGGTAAGGGCCAGCAGCGCCGGACGCACCGAGGCGGTCATGGCATAGCGGAGGGGTTCGACGATATACCTGATGTCTCTGTCTTCCTCCGGATCTTGATGCCGAATACCTTGGACGATAGCTGCGAGTTCCGCCTGAGCGGCCTTTGGGGTGGCCCCGGCCTTCAGCCTTCCGACCACGTCCGTGCCGTGGTCGCGGCGGCTCCTCAGCATGCTTGGCGAGAGTTGCATGGGCAGCCATACCCGCGGAGCGATATCAGGACCATTTGGTGGAAAACGAAAGCCGTCTGGCATGATGCCAACCACGGTGTGGGGCACGCCCCCGAGGCGAAGCTGCCGTCCGAGGATAAGCGTGTCTGAACCAAAGCGGCCACGCCAAAGGTCCGCACTTAGGAGCACCACCGGCGCGGCGCCTGACTCGTAGTCCTTGCTATCGAAGGGACGGCCCAGGGCTGGATGGACGCCCAGCGTATCCAGAAAATTGGCCGTAACTGTCACTCTGTCAACTTTCTGGCCACCAAGTGGAGTCTCCATTACCGTCGAGTCTCCGCCGGTGGCTATGACATCTTGCAATAAACGAGACCGGGTGCGGATGTCTCGATAGTCCAACCAGGACACGCCAATGGTATAGGGAACCACCATCGCCTTTATGGAGACCAGGCGATCCGCATCGCGAAACGGCAGGGGTCGTAGCAGCACGCTGTCAATCACCGTGAACATGGCCGTGTTGGCGCCAATACCCAGCGCCAGGGTCAATATCGCTATCGCTGCAAAGCCGGGGTTCCTGCGCAATTGGCGAAGCGTGTAAGCGGTGTCCTGGGCGAGATCGTAAAGCCAGTTTACTTTGCGTGTGTCGCGGCACTCTTCCTTGATTTGCTCAGTCCCGCCGAATTCGCGCCGCGCTGCATAGCGGGCCTCTTCGGGCGTGAGGCCTTGGGCGACGTAGTCAGCGGTTCTGCGCTCCAGGTGGTCGCGGATTTCTTCGTCCAAATCCTGATCCACCTGGGGGCGGCGGAAGAGCGATCGCAGGCGCAGCGGGATCGTGTAAATCCAGTGTTCTGGGCGCATGGGGTTCTCTTTCTGAGCCTTCTCCGTGCTCAGGCTTCCTTCAGCTTCACCACGTTCGAAATCGCCACAGAAAGCCGTTGCCAGTTGCTGGACTCTTTCTCCAATTGCTTCCGGCCGAGCCGGGTCAGCGAGTAGTATTTGGCGCGGCGATTCTTCTCGCTAGGTCTCCACTCCGCCGCGATCCAGCCTTCCTGCTCAAGCTTGTGCAAGGCGGGGTAAAGCGAGCCGTCGCTGACATGCAGGACGTCACCCGAAACCTGCTTCAGCCGCTGGCTGACGGAGTAGCCATTGAGTGGCTCAAGTGCGAGAATTTTCAGGATTAATAAGTCGAGGGTTCCCTGGACCAAATCCGATGGTTTGCTCATCTTCCTCCTCGGTTACCGAGGTCAGAATATAACAACTCCTCTCGGTAAGCAAGGGGAAGGATGAGCCAAGGATCGAAGGAGCCGGGCGCAGACCCATGCGGGAGCCTGGTTATCCGCAGCGCATACCTGCTGTTGTGGGCCAGGACGGCGGCCCGCTTTACGTTTCAGCCAACAAGGTGCTGATTGTGGGTCGGCATGCCGCGGGCTTGCCAAGGAGGAGTCTTACTGGACCCAGTATTCAACAACGGGTTCCTTCCGGCCTAACAACAGGATCGTGCCTGGATTGCCGTGCGCTCCAACCAACAAGCGCGTAAGTCGTTTGCTTGCTATCGTCGCGTCCAGCGGACCCGCCGTCGGTTCCTCGGAGGCAATCCTGTGCTTTAGTTCGATCATCTGCCCGACTCTGCGGACGCGACCGCCAGCTCAAAGGGTGAGCTTCGTCATTTCAGGACCAGGGGGATGTACGTCCAGCTTCGATCCTGCTGTCGGAAAGCAAGCAAGTATAGGCCTGGGTTGAAACGCCTCAAGTCAACTTGCACCCGAAGGGTGGCCTTGTAGTTCTCAAGCTTTGCTTCACGTTGCGCACTCCAGATGGGTTGGCCAGGTTCTCGGACCACTTGCACGTCATACATCCCAGGCTCGCTTCCGGCGGGCAGATACACTGTCATGTTGAGATACCCTTTCGCAAGTTGCAAAGGAGGGTTCGGTTGATTGCCCTCGGTTCCGCGGAGGGTGGCCCACTCAGAAAGATCCACTGTCACCGGCCGCAATTGAGCAGGTCCATTTGGACCTATTTCTAAGTACCAGGCTGTGACGACTGCTGCGAGAAGTACGCCCGCTGCGATTGCGGAGAATCGCTGAAGCCTCCGTTTTTTAAGGTATTTGCGAAATTCCGAGAATTCACGCGTGCAGGGCGAGCATGAACTGAAATGATGAATCCAGGGTTCCGCTTCCTCAAGCGTCAGCTTGCCGGAGGCAATCGCACTGAGGATGTCGGGACCGGGGCAGCCGCGGCGCTCAGGGTTTGGATACCCGTCAAGAAAGGTGCGGCTCAGCGCATCTCGAAGTTGTTTTTCTTCGTTCTTGGATAGCACGGTGATTGTTACATCCTTTGAGTGATGTTCATCTGAAATCGCTCACTCCGGTTCCGCCCCCTCTGTCGGGGGGTTCCGGAGCATCTTTCGGAGCTTACGAATTCCATACCCAAACCGCTTTCTGGCCTGTTCCTTTGTCACCCCAAAAAGGGTGCCGATTTGCTCCCATGAAAAATCATGGGAATAGCACCACGCCATAGCCCGGAACGGGTCATCCATCCGGGACAGCGCCTCTTGAACAGCAATCCCGGACTCAATCTTCTCGACCGAGGACGCGTCCTTAGCTCCCTCCAGGTCCGCCAGATCGTTGTCTCCAGGGACGAACTCAATGATTTGTCGTCTTTTGCGTTCCTGCGCGAGATATCGGTTTAGACGGTAAGAGAATATAGCAAACAGATATGCATCGAGATCAGAAATCTTCGACGCGCCGAGTTTGTCCATCGTCCCCAACGTGGAAGAGAGGGCGTCTTCCCAACATACGGTCGTTATGCTCTTCGGATCAAGGGCAAGACTTGGCGTTTCGGAGACTCGGCTTGTGGCAGCGGCAAGAGCAGCAGGCCACAGACGACGTGACGCCTCCAGCAATAGAGCCTCATTGTCTGTTGGTGCCCTGCCCGAGAGTCGCGCTGCGAACAGGGGCCAGTTCTCGTCCATAGCCTCACGTCCGAGAAAGTCGGAGGCAATTCACTAAATTCCAGTCGGGCCTGATGGCCAACCCCAGTCCGCTGTTGAATGAAGAGTGCCACGACGGAAGTGATTGTGTCAACGTGGTACCTAACGAGGGCTTCAATTGTTATAGCCGCACTAATTTTTATTTTCCCTTTCTCCGTTTTTGGCTTCCGGATGTTCCTTTAATAGGTGAAGGGCACTTCTGTCTTTTTTTGGGGAATGGGGGAATTGATCGGGACCTAGAACGGCCACCT
>Ga0326727_10012042_pt1 | contig 19846 bp, 15 predicted proteins | sample MB2enrmetagenome_FD_207643 | JGI IMG/M metagenome (GOLD analysis project Ga0326727, IMG submission 207643) | Lab enriched peat soil microbial communities from McLean, Ithaca, NY, United States - MB29MY | ecosystem: Environmental > Terrestrial > Soil > Wetlands > Peat | place: USA: New York...
TCCGCGTCATCAGCAGCAGCCCCAACCACAACATCCCCACCAACGATCCAAACGTCCCTGGGGCCACGGGGATTCGCCCGACGCCGAAGCCTTGCGCAATCCAGAGCTTCACAAGTCCTGCAAATAAAGCGCGCGGTTTCGCCAGAGGTAAAGCCAGCCGGAGATGAAGGTGAGTGCGACCGCTACCCAGATGGCGATTTCGGTGACCCAGACTACCCAGGGAACCTCCCCGAACACCTGGAAGCCAAAGACCGCGCGGCCCACAGGGCCCCAATCGTTATAGCTGGCTGACAGGAGGATGGAGATGATGGCGACAATCTGCGAGATGGTCTTATGCTTGCCGAAGCCCTCCGCCGCCAGCACCACATTCTTGGACGCAGCCAGCAGACGCAACCCGGTGATGGCCAGTTCGCGGGCAACGATGATGACCACCATCCACGCCGGCATCCAGTTCAACCCGACGAAAGCAATGAAAGCCGAGCAGACCATGATCTTGTCAGCCAGGGGGTCCATCAGGATGCCGAAGTTCGTGATCAGCTTCCGGCGCCGCGCTATCTCGCCGTCGAGATAGTCGCTGATCCCGCCCGCAATGAAGAGCACCAGGGCGATGGTCTGGTGGTATCGCACCTGCGAGAACATCACGGCCAAAAAGGCGATGGTGAGCAGGAAACGCGAGAGCGTCAGCTTGTTCGGCAGGTTCATCTCGCTGGGCGCGCACTGCACGCTGATACGGGTATTGTCATTCCGGCTGCCCGTTCTTGTAGCCGGTTCGCAGGCGCTTGCCAACCCGCAACTGCACCTCCCGACTGGACCTGCCGCCTTACGCCGGCTCAGCGATCAAGTCATAGTCGGTGTGGCCGATGACCCTCACCCGCGCAAACTCCCCGAGCGGCAACTCACCGCGGACATAGATGCGGCCATCAATATCGGGTGCGTCCGCCTCGCCCCGTGCCGCCAGGAAATGGCCCTTGAGCCCGGCGGTATGCTGATCTCGTCCCCGAATCAGGCCATGTTCCCACGAACTGACGCGGGCGCGCTTAAGTTCCGTCGGGCTGGCGGCCTGCTCGACCAGCACCGGTATGGTACGGCCAACGAATGCTCCGGCGACCTGGACCGCCACTTCATGTTGCGCCGCCATCGCCCGGTCGCGGCGCCGCCGTTTGAGTTTGTCCGGGACCTGGCCGGCCATCTTGCCCGCGAGGGTGCCCTCCTCCCGGGAATAAGTGAAAACCCCAAGACGCTCGAAGCGCGCCTCACGGATGAACCCCAGCAAGTCCTCAAAATACGCCTCGGTCTCACCGGGAAACCCCACGATAAAGGTCGTGCGCAGCGCGATGCCGGGAATGCCCGCGCGAATACGGCGGATGAGGTCCACGATGTATTGGCGGGAGGTCTCGCGCCGCATCCGCTCCAGCATGTTCTGGTGGATATGCTGCAAGGGAATATCCACGTAGCGCGCCACCTTCGGACACTCCGCGAGGGTCTGGATCAGTTCGTCCGTCCAATGCGCCGGGTGGGTGTAGAGCAGCCGAATCCAGAATTCCCCCGACAGCGCGTTGAGTTCGCGCAGCAGCGTGCAGATGGTGGTGGCTTCTGCCGGGAGCGACTTCACGGCTGCGCTGAACTTCTCCGGCGCGGCGATGGCGTGGCTGCGGTCCGGGCGCAAATCCAGGCCGTAGTAGGTTGAGTCCTGTGAGATGAGATTCAGCTCCTTTACCCCTTGGGCAGTGAGCGCTTTGGCTTCGGCAAGGACATCGGCTTGCGGGCGGCTGCGGTGCGTGCCTCTGATGCGGGGGATGATGCAGAAGCTGCATGGATGGTTGCACCCTTCGGCAATCTTCACGTAGGCAAAGTGCCGCGGCGTCAACCGAAAGCGCGGCGTCGCAAAGTCGGGAATGTAACGGGGACGTGGGGCCACTGCCACCAAGGGCGAGGCGGGAGAATGAACAGCCGGGGACTGCTGGAGGTGGGCAACCACTGGGCTTCGGACTCCGGGCTTTAGACTCTGGACTTTAGACCTTAGACTCCGGCTCAGCTTTTCCGCCCGCCGTGCCAGCGCTTGCTTGACCACGTCGGCAACCTGCGTGACCTGATCAATGCCCATGAAGGCGTCCACCTCCGGCAGGAGCTTGGGCAGTTCTTCGCGAAACCGCTGTGGAAGACAGCCGGAAACGATCAACCCCTGGCCTCGGTTCTTCGCCTCACGCAGTTCCGCCGATTCCAGAATCGTGTCCACGCTCTCCTGCTGGGCCGAATCAATGAACGAGCAAGTGTTCACGATCACCACGTCCGCCTGCGAGGTGTCACTGGTGAGCTCGACGCCGTCCTTCAGGAGTGTGCCCACCATCACCTCGGCATCCACCAGGTTCTTCGCGCAGCCCAGCGAAATCAACCCCACGCGCACCGGGCGTTCTGCATGTTGTTCGTTCATCAAAGACTGAGCAGCTTACGTCAGGGAAATCATACGGGCAACCATTCGGGCCTGGGTCTCTCGCTACCGCCCACGCGCCTGGGCAAGTTTTTGCTGGCGCGGGCGGGGGGCCAAGCTTTCAATAGATCCATGCTCAAATACGCTCCATTCGTTCCCGCACCCGTTACTCACGCATCGCGACGTGAGTTTATCCGGCAACTAGGTTCGGCAGTGGCGCTGGGCCTAGTAATGTCACCTCTCGCCCGGAGTCTGGCAGCGGAGAAGGTGCTCCGCCCGGCGCAGAAAACACTGGTCGGCTCGAATATTTACGGCTGGGGCCAATACGCTCAGCGCGACAAGAAGCCGCTCAACGTCGAGGATGTCATCTCCGCGCTGCGGGACACCGGCTACGATTACCTGGAGACCAACCTAGACGTCGGGCGGCCGGAGGAGAATACGAAGTTCGCCGAGCAGCTTAGGGCCAAAGGTCTCCAACCCGTAAGCCTTTACACCGGCGCGCGCGTGCACGAGGCGGCCCAGGCTGGAGCGGTGGTGGCCAACATTCTCGCCGCAGCCAAGGTCTCCCAGCAGGCCGGTTTCCAGGTCATAAGCTGCAATGCGGACCCGATCGGACGCGAGAAGACCGACGAGGAGCTGAAAACCCAGGCCGCCGCGCTGAGCGAATTGGGCAAAGGCCTGAACGCGCTGGGCATGAAATTGGGCGTGCATCAGCACATGCCCGAGATGGCCAACCACGCGCGGGAGTTTCACTACAACTTCGACCACAGTAGGCCGGACGTGGTGGGTTGGTGCTACGATGTGCATTGGGTGTGGAAAGGGGGCGTCATGCCGTTGGACGGGCTCAAGCAATACGGCGACCGGGTCGTCACCTGGCACCTGCGACAAAGCCGTGACGGCATCTGGTGGGAAGACCTTGATACCGGTGACGTGGATTACGCCGCGGTGGCGAAGTATGCCGCAGCACACAACCTGGCGCGGCGCTTCAGCGTCGAGCTGGCCATCGAACCCGGCACCAAGATCACCCGCTCCGTAGTGGAGAACCACCGCCGAAGCAGGGAGTTCGTGAGAAAGGTGTTTGAGAGCCAGTGAGGGCTGCTGCCTGCTGCCTGCTGCCTTCGTTCCCGGGCATCCACCATAAGCCTCCCGAATACAACTCGCCTCCCGCGCCTCCCTCGGGGTGGTCTGGGGGCACCCTGGACAAACCCTGGACATGTCCTAGTACCATAGAACCCTCATCAAGCCCCGTTTTCCATCAGGCAGGCTTATCTAACTTGAGCCGCATGAGCGAACTCGTTTTTGAAGCGATGCAGGAGGAAGACGGCGGCTTCTGCGCCGAGGTCAATCCAATTATCCCTGCGGGGTCACAGAACAATACAATCTCATTGCCTGACTCGTTTACGCCCCCGTGGTCCGTGGTCTTGTAGTCAGTAGTCCCGTGGTCCGGTTGTCTCATCGTCCTATTTCTGTTTTCTGCTTTCTGCTTTTCCCCCTGCACTTTCCCCTTTCTACTCTTCCCGTTTCGGCGCATGATTGCACGACTTTTCGTCATGGGCGGCACAATTGCTCAGTCACCATTCCGTTTGGCGGCCCTTTCGGGCCACCGCCCCCAGCAGCGCCCGGAAGGAACCCTCGGCCAACACGCTAAAGCCCCACCCCACAATGCCCCGCATCTTTGACAACATCGCCACCGACCTTCTGCCAGCGCTGCGGGACACGCTCCAAATCTCTCAGCGTTCCGACTTTTGCATCGGCTACTTCAATTTGCGCGGCTGGAAGGCAATCGACGGCCTCATCGAGCAGTGGGCGGGGGGCGAGGGCGCGCAGTGCCGCCTCCTCGTCGGCATGCAGCGGCTCGCCCACGACGAGCTGCGCCTCGTTTACAGCCTCCTGCCGCCGGAAGACCCAATCAGCCAGCAGGCTGTCATCCGTTTGAAGCAGCGTCTGGCCGAGGCGTTTCGCGCGCAGCTAACCTTCGGCGCCCCCACCGACGACGACGAAGCCGGCCTGCGCCGTCTCTCGGCCCAACTCAAGGCGGGCAAAGTTGTCGTAAAACTCTTCCTCCGCCACACCCTTCACGCCAAACTCTACCTTTGCTTCCGCGGCGACCCCAATAATCCGATCACCGGCTTCCTCGGCTCGAGCAATCTCACGCTCGCCGGCTTGTCCAACCAAGGTGAGCTCAACGTGGACGTCCTCGACCAGGACGCCACCAAGAAACTCGAGCAATGGTTCAAGGAGCGCTGGGGCGACAAGTGGTGCGTGGACATCACCAAGGAACTCATCCAGGTCATTGATGAAAGCTGGGCGCGGCCCGAGTGTCCGCCACCTTACCACATTTACGTCAAGATGGCCTATCACCTTGCCGAGGAGGCACGCGCGGGCTTGTCCGAGTTCACTATCCCGCCGGACATGCGAGATACGCTGCTCGAATTTCAGTCCGCTGCGGTCCGCATTGCCGCCCGCCACCTGGAAAAGCGCGGGGGTGTCATGCTCGGCGATGTCGTCGGCCTCGGTAAAACCCTCATGGCCACCGCGCTCGCCCGCGTGTTTCAGGACCCGCCGCGCTCCCTCGAAACCCTGATCCTCTGCCCCAAGAACCTCGTCGGCATGTGGGAAGATTACGCCCACCGCTACCGCCTCATCGCCAAGGTCGTCTCCGTCACCGAGGCGCAGAATAGTCTGCCCGACCTCCGCCGCTACCGCGTCGCCATCATTGACGAAAGCCATAACCTCCGAAATCGCGAGGGCCGGCGCTGGGCTGCCGTCCGGGACTACGTCGCGCGCAACGCCAGCAGGTGCATCCTTGTTTCCGCCACCCCCTACAACAAAGCCTACCTCGATCTCGCCAACCAGCTTCGCCTGTTCATGAATCCAGACGATGTCGTTGGCATACGCCCCGAGGAATACATCCGCCGTGACTGCGACGGCCACCCGGATGAGTTTACCCGCCGCCATCAGTGCCCCGTTAATTGCCTGTCTGCCTTCGAGAAAAGCGGTCACGCCGACGACTGGCGCGAACTGATGCGCCTTTTCATGGTCCGGCGCACACGCAGCTTCGTCGAGCGCAACTACGCCTTCATTGAATGCCCGGCTTGCGCCACAGTCTTGACACCCACTCAGGACAAATGTCCCAAGTGCGAGCGGCCGAAGGCCAAAGAAGATCGCCGCTTCCTCATCCTCGAGGGCGGCAGCCGTTTCCATTTCCCCAAGCGCCAGCCGAAGACCCTCACGTTCCGCATCCGCGAGAGCGACCCGAACGACCAGTACGCCCGGCTCTACTCCGACAAGGTGGTGGACACTGTCCGCCTGCTGCACCTGCCGCGCTACGGCCTCGCAAATTACCTGAAGCCCACGCCCGACACCCCGCCCACTACCGAAGAGGCTGAGGTGATGACCAACCTCGCCCGCGCCGGCAAGCGTCTCATCGGCTTCTGCCGCACCAACCTCTTCAAGAGGCTCGAAAGCAGTGGCCATTCCTTCCTGCTTTCAGTGCGTCGCCACATTCTGCGCAATTACATTTACCTCCACGCCTTGGAGAACCACCTGCCGTTGCCAGTGGGCACGCAGGACGCCGCCTTGTTTGACACCCGCACTGAGGACCACGACAGCGACAGCACCCTCTTCGGCGCGGACGAGGCCGCGGCGGCAAAGCCAACCGAAATCACCGCCAAATCACTGGCCGACTTCGCCAAGGCCGGAGCCTCTGGCTACCAGACGCTCCGCACCGAGCACGCCCAAATGTTCGACTGGCTCCGACCCGATGTCTTCGTGGAAGACCTTGCCTGGCACCTTCAGCAGGACGCCCAATGGCTCTTCTCCATTCTCGAACTCGCGGGCCAGTGGCAGCCCAACCAGGATCATAAGCTGGCCGAACTGCACAAGCTCCTCGCGAAAAACCATCCTGCCCAGAAGATCATTGTCTTCTCCCAGTTTGCTGACACCGTGGCCTACCTCGCGGACCAGTTGCAGGCACGCGGGCTCAAGCAAATGGCCGGGGTCACCGGCGACACCGAGGAACCGTCCAGCTACGCACGCCGCTTCAGCCCCGAAAGCAATAAGGCGCGAGACAAAGGATCGCCCAACTACGTCTCCCCCGCTGAGGAACTCCGCGTGCTGGTCGCCACTGACGTGCTCAGCGAAGGTCAAAACCTCCAGGACGCGGCCATCGTCGTGAACTTCGATTTGCCCTGGGCCATCATCCGGCTGATCCAGCGGGCGGGCCGCGTGGACCGCATCGGCCAGCACTCGGAGAAGATCCTCTGCTACTCTTTCCTGCCCGCCGATGGCGTCGAACGCCTCATCCGGCTCCGCTCGCGCGTCCGCCAACGCCTCCACGAAAACGCCGAAGTTGTCGGCACGGACGAAACCTTTTTCGAGGACGAAAAGAATGACACCGTCATCCGCGACCTCTTCACGGAGAAATCCGGCATCCTGGACGATCCGGCGGACGAAGAAGTGGACCTGGCCTCGCTGGCCTACCAGGTTTGGAAAAATGCCTGCGACACCGACCCCTCGCTCAAAAAGACGATCCCCGACCTGCCCGGCGTTATCTTTTCCACCAAGGCGCTCTCCGCCGTCCCCCCAAAGCCCGCTGGCGCGGCTGGCCCCCAACCCGCCTCCGGGGTCATGGTTTACGTCCGCACTGCCGACGGCAACGACGCCCTCGCATGGGTGGACGAGGAAGGCCGCACGGTCACCGAAAGCCAGCACGAGATTCTGCGCGCCGCCGCGTGCGAGCCGGACACGCCCACGCTCCCTCGCTTGGCCAACCACCACCCGCTCGTACAGAAAGCTATCGGCGGCATCCAGACCGAGCAAATCACCACCGGCGGCCAGCTCGGTAAACCCTCCAGCGCCCGCCGCCGCGTCTATGAGCGGCTCAAGGATTATGCCGCCCAGGTGAAGGACAGCCTCTTCGACATCAAACCCCTCCATCACGCGATTGACGACATCTACGAATCGCCGCTGACTGAGGCCGCGCGTGATTTGCTCAATCGCGAACTCCGCGCTGGTGTCAGCGACGAAAAGCTCGTCGCGCTGGTCCTCGCGCTCCATGAGGAAGACCGCCTCTCCATCCCGAAGGATGACGTCCAAGCCCGCGAACCCAAAATCATCTGCTCCCTTGGAATCAGAAAGGACCAGCCCGCTCCATGAACACCGATGCTCTTGCCCTCCAGGCTGAACGGCGGATTTTATTGATCCGCAAACAAAGAGTCATGCTGGGCCAGCATCTGGCGGAGCTTTACGGTGTGCCGGTGAAGGTTCTGAATCAGGCGGTCAGGCGAAATCGCTCGCGGTTTCCCGATGACTTCATGTTTCAGATTGATAGCGTGGAATTAGACAACTTGAAGTCACAAATTGTGACCTCAAGTTGGGGTGGCAGCCGCGTCCCGCCTTACGCCTTCACCGAGCAGGGGGTGGCCATGCTGTCCAGTGTCCTTCGCAGCCCCCGCGCCGTGCAGGTGAATATCGCCATCATGCGCGCGTTCGTGCGTCTGCGAGAAATGCTCCTCACCAACGCCGACCTCGCCCGGAAACTCGCCGTACTGGAGGCCAAATATGACTCGCAGTTCAAGGCGGTTTTCGACGCCATCCGTCAGCTCATGGCACCTCCGCCCGCCCCGCCCAAGCCCGAAATCGGCTTCCACGTCAAAGAGGATGCCATCCCCTACCGGACCAGGAAAAAGGCGCCCGTCGCCGTTCATAATTCATAATTCATCCTTCATCCTTTCCCCCCAATGCCCTTCGACTTCCAACGCGCCCGCCCGCTCCTCCATAGCGGAAACCTCGCCAAGCTGTTCGTCGAGGAACTCGGCTGGGAGCCATGCCGCCAAAAGCTGACCCTTCGTGCCGCTGAAACCGATTATGCCTTCACGGCCATCGCCGAGAAGCGTGGCTTCACCGCTTGGCTGTGCACCAGGGCTGACGGCCACTTGCCTGATCACGCCACGCGCCTGAAACTCGACCGCGCCCTGACGCAGACCAGCTTTGAACATCTCATCGTATTCGCCACCGCCGACCTCGGGCGGCAGTCCTAGGTCTGGGTCCGCCGCGAACCCGGCCGCCCCCTGTCGGCCCGCACCCACGAGTTCAATCGCTCCCAGCCCGGCGACTCCCTCCTCCAGAAACTGCAAGCCCTCTTCGTCTCGCTCGAAGAAGAAGAGCAAGGCGAGCTGTCCACCCTCACCATCGCCGAGCGCGCCCGCGCCGCGTTTGACATTGAGCGCGTCACCAAAGCGTTCTACCGCGACTTTGACACCCACCGCAAAGCCTTCCTCAAGTTCATTGACGGCATCAGTGAGGCGGCCGACCGCGAATGGTATGCGTCCGTCATGCTCAATCGCCTGATGTTCGTCTATTTCATCCAGCGCAAGGGCTTCCTCGACGCGGACCCCGCATACCTCCGCCACCGCCTCCTCCGCTGCCAGCAGGAACAGGGCAAGGACAAGTTCTACACCTTCTACCGTTACTTCCTGCTTCGCCTGTTCCACGAAGGCTTCGGGAAGCGCCGCAAAGACCGGGCGCCAGATTTGGAAAAGCTGCTCGGCAACATCCCCTATCTTAACGGCGGCCTGTTCGACGTTCACGAGCTTGAAAAACCCGACCGCTACGGCAAGGACATCCAAATCCCCGACAGAGCCTTCGAGCGCGTCTTCGACTACTTCGACCAGTACCAGTGGTATCTCGATGAACGCCCGCGCCGCGCCGACAACGAAATCAACCCCGATGTCCTTGGCTATATCTTCGAGAAATACATCAACCAGAAGCAGATGGGGGCGTACTACACCAAGGAGGACATCACCGAATATATCAGCAAAAGCACCGTCATCCCATTCCTGTTCGACGCGGCTCGTGCCCGTTGCAAGATCGCCTTCGATAATCCCAACGGGCCGACCATCTGGAGCCTCTTGTCAGCCGACCCGGACCGGTATATCTATCCCGCCGTCCGCCACGGCGTTCGCCTGCCATTTCCGGATGAAATCGCCCTGGGCCTCGATCCGAACGAGCCGCATTTAATTGCCCGGCGCAAGCCCTGGAACAAACCCGCTCCGCCGGAATACGGGCTGCCGACCGAAACTTGGCGCGAAGTGGTGGCGCGCCGCAGCCACTACGACTACTGCTGGTGGCGGTTGATGGGGCTGCCTATCACACCGACCTCTCACCCCGCAAAAGTCGGCACTGGATTGCTGCCTACCCACTCAGGCCCCAACGGCGGCAACGGCGAGCGCGCCATGCCATCGCCTGCGCCGCCCAGGAGAGCAGACAGTGCTTCCTCCGCCACGGATGAAGCCAGCGCTTCGTCGGCCATCACCGACATCAATGACTTCATCACCCTTAACCTCGACCTCCGCCAGTTCGCCCAGGATGTCATCGAGACCTCCGAAGGCCCCGACCTCCTCATGGCTTTCTGGCAGGCCATCGTCTCCGTCACCATCCTCGACCCCACTGGCGGCTCCGGCGCCTTCATCTTTGCCGCGCTCAACATCCTTGAACCCCTCTACGAAGCCTGCCTCGACCGCATGGAGGCGTTCCTCGCCGAGTGGGGATCGGAGCGCGGACATTCCTGTCCGCTTCCCACAGGCTGCCACGACGGGGCGGACAGGAATGTCCGCGCTCCGGCTCAGGGCAAACAACTCCATCCCAATTATACCAAGAAATTCACCGAAGTCCTGGCCCGCGTGGCCGCGCATCCCAACCGCCGCTACTTCGTCCTGAAGTCCATCATCCTGAACAACCTCTACGCCGTGGACATCATGGAAGAGGCGGCCGAAATCTGCAAATTGCGCCTGTTCCTAAAGCTCGCGGCCCAGGTCGAACCGAACTCTGCCAAGGACAACCTCGGCATCGAACCGCTCCCCGACATTGATTTCAACATCCGCGCCGGCAACTCCCTCGTCGGCTACGCTACTAAGGAGGAAGTGCGCCGTTGCATGAAGGAACTTGGCGGCGGCCAGATGAAGCTCATGGATGAGGAGGAGTTGGGCGGCTTCGCCCGCTTTAACACCCGGTGTGCGGACGTGGAGCAGGCCTTCAGCAAGTTCCGGCAACTCCAGACCGAGGGCGACGGTTCAGTCCCCCACGCCGACAAGCTCGAACTCCAGAAGCGCCTGAGGACCCTTGAAGAAGAACTTAACCGCCATCTGGCCGGCGAGTACGGAGTCGAGGTCAGCGACAAAGATGCCTACGCGAAGTGGGTCAAGTCTCACCAGCCGTTCCACTGGTTCATTCAGTTCTACGGCATCCTGGCCCGCGGCGGGTTTGACGTTATCATCGGCAACCCGCCATACGTGGAACTTTCCACTCTAAGAAGCCAATACACCCCCAAGAACTACGTCACCGAATCCAGCGGCAACCTCTACGCCCTTTGCACCGAGCGCTCATTCACCATCCTCCACACGCACGCGAGATTCGGCTTCATCGTCCAGCAACCTATAACATCCACTCAGCGCATGGCTCCATGCCGCGAACTTCTCATACGTAATTCCGGCTTCGTATGGTCCAGCACCTTTGACGACCGCCCCTCCAAGCTCTTCGACGGAATGCACCATGCCCGGCTCGCCATAATCCTTACCAAGAAGACCGGATGCACAGCCGACCCCGGGGACCTCTTAGTCACCGCATACCACAAGTGGTTTAAGGATGAGCGGGGAGCGGTGTTCCAGCGCATCCGTTATATCAGGGTGAGCCCGGACGCGGTCCCTGGCGTGTTCCCCAAGCTTTCCTCGGAGACAGAGATCAGAATCCTTGCGAAGTTGGGCGCCTGCCCAGACAAACTGGAAATGTGGCTTTCCCGGTCGGAGACGCCACACAAACTCTTTTACAAAATAACCGGCGTCGGTAGTTGGTTTACCATCACTCCACGGCCACCGAAGTTTCTTCGCGATGGAAAGGAGTCGTCCTCAACGCGTGAATCGAGCATGGCTTTGCCCTCACAAGCCACGCGCGACTGCGCCTTCTGCATGCTCAACAGTACTTTGTTCTACTGGTTCTACCAGGTCCGGACGAACTGCAGGGACTTCAATCCCTCCGATTTCAAAACCTTCCCTCTCGCCAAGCGCCTTGCCGAGGAGGACATGTCCAAACTCGCGCGCGCCCTTAAACGGGACCTCGAAAGCTCCGCTGGAACAGTCCAGGCGTCTCACAGCCTGACAGGCTCCATAGCCTACGAGCAATTCCGCCCCCGCATGGCGAAATCCGTAATAGATGAGATCGACACGGTGCTGGCGGGCCACTACGGCTTCACGCCTGAGGAGTTGGACTTCATCCTGAACTACGACATCAAATACCGCCTCGGTCGCGACGCCGAAGCCGAGGAGGAATGAGTTGCTGGGGTGATTCCGGGTTGGCTTCGACACGCTAACAAGGCAAGACTGCGCTATGCCGCTGAGAGCAAAGCGAAATCAAACCTCGCCAAGCATGGCGTGAGCTTTGAAGAAGCCTCGACCGTCTTCGGCGATCCGTTATCGCTGACGATTCCCGACCCGGCCCATTCGCAAGTGGAGGACCGCTCGATCGTGCTAGGACAATCGCACCCGCGGAAATTGCTGGTTGTCGTCCATATGGAACGGGGCGATAATATCCGCATCATCAGCGCCCGGCGGGCGAGCCGGCGTGAACGAAAGAGCTATGAAGAAAGCAACTGACAAAGCAGCCGAACCCGAAATGCGGGGCGAGTATGATTTCTCGCGCGGCGTTCGCGGCAAGTATGCGCGGCGTTACGCGCAGGGCGCGAACGTGGTCGTGCTCGAAGCGGACGTAGCGAGAATGTTCCCCAGCGCCGAGGCGGTGAACGACTCATTGCGCGCGCTGGCCGGCATCATCCGGCGGCAAAGAAAAGCGCTGCCGGTCAAATCGGCCGCCCGTTGCCGAAACTAGAGGCCGCCAGAAGGTGGAGGCTGAAACAATGACGATCACGAGACAAACCGCCGCCGACCAGATTGCCGCGTATCTTCACCACGAGATGGCGCTGGGGCAGTTGGTGGATTGGTCGGAGCGAGCGTTGATGGACGGAGAGCTTGCCGAACGCGATGCGCCGACGCTGTCGTCCGTGATCGCCCGTCTTGGGGTTGCGGATGTGCGCGCCTTCGGCCTCGCCTGGGAAGATTGCGAGGAGTTGCTCCGCCGGCTAGGTTTCGCGCCCCGCAGTTGAACCCTCAGGCGCTTGAGTTCGTGACCGTTTGAGGGCGCCCGCCTGTGGTGTGGCATCGCGGTTTCACCGCGGAGGACTTGGATTTCATCGTGAACTACGACATCAAGTGCCGCCTCGGTCGCGGCGCCTAAACCGAAAAAGATTGAAGAGGAATCCTATGAGTGATCAATTGCCAGCCCCCGCCGCCAGCAACACTTTCGAGCACATCAAGCGCGTCAACCCATCCGGCGCCGAGTTTTGGTCCAGCCGGGATTTCGCCCAGGTTCTGGGTTACACCGACTACCGCAATTTTGAGGCGGTGGTGGAGAAGGCACAGACCGCCTGTTTCAACAGCGGCCAGCGCGTGGAGGATCATTTCGTTGAAATCAACGAAATGATCGAGATCGGCAAGGGCGGGCAGCGTTCCGTGAAAACGGTGATGTTGTCCCGCTACGCCGGGTATCGCGGACTTTACGGCGGACTGGGCACGCGCGACATCCATGAGCGGAAACGACTGAAGCCCAAGGAACACATTCTTGACCCGCCAGGACCCAGCCGTGACCCCGCAACCTCAAGTCATCGCCCGTAACGATGCCCGTTACCCGGCCCGCTTGCGCCAGCGGTTGGGCACCGACGCTCCGCCTGAGTTGACTGCCCTCGGCAATCAGGACCTCTTGACCCGGCCCATGACGGCGCTGTTCTGCTCCGCACGTTGTCCCGGTAATGTCATCCTCCGCGCCTACGACCAGGCCGCCCAATGGCGCGACGCGGGGCGCTGCGTCATCAGCGGCTTCCATTCGCCGGTCGAAAAGGAATGCCTCCGCATTCTCCTGCGCGGCTCCCAGCCCATCATCATCTGCCCCGCCAGGGGCCTGCCCAAACGCATCCTTCCCGAGTGGAAGAAGCCCTTGGCCGACGGCCGCTTGTTGATCCTCTCCATCTTCCCCCAAGCTGAAAGCCGCATCACCGCCGCTCTCGCCACCCGCCGCAACGAACTTGTCGCCGCCTTGGCCAACGCAGTTTTTGTGGCACACGCCACCCCCGGCGGCCGCCTCGAAACCAGTCTCCGCCAAAGACCACTGCCCCTCGCCTCCCGGTGAGTTTCTACCCGCCAGTCAGGAAACCGGATGGGTGTCCCAGCCGGCCAAGCCTGGCGTACCGAGCAGGAGGATGCCCCGTTACATAGGGCGGCAGTCCCTCCGTAGTCTCCTGGGAGTCTCGCCGTAGTACCTCCGTTAGCTAACGGGGGTACTACGGCGAGACTACGGCGGGACGCGCACGGGGTACGGGGGCGGCGAGCGAGGGCATCGCGGGCGGCCTGATTATAGTCATCTGGCGGCCGCATCACAAAGGTTTCAGCGCATCCCATTGGCGCCCAAGCCGTTGTATAGCGCTCCCCACAGCATATAGGTACACGCCCTCATGGTGGCCGTGTTGAGCACAGAGCCGCCCGGCCACCTATTTTGCGCTTGCGGCCGTGGCTGCCGCCTTGCCCGAAGGCTCCTTCGCCGCCTCGGCCACGCGCACGGTTGTGCCTCCCACCAGCGAATCCGCCGGGTTGAGAATGACACGGTCAGTGGGATCCACCCCGCCCAGGATCTCGATGGTTGGCCCCAGATCGCGCCCCAAAGTGATGTGGCGCAGGGCGACCTTGTTATCCGCTCCAACCACACCGACTTGCGTGCCCTCGGAACGGAACAGGAGGGTGTTCGCCGGCAGCGTCAATACCGGGGCCACTCTGGCTTCGGTCAGGCTCACCTGGACATACGTGCCGACGAGGATTTCACCGTGCGAATTGTCCACTTGCAGTTCAGTGAGGAGGGTGCGGGAGTCGGCGCTCATCGCGCCGGAGGTCCGCACCACTTTGGCCGGAAACACGCGCCCCGGCATCTCCGGAATGGTCAGCTCCGCGACCTGGCCAGGGGCCACGCCTTGTGCTGCCGCTTGCGGCACCCGCACGAACACGCGCAAGGTGCCAGTCTGCGCCAGGCGGAAGAGTTCTTGGCCGCTGCCGGAGGAAACAAGCTGGCCGATGTCTGTGCCGCGGACCGTGATGGTGCCCGCGAACGGGGCAGTGACGCGTTCGAAGGACTGGAGGTCTTCGAGGCGTCGCACATTGGCGCGCGCGGCCTCGACGGTTGCGGCCTTGAGTTCCAGGTCGGCCTCTTTCTCGGCCGCTTCCTGGGCGCTGACGCTGGCCGTCTTGAGCAGCTCGGCCCAACGGGCGGCCGTGGTTTTGGCGAGGGCAAGGGCAGCTTGGGCCTGGGCAAGTTGGGCGCGGGCCTGGTCCAATTCCTGATTCAGCTCCGGGGTGTCAATCTCCGCCAGCAAATCCCCTTCCTTAACCTGGGAGCCGATGTCCACCAGGTAGCGTTTGAGATAGCCGCTGGTGCGGGCATAGATCGGCGCTTCGACCAGAGCCTTAGCTTCGGCGGGCATCGTCAGCCCGACGGCGGCTTTGCCCGGCACGGGCGACACCACGCTGACGCTTTGAATGGCCAGCGCCCGCGTCTCGGCGACCAAGGCTGTGCGATGCAGCCAGCGCGGCACTAGGCCGGCCACGGCGCCAACGACAATGAGCACGGCCGCGAGTGTGGCCGCGTGGCGCAGTTTCGCGCCGGCGGCGGCGGCGGCGGCCGAGGTCGAGGCCGCGGGCTCCCGGGTGGGGACCAGCACGGGTGGTTCTGTTGTTCCAGAGGAATTCATAGTTAGAGTCAGGCGCCGGCGGCGGCGGGAGTTATGCCACCGCTTGCAGGCGAGAAATCAGAGGGCGTCGTAACGGGCACGGTGGCGTGCCGATGCAGCAGGCTGAAGACGACCGGGACGAAGAACAGGGTGGCAAGGGTCGCCACCACCAGGCCGCCGATCACGGCGCGGCCCAGCGGAGCGTTTTGCTCGCCGCCTTCGCCGAGACTCAGGGCCATCGGCAACATCCCAATCACCATGGCCGCCGCGGTCATCAGCACCGGCCGCAACCGGCTGGTTCCCGCCTCCCAGGCCGCTGTCAGCGGGTCCATGCCTTGCTGGAGATCGTTCCGCGCGAAGGTGACCACCAGCACGGAATTGGCCGTGGCGACCCCCAGGCTCATGATCGCCCCCATCAGGGCTGGGACGCTGGCGGTCGTGAGCGTGAGGTGCAGCGCCCAAACTACGCCAGCGAGCGCCCCGGGCAGTGCGGTGATGATGATGAACGGATCAAGCCAGCTCTGAAAGTTGACCACGAGCAGCAGGTAGATCAGCGCAATCGCCATGACCAATCCGATGCCCAGGCCGGTGAAGCTGGAATGCATCGTCTCGGCTTGGCCGCGCAGCATAATCGAGCTGCCCCGGGGAAGCTCCTTTTCCGCCTGGGCGATGAGCGGCTTGAGGTCGCTCAGGACGCCGCCGAGGTCGCGCCCGCTGACGCCGCCGAAGATGTCAATGACCGGCACGACGTTGTAGTGCGAATAGATGGGTGCGCTGGCGGTGCGGGTCACCGTGGCCACGTTGGCCAGCAGTTGCTCGTCTCCTCGGCCCGGCTGGCTGGCGTTGATGGGGATCGAATTAAGCGTCGCCAGCGAATCCATCCGGTGCTCGGGGACACGAATGTTGACCAGGTATTGGATGCCGACGCTCGGGTCTATCCAATAGACGGGCGACACCTGGCCGCTGCCGCTCAGGCTGAGCAGAACCGAATTGGCGACGTCGCGCTCCGCCAAGCCCATCCCCGAGGCCCTGGCGCGGTCAATGGCCACCTCCAGTTTCGGCAGGTCGGCCGGCTGCTGCACCCGCACGTCCACCGCGCCCGGCACGTGGCGAATCTTCTCCGCGAGGCGCGCGGCGACCTCCCGATTCCTGTCCTGGCTGCGCCCCACCACTTGCACGTCGAACGGGGCAGGCAGGCCGAAGTTGATGGACTGGCTCACGATGTCCGCGGGCAGGAAGTAGAAGGTGATGCTCGGGAATTCACGATTGAGGCAAGCCCGCAAGCGGTCCACGTAACCGGCGGTCGGACGGTGTTCCGGGCGGAGCGAGACGAGGATGTCCGCGTCGCCGGTGCCGATCAGGCCGCTGTCGTTGTAACTCAGATTGATGCTGGAGGCGGGAATGCCGATGTTGTCCAACATGCCGCGGAAGTCCCTGGTTGGGATTTCCCGACGGATGGCGGCCTCGACTTCATCCACGAGTTTGGCGGTTTCCTCGATCCGTGTGCCGCTCCGGGCACGGAGGTGCAGCCGGAATTGCCCGGCATCCACCGAAGGAAAGAAGTCCTGCCCAAGCTGCGGCACGAGGAACATGGAACCGATACAGAACACGAGAAAGAGCACCGCAAACGCAGCGCGATGGTGCAGCACCGCCCCGAGGAGCATGCGGTAGCCCTCGCGGAAACGATCGAAGCCCCGCTCGAAGCTGGCCTGGATGGCGACCAGCGGAGATAGCAGCGTCGCACCGCCGACCGCCCTGGCGGGCGTCTCGCCCGGGTTGGCAGAGGCGTGAGACCCCTGTCCAGCATTGGCGGGCGCGTGAGACCTCTGCTCTACGTTGCGGTAGAACCACATTACCAGCGTCGGCACCAGCGTCCGCGACAACACGTAGCTGGCCAACATGGCGAATACCACCGCCTCGGCCAAAGGGACGAAGAGGTAGTGCGCCACGCCGGTCAGGAAGAACATCGGCACGAACACAATACAGATGCAGAGCGTGGAAACGAACGCCGGCATGGCGATCTCCTGCGCGCCGTCCAGAATGGCCTCGTTCAGCGGTTTGCCCGACGCCATGTGCCGGTGGATGTTCTCGATGGCGACAGTGGCGTCATCCACGAGAATCCCGACCGCCAGGGCCAGCCCGCCCAGGGTCATGAGGTTGATGGTCTCGCCCAGCGCGCTGAGAATGGCGATGGACGTGAGCACCGACAGCGGGATGGAGAGCGCGATGATGAAGGTGCTGCGCCACGAGCCGAGGAACAGCAGAATCATCAACGCCGTGAGCGCGGCGGCGATGATCCCTTCCCGGACGACTCCGGAGATGGCCGACCGGACGAAGATGGACTGGTCGGCAAACTCCTTAACGCTCAGGTCCGAGGTAAGGCCGCTGAGGACGCGCGGCAGGGCCTTCTTGATCCCGCTGACCACGTCGAGCGTGGAAGCGGCGCCGGTTTTATAGACGGTGAGCAGCGCGCCCCGCACGCCTTCATTGCGAACAATATTCTGCTGTGGCTGGTAACCGTCCCGCACTTGCGCGACGTCCCGGATGCAGATGAGCGCGCCGTTGACCGTCTTGATGGGGAGGTCGCCTATCTCGGCCATTTCCTTGGCCGTCATATTGAGATCAACGGCGTATTCCATGCCGCCGATTTTGGTGGTGCCGCTGGGCAGGATCAGGTTCTGAGCGTTGAGGGCGTTGATCACATCCATCGGCGCCAGATTCTTCGCCTTGAGGGCGGTCAGGTCGAGGTCCACCGACACCAAGCGGGTCTTGCCGCCGTACGGCCAGGGCATGGACGCCCCCTGCACGACGGAGAGCCCAACGCGAACCTGATTGGCGGCCAGGTCGAAAACGGCCTGCTCGGAAAGCTTCGAGCTGCTGATGCTGTATTGGAGGATCGGAACCGTGGAGGCGCTGTAGCGGATGATCAGCGGCGGCGTCGTGCCGGGCGGCATCGAGCGGATAACCGTCTGCGCTATCGCGGTCACCTGCGCCACCCCGGCATCCACGGAAGTGCCCTCGCGGAAAAAGACTTTGATGACCCCGATGCCGTTATAGGCAGTGGACTCGGTGTGCTCGACATCATTGACCAGCGTGGGAAGCGAGCGCTCCGAGTTGTAGTTGATGCGCTGCTCCATCTCCCTCGCGTCCAGGCCGGCGTATTGCCAGACAATGCTGACGACCGGGATGTTAATGGACGGGAAGATGTCCGTAGGCGTGCGCAGCAGCACGAACGGCGTGAGCAGCAACAACACCAGCGACGCCACCACGAAGGTGTAGGGCCGCCGAAGAGCCAAACGAACAATCCACATACGCCGCACAGTATAGTCACAACCACCCCGGTCCAGACAACACAACTTTGCGCGGGCAGAGCATCCGAGGTACTGGAATCGTCAAGTCTTGCTGCCGGTGCCGCGCCGGCTATACTCAACGGACATGAGTGCCCTGAACTTTGGTCTCCTGGGATGCGGTCGAGTGAGCGAGAGGCATCTTACAGCTCTTACCTCGGGCCTCTTTGAGGGGCGGCTGGTGGCCGTCGCCGATATTGAGCCCAAAGCGGCGGAGACCAAAGCCGCGAAATACAAGGTGTCCTCGCATCCGAGCATGAAAGCGATGCTGCAGGCCCATCCGGAGATTGACGTGGTAAGCGTCGCCATCCCGACCGGCTACCATGCCGAGTTCACCGTCGCCGCGCTCGATGCCGGCAAGCACGTGGTCGTCGAGAAGCCGATGGCGTTGCGGGTTGCCGAATGCGAGGCGATGGTCGCAGCCGCTGACAAGGCCGGGCGCCGCCTGTTCGTGGTAAAGCAGAACCGCCTCAATCCCGCGGTCCAGGCCGCCCGCCAGGCGCTGGAAGCGAACCGGTTCGGGAAGCTCGTCATGGGCAGCGTCCGGTTGCGCTGGTGCCGCGAGCAGAAATACTATGACGACGGCTGGCACGGCACTTGGGCGTTGGACGGCGGCGTGATGAGCCAGCAGGCCAGCCACCACCTGGATTTGCTCCAGTCCTTTTTCGGCCCGGTGGACATCGTGCAATGCCAAACGGCACGCCGCCTCATGAACCTGGAGGCGGAGGACACCGCCGCCGCTGTGATCCGGTTCAAAAGCGGCGCGCTGGGGGTTTTCGAGGCGACCACGGCCACGCGTCCCGAGGACCTGGAGGCCTCACTGAGCATTTTGGGCGAGAAGGGCAGCGTCATCATCGGCGGCCGGGCGGTGAACCGAATCCTATACTGGAAATTCACCGAGCCCCGAGCCGAGGACGAGACTATCATTCAGAGGTTCTCGGAGGATGCTGACCATGTGTATGGCCAGGGGCACGGGCCTTACTACGCGAACGTGTGCGAGGCGATTCTCCAGAACAAGCCCGGGCTGGTTGAAGGCGCCGAAGGGAAGAAGAACATTGACATCCTGTCGGCGCTGTATGAGTCGGCTGCTTGCGGGGGCGAGGCCAAGGCACCCGGCTGTAAGATAGTCAACTCCAAGCTCGGTCTGAAGAGCAGCAAATCCAGGTAGCGCCGGGAGCGCCGGTGCTTGCGCGCAGAAGGCTTGAAGCAGAGGGGCATTCGTGAGACAAAGGGGCATGTGCCTTCGCAAATCCA
>Ga0326727_10012043_pt1 | contig 19845 bp, 18 predicted proteins | sample MB2enrmetagenome_FD_207643 | JGI IMG/M metagenome (GOLD analysis project Ga0326727, IMG submission 207643) | Lab enriched peat soil microbial communities from McLean, Ithaca, NY, United States - MB29MY | ecosystem: Environmental > Terrestrial > Soil > Wetlands > Peat | place: USA: New York...
CTTCGACGAGGATGCTTACCTCAATTGCCACTCTTACCGCCTCCCCTCTCGAGCATGCGCACGTGGTCGCCCCGAACGGTGACCGGGATCGGTACGACCGCCTCGATGAGCTCGACCGTGATCTCCTCTTTCGCCTGGTCGATCTTCTTCACGCGGGCCTTCTCTCCCTTGAACGGCCCGCTGATGAGCTCGACGATAGCCCCCTCGACGAACCCTTCGACCGTGATCTTGGGCACGAGGAGCGGCTCGACCTCCTTCAAGGTCGTCTCGCCCTCGACGAGGCCGCGCGCCTTGCGGATCCCCTTCAGCATCTCGCGGACGCCCTCGAAGCTCATCCCCTCGGCGAAGACGTAGCCGCGCAGGGAGGACGGGACGAGGAGCGAGAAGACGACGTCCGGTTTCTCCTCGGCCCGGGCGAGCAACGTGTCGGCGACCTCGCGTTCGTACCCGCGGGAGGTCTTGATCGCGAGGACGGCCTGGCGGGCGACGCAGGCGAGCGTCAACCGGACCGGCGCCCCGCTGTCGGGGGTGGTGGCCGCCAGGCGGATCTCGACCTGGTCCCCGTAGCGGACCCCGACCGGGGCGGTGATCACGTAGGAGAGCGGGACACCGGTGTTGGGCGCGAGCTCGACCGAGTACGTCTCCTTGCGCGGGAACAGCTCCACGGACGCCTTCTTCCCCGGAGGCGTCCAGGTCACCGGCCACTCGGCCCCTTCCCCGGCGTAGGTCGACGTGTACCCGACCTCGACCGTGACCGTCGCCGTGAGCAGCTCCACCGCCCGGCTCGTCAGGACCGCAGAGAGCGTCGTGACCGTGCCCGCGGTGACGTCCCGCGAGACGTCGTCCGCCGCCTTGAGGCTCAGGACCGTGGCCGCCTCGGGCTTGGGGGCCGGTGGGACGATCACCGGCGGCACGACCGGCGCGGGGGCGCCCGGACGGACCTCGGGCTTCTTCGCGGCCGGCTCCGTCGGTCCGCCCGACAGGAGACCGATGCCCTCCTCGTTCCCTTCGCTGACCATATGTGCCGAGCCTCCGGACCTAGAGCCCGCTCAGGAAGTTCGACCAGATCCAGGGCCCGACCTGGTTGAAGAAGATGTAGATCGCGAACCCCGTGAGACCGATCAGGATCGCGCCGAGCCACGTCACCTCGAGGACCTTGACGTACTCCTCCGAGGTCGGCCGACGCGCCATCCGCAGGATGCGGCCGTACTTGCCGTGGCCGACGTTGCGGAGGCGGCCGTCGAAATTGTCCTGGACGCGACGCGCCCGGTCGAGGAATGCCATAGCTACCTAGTGAACGACGTCCAGGTCCGGTCCGGCCTTGCGCGTCGGGCCCCCCTTCGACTCCCCCGCGAAAATCTGGGGGGATTTAACTCCGGTCACTACCAGCATGACCCGGATCGTGCTCTGCATCGTCTGGTCCACGGCGGCTCCCCAGATGATCCGGGCCGTCGGGCTGATCGTCTTCTGGACCACCTCGGCGGCCTTCTGGGCCTCGCTCACCGTCATGTCCGGCCCACCGGTGACGTTGATGAGGGCGCCGGTCGCCCCCGCGATGTCGACGTGTAGGAGCGGGGAGTTGATCGCCTCGAGGACCGCGTCCTCGGCACGGTTGTCGCTCTCCGACTCCCCGATGCCGATGAGCGCGACCCCGCCGCCCTTCATGATCGTCCGTAGGTCGTTGAAGTCGAGGTTCACGAGACCGGGCCGGGTGATGATCTCGGTGATCCCGCGGATCGCGCGGGCGAGAACGGAGTCGGCGACCTTGAAGGCGGTCTGGATCGGCAGACGCGGAACGAGCTCGAGGAGGCGGTCGTTCGGGATCGTGATGACCGTGTCGACGACCTCGCGCAACCGCTCGAGGCCCCACATCGCGTTCTCCTGCCGCACGAGCCCCTCGGAGGCGAACGGGAGCGTGCAGACGGCGATCGTGAGCGGGTTCCCGCCCCCGGCGTCCTTCGCGCACTGCGCGACGACCGGGGCCGAGCCGGTACCGGTTCCCCCACCGAGCCCGAGGGTGATGAAGACCATGTCGGAGTTCGCGAGCGCCTTCTTGAGCTCGTCCTCCGCCTCCTTCGCCGCCTGTTCCCCGACCTGGGGAAGGGCCCCCGCTCCCAGGCCCCGGGTGAGCCGGCGCCCGAGGAGGATCTTCCGCGGGGAGTGGATCGCGAGCAGGTGCTGGGCGTCCGTGTTGGCGGCGATCATCTCGGCGCCCGCGAGCCCCTCCTCTGCGAGCCGGTTGATGGTGTTGCAGCCGCCCCCGCCGCACCCGATGACCTTGATGTTGGTCTTGAGGGAGGCGAGGACCGCCTCGAGCTCCGCGTCGTCGTTCGTCGGCGGCGGCGCCTCGGGGGCCCTCTTCGAATCTCCGGGAAGGTGGGAAAGGATCTCCTGGGCTAGCGGTCGCATCACAACGGTGCCTCTCTCGGTGGGAGCAGGGTCTTCATTATAAAGCGTTAGTGCGCAGTCCTGAGGTGCCGGTGGAGTACAACGAGTGGGCCCCCCGCTACGACCGGATCCGAGCGGAGTTCGGATTCCCCTTCGAGCGGGAGGTGGCAGCGGCCAACCTCTTAGAATCCCTGCTGCCGGCCTCGGCCCCAAGGGAACCCCTCGAGCTGCTCCAGCCCCTTCTCGCGGGCCGCACGGTGGTCGTGGTCGGAATGGCCCCGCGTACGGGGCCTCCCCCGCTCTGGCGGCTGCCGTCAACGTCCCGGGCCCCCGCGCTCATCGCCGCCGACGGGGCGACCGCCCTCTGCCTCGACGCGGGGCTCGTCCCGACGATCGTCGTCACCGACCTGGACGGTCCGGTCGCCGCCGAGATCGCCGCGAACCGACGGGGGAGCGTCGTCGTGATCCACGCGCACGGCGACAACCAAGCCGCCCTCTCCGAATGGGTGGGCCAGTTCCCGGGGGAGGTCGTCGGGTCGTGGTCGGGCCCGCCCCGTCCCCACCTGCTGAACGTCGGGGGCTTCACGGACGGGGACCGTGCGGCGTATCTGGCCGACCACCTCGGCGCGGAGCGGGTCCTCTTGTGGGGATTCGACTTCGAGCGCACCGCCCCGACCGACCCGGTGACCCACGAACTGAAGCTCGTGAAGCTGACGTGGGCGAGCCGGGTCCTCGGCGACCTCGCGCGCGAAGGGCGCTCGCCGCTCCTCTTCTGGCGGCCGGACGGAACGACGGCGCCTTACCCTCCGGGAAGGTACGAGGAATCGACGACGTAGACCACGTCGGGACCGTTCTCGTAGACCGGGAGGAACGGGAGCTTCTCGAACCACGCTTCTGCCGCGCCGTTCAGCGGGAGGGCGAGCTTCGACGGGTCGAGCGCGACGCCCGTGTACATCACCGAGTCGACCGCGACCAGGTCGATGGGGCGGTCCGTGTACGGGGTCCCGACGCTGCGGAGCTCGGCCACGGCCGCGGACCAGTTGCTGCCCGTGAACAGCGCCGTCGTCGTGAACCACGTCGTCGGGTTCCCGTCGACGCCGAAGATCATCGAGCTCAGCCGGTGGTCGGTGGCGACCGTCCAGGTCGACGGGGCGGCGATCCCCACCCACATCCAGATCGCGGCGTCCCCGTGGGTCAGGCCCTCCTCGAACCCGCCGAAATCGTTCTGCGGCGGGTAGACGATCGCGGCGTTCGCCGCCAGGAGGACGACCACACCGACGCAGACGGCCACGAACGCGCGCCGCCCGGCCCGGTCACGGACCCGGGTCACGACCCGCGCGACGCCGACCGCGGTGAGGAGCCCGATCGGTATGAACAGGTACTCGACATGGCGGTACGGGGAGAGGGTCGACGAGACCCCGCCGAGCGCCGGGGTCCCCGGGAAGACGGGAGCGGCGAGGGAGAGCGCGATCAGGAGACCGGCGGAGAGGCCGAGCCCTCCGACCCAGGCGAGGGCGAACGGCCCGACCCTCGACGGGGAAAGGATCCGTCGGCTGCCGGCGCAGAAGATGCCGAGGGCCAGCACCGGGGAGAACCAGAGGATCGCCGCGAAGGTCGTCAGCTGGGCCGTTCCCGGGACCGGGACGAACACCAGGACGAAGATCGCGCCAAAGATGATGACGCTCAGCACCGCCGCGTCCCGGGCGACGCTCCGGTCCGTCGGCAGCCGGACCCACGCCCGTGCCGAGCGCGGACGTCCCCGCCGCCACCGGATCAAGAGCGCCGCGAGCACGACGGTGAGAAGGCCTAACCCCTCGAACAGGGCGAACCCGATGTACGGGCGGTTGCCGAGCGCGAAATCGAGGACCTTCGAGGTGAACGTGCTGGTCCCGTAGAACCAGAAGGCGAAGGTCAGCGTTAGGAACGACGCGACGAACGCGAGCTCCCGCGAGGGAAAGCGTCGGCTCCACAGGCCCGGCCTCCACATCTCGAGCAGGAAGACCCCGCCGAGCACGCTCACGACGAAGAAGTACGACGACAGGTGGTGCGTCAGGATCAGGGCCCCCCCGGTGAGCGAGAGGGGGACGTACCACCGGACGTCCCGTCGGCTCTCGACGAGCATCCATAGGGCTGCGACGCACAGGAAGTCCCCGAGGGCGAGCGGCGCCGGGTGGGCGATCGAGAAGAGCCGGGGCATGACAAGCGAGGCAACGGCGGCCGCGAGGAGCGCGACCGTGTCGTGCGGGTAGAGTCGGCGGAACAAGAGGAAGAGCGGGAACACCGAGAGGACGGCGATGGTCGGGACGAGGATCGTGAGCGCGCTGAACGGGTCGATCCCGATCGCCCCCGCACCGCCCGCGCCGAGGAGGAAGATCCCGGGGAAATCGGGATACGCCGACCCCCACCCCGCGTAGGCGGCGCCGTGCGGCAGGGTCCCCGTGGAGACGAGGTCCACGGTAAGACGGTAGTACTCCCCGGTGTCCGAGCCGAAGAGCGCGTAGGAAAGGAACGGCTCGAGCGCGAGGAAAACGAGGAGGAGTGCCAGGCCCGTGAGGAGCAGGAGCGTTTCGGGGCGCAACGGCGGGCGCGGCTCGCCGACGCCCGAACCCCCCGGGGGCTCCGAGGACGCCATCGGGTTCGCCGTAGGCGGGCCGCGTCCTAAAGCAGTGCCTCCGGAGCGGAGAATCCCCCAAACCGCAGAGTTCCCCCCGCATACCCATAAATAGGAGGGGTTGGTGCGCCCGACTCGAGGTTCCTGGGATGGCGAGCGCCGGCCGTCAGAAAACCAAGGGCAAGCGACCGACGGCTCGGCCCCGGCCCGCGAAGAAGGCCGCGCGCCCGGCCCCGAAGAAGTCGAAGCCTGCGGTGCGGAAGGCCCCCGCGCCCGCTCCCAAGTCCCCACCGCCGGCCCCGAAGGCCCCCGCGAAGCCGAGGGTGCCTGAGCCCGAGCTCGCGCTGCCGCCGCCGGACGGTCGTCGCCACGTCCTCTCCCTATCGTTCGTCCGTGACGGCGACGAGTTCCTCGCGCGCCTCGAGACCGACAGCGGGCACATTACCGAGTTCAAGAACCGGTCGCTGGACCAGCTCCTGACCTTGGTCGCCGGCGAGCTCGAGGACCTGGTCGAATAGGCCGGTCTTTACCGACGCCGGGGCGAGACGACCGCTCCCGCGAACAAGTCCGCTTCCACGAGATAGCTCCTCGCGGGAACGTCCTCTCCCCACAGCTCGACGAGCTCCACGGGGTCGCCCGCGAGCCATCCCGCCGGGTACCGTCGTACGACGCTCACCGAGAGCTCTTCGAGACGGGGGAGCCGCTGTCGCCGTCCCCAGCGTCCCACGACGGTGACGTGGTCCGCTCCCACCTCTACCGCTCGGGGGGCCGGGTGGAGGGTGTAGATGGCCCCCGCGAGGGCGAGGGCAGTGAACAATCCCGTGAACAGGAGGATGCCGTTTCCCGTGGCGGGGGCGTTGCCCCACCGCGTGGTCCGGTCGTAAAGAAAGAAGCCTAGGTAGAGGGCCGCGAGGGTCACGACGTAGAGGGCCGCGAGCCGGATCGCCCGCTGCGAACCGCCTACGTTTCGCCGCCGCCCGGGTGGGGTAGCGTCCGGGACGTCCCTCCCCGCCATCCCCGCCGAGACGAGGTCGGATGGGGAGGAGGACCGGGAGCGAGGGATTCGCACCGCTCGAGGAGTGGCCACGGACGCGCCTCGTCCCGATTCAGGGTCGCTCGACCAGCTTAAAGCTACCGGCGGAGGATGCGGGGTCCATGCCGAGCCGGACCGAGTACCTCGTCCTGAAAACGGAGCGGCCGCGGGAGTTCGTGAACATCACCGAGCGGGTCCGCAAGGTCGTGCGCGCGAGCGGCGTCTCGGAAGGCCTCGCGCTCGTCTCCTCGATGCACATCACCGCGGCCATCTACGTGAACGACAACGAATCCGGGCTCCTCAACGACATCGCGGCCTGGGCCGACCGTCTCGCTCCGCCGGGCGACTACCAGCACCACCGGACGGGCGAGACGAACGGGGACGCCCACCTCAAGAACCTCCTCCTCGGGCACCAGGTCATCCTGCCCGTGACGAAGGGCGAGCTCGACCTCGGCCCGTGGGAGCAGGTCTTCTACGCGGAGTTCGACGGCCAGCGGCCGAAGCGCGTGATCGTGAAGGTCCTCGGGGAATAGTCCCGCGTCCGGTCCGGCGCGGGTCAGCTTTCGAGCTGGGGGTCGAGGCCGGGGGCCGCGTCCGTGCCCTTCGGGCGCGGAAGCGGCTTCGAAAGGTCCGCGAGCGGGACCTTGCGTGCGATCTCTTTCGCCATGGCGGAGCACGATGACGGCGGCACGGGACGCGCGGTATACCCCGGCAGCGCAAGGTCGTACGTGACGACCTTCTTCTCGGCGATCGTCTCCCAGACGGCGCGGAAGACGCGGTCCGCGGCCTCCTTCTCCCCGAGGTGCCGCAGGAGCAGCTCTAGGCAGAGGATCTCCGCGACCGGGTTCGCCTTGTCCTGCCCCGCGTACTTCGGCGCGGAACCGTGCACGGGCTCGAAGACCGCGAGCTCGTCCCCGTAGAGGGCCCCGGGCGCGACGCCCAGCCCTCCGGCGAGGCCCGCGCAGAGGTCGGAGAGGATGTCGCCGAAGAGGTTGGTCGTGACGAGGACGTCGTACTCCTCGGGCTTCTTCGCGAGCTGCATGCACATGTTGTCGATGAGCCGCTCGTCCGACATGATGTCCGGGTACCGGGCGGCCATCTCACGGAAGGCCGTCTGGAAGAGGCCGCCGGTCGTCTTCATGATGTTCGCCTTGTGGACCCCGGTCACGCGGTGGCGCCGCTCGCGTCGGGCGAGCTCGAAGGCGAACCGGATGATCCGGTCCGAGGCCTTTCGGGTGACGACCGCGACCGTCTCGGCGGCGGAATGCTCTCGGTCGACCCAGTGCTCGACTCCCGAGTAGAGCCCCTCGGTCGCCTCGCGGACGACGATGAGGTCGGTCTCGGGGTACCGGGTGCCCTCGCCCGCGATCGCCCTCGCGGGACGGACCGAAGCGAACAGGTCGAGCTGCTGCCGGAGCGCGACGTTCACCGACCGGAAGCCACCCCCGATCGGCGTCGTGATGGGACCCTTGAGCGCGAGGCGGTTCTTTCGGATCGACCGGAGCACCTCGTCCGGGAGCGGAGAGCCGGAGGCCTGGATGGCCTTCTCGCCGGCCTCCACGACCTCCCACTCGAGGGGGACGCCGGTCGCTTCGCCGACGAGACGGGCGGCGCTGGTGACCTCGGGTCCGATCCCGTCGCCGGGGATCAGCGTCACGCGATGTCCCATCGGTGCCCTCTCGGCCAGCGCGAGCTACGGGGGGATTTAAGGAATCGTCCACCGTCGTTTTTCAACGGGCCGGCTGGGCGGAGGGGAGGCTCGCGAGCACCGAACGGAGGATCTGGTCGCGGATAGCCCCCTCGTCGATGGTCGACGACCAGACGACCACGACCCCGTCCCACGTCCTCTCGGAGATGTCGGCCACTTGGAGGTGCGGCGAGGGGCGGTCGGGCGACGCTCCGGGGAGGTGGAGCCAGACCTCGGCGACCGCGGCCTCCACGAGCGGAACCGGTATCGTCTGGGGGAACGTCATTCGGACGCGGAGGGCGCGGGCGCTCCCCGCCGGCTGGTGGAGGCTGAGCGCGTCGAGGACGATCCCGTTCGGGAACTTCGCGAGGCGACCTTCGTCGAGCTCGATGATCGTGTAGATGAGCCCGACGTCTCGGATCGTCCCGGTGTAGCCCGGATACGTCATTTCGTGCGGATAGCTCGAGGCCAGCGCCCCGTAGCTCACCGTCACGAACGAGACACGGTCCCCCGGGCGGTACGGGTCCGCGAGCACGATCAAGAGTCCCGCGAAGACGTTCGCGAGCACCGTCTGCGCCGCAAGGCCGATGATGATCCCGGCGAACGCGGTCCCGAGGAAGAGCGACTCGACCGACACCCCCGCGAGATTGAACAGCACGAGGACGGCGGCGATCGCGATGAGCAGATTGAAGAAGAGGCGCACCGCGTGGCCCCGGGAGGCGATGCCCCGTCGCTCGAGGACCGCGTTCGCCGCCCTCGTGACCGACTGCGCGACCACGTAGGCGACCAGGAGGATCGCCCCGGCCTCGAGGGCCAGGAACGCGGGGTGGGTGAGGCCCTTGGAGGCGAAGAACTGCTCGTTGAACTCCAGGAACAACGCGTAGAGGGCCCCTGCGAGGATGGCGCTGAGGATGAGGTTCCTCACGAGGATTCGGAGCGGGGGCGATCTGCCGGCCGCCGCCATGGACCTCGCGAACCCCCGGTGCGCATAGCACTTTTCATTCGAACCGCGGCTTGGTAAACAGAATTCTTATAATCCATAGTAATACCTCTGATGATGCAGCCGACCGCGCATTCTGAGGTCCTCGCCCGAGATTGGCTACCTCCCGTGGTTCTGGGTCGCGCTCGGGAAGTGGACGAGGTCGTCCGACGTCTCGACCCGCCGACCCCGCACGCCCCAGGCCCGTGGGTCGTCGCGGTGGCCGGCCCATCGGGTTCGGGCACCTCCACCATCGCGCGCCGTGCCGCGCGCGAGGTCGCCGACCGCGTCCGTGTGGCGCTCGGAGAGCCGTTCCCGAGGGTCCTGGTCGTGCGGACACCGTTCCTGCGGGGGCCCCACGGGGTCGCGACCGCCCTCCTCCAGCGCCTCGACGAAGGGTTCGACGGCCGCGGGTTCCCGGTCCCGGAGATCCTCGCCGGCCTCCTGCGACGCCTGCGCCGGGAGGCCCGACCGACCATCGTCGTACTGGACGACGTGGGCGTCGGCGGTCCCGACCTGGTCCCCATCCTACGGGCGATCGCCGAGCCCGACCCGTTCCTCCCCGAGGGCGAGGGCGGTCTGCCGCCCCTCTGGACGGTCCTCGCGGGGACGCCGGAGGGAATCGAGGGACTCGAGCGCGCGATCGGGACCCGCATCCCGATCGGTCCGTTCGTTCGAGTCGGCCCCTACACACCGTCGACCCTCCGCTCGCTCGTCCACGACCGGGCCGAACGGGCCTTGGGTCATGCGCCGCCCCCGGCCCTCGTCGAGCGGGTCGTCGCCCGTACGGTCGAGGACGGCGGGGGCGCGGGTCGGGCGGTCGACCTGCTCCGCCGCGAGATCCTGGGGTTGATGTTCCACGAGAGCCGGGATGGTGTCCCTTCGTCGAGGCTGCGAGGGATAACGGTCGAGCCGTCCGTCGTGCGGGCCATCGGCGTCGCGTCCCAGGGCCGGGCCGCGCGGCTTGGCGACGTGAAGCGGCTCGAGGCCCTGCTCGCCCGCGCGCAGGGAGCCCGTCCGCTCCCGACCACGACGCTCTGGCGGCGGATCGTCCGGCTCGAGCAGGCCGGCTACGTCCGGCGTGAGATTCGCCCGGGGGGAAGCGGGGGAACCCTCTCGGTCGTACGGGTGCTCACGCCCATCGACGAGTGGGTCACGACGGTTCATCCGCAGGGAAGTCGTCTAGACGCCGGACCGTGGACCGTGGGCGCCTCTCCCCCGGTCGAGGGGGGGTTGGGGTTCGTGCGGGCGGAGGCCGGACACCTTCCGAGCGAACCTTGAGCTGGCTCGCCACCATCTCGGCCAGCCGTCGCGAGCGCAGCGCCTGCTCGATTCGGTCGATCGGCGCGTTCCGAAGGGCCTCCCGGTCCGCGAACCCAGCTCGGTAGAGCAGCCGGGCCCGCACCCGTCCGATGCCGCGAAGACGGACCAGGTCGAGAAGCTCCTCCCGCACGCCGTAGCGGATGCGGAACGAGAGGTCGTCGATGGCGCGGCCGACCCGCCGCTGGAAGACGCTCGCGAGCCGCCCCGCAGCGAACAGAAGCCAGTCGGCGTCCTCGACCTTCGAGCGGAGGTCGCCGGCACCGATCCCGAACCGCTGGGTGATCTCGACGATCGGCTCCTCGCTCACCCAGGACTCGAGGACCGAGGCCGTCTTCAGGGTCGCGAGGAAGACGTCGAGGCCGAGGTCGAGCGGTGGCTCCTCCGGTTTCACGAGGAGCTCTTCCGACTCGTCGGTGAACCGGGTGAGGAGGTCGGCCTCCTCCCCGCGACGCAGGAAGAGCGGAGGGAGGTCGGGGGTCGCCGCGACAGCCGCCAGCAACGGGAACACCCCGACCCCGATCGGCGCCCGGGCGAGGACCTCCTTGAGCACGATCGCGCTCAGCGGGTCGAGGTAGAGCTCGCTCGTCATCTCCCCGAAGCGTGTCGCGCGGAGGACCGCTCCCGGCACGAGCAGCTCGTTCCGCTCGAGGAAACGGCGGACCGTGGCGACCTGGCGGTGGAGCTCGGAAAGAGGTAGGGTCCGACCGTAGAACGTCGCGGCGAAGAACCCTTCGAGGTCGTCGTCGTTCGTGACCGCGCCGCTCGCGACCAGCGCGAGCAGGTGCATCCTTAGCGCGGGTTCGGCCGCGAGCCGGCTCTGGATCGGCTCGGGAGGGGCCGAGAGGTACCGGTCGAGCATCCGCTCCTCCTCCTCGGGGGTCCTCGCGAGGAGGATCGCCTCGCCGACGGTGTCGAAGCGCGGCCGACCGGCCCGACCGAGCATCTGGTGGACCTCCATCACCGGGATCGGAGCCTGCATGCTGAGCCGGTCGTCGTACCGGTTCGTGTCCCGGACGATCACCCGTCGCGCCGGCAGGTTGATCCCCGCCGCCAACGTCGGCGTGGCCACGAGCGCCTTCAGGGCGCGGTCGCGGAACGCCCGCTCTACGACGCGCCGCTCGGGGTTCGTCAGGGAGGCATTGTGGAACGCGACACCGTTCGGTAGAAGGCCGGAGAGGCGCCGGATCCCTTCGGTCTCCTCGTCCGAGACCGTGACGAGCTCGGCGGCCGCGGCCTTCGCGCGCGTCCGCTCCTCCGGGGAGAGGAGACCTCGGACCGTGGGGATCAGCGCCTCGGCCAGGAGCTCGCTCGCCTTGCGGCTGTTCACGAACACGAGCGCCTGCCCTCCCTCCTGGACGACCGTGCGCACGAGCCGCGGGACCGCCTCGCCCGGGGCCGGCAGGTCCCGGACCGAGAGGTCGGTGAACGTGATCCTGCCGTCGTAGTAGACTCCGAGCTTGAGCGGAACCGGTCGGAAGTCGGAAGTCACGTGGTGGGCGCCGAGCCATGCGGCAACCTCTTCCGAGTTCGCGACGGTGGCGGAGAGCGCCACGATCTGGAGGTCGGGGTAGTTCCTCCTGAGGCGCGTGAGGCTGACCTCGAGCGTCGGGCCCCGGTCGGGGTCCCGGAGGAGGTGCACCTCGTCCGCGACGACGACGCCCAGCCGGTCGAGCCAGGGACTCCCCCGACGCAGGAGGCCGTCCGCCTTCTCGCTCGTGGCGACCAGCACGTCGAGCTTGTCGAGCTTCTCGGCGGGGAGGTCGAAGTCCCCGATCGAGATCCCCACCTTGAGGCCCAGCTCCTCGAACTTCCCGAGCTCCTCGACCTTCTCCTGTGCGAGCGCCCGCAGGGGGACGAGATAGAGGCCGGTGCGCCCCTCTCGCGCCGCCCGTAGGAGCGCGAGGTACGCCACGAGCGACTTCCCGCTCGCGGTCGGGCACGCGAGGAGGAGGCTCTTGCCGGCGAGCACCGGACCGAGCGCCGCGGCCTGGGGGGGATAGAGGGAGGAGATGCCGTCCGCCGCGAGGACCTTCTGCCACGCAGGGTCGAGGGCGGTGTCGGAAAGGCGAACCCAACTCTCCGGTCCGTCTCCCCGAGGGCGTGCGGTGGGGGCGCTGCGGCTTCGAGGAGACACGGGCTCTCGGAGCCGGGGTCGCTACAAAGGGTTTGGTCCGGTGCGCTGGGGGAGGAGGGTCCGGGCGAGGATCAGTTCCTGGATCTCGGTGGTCCCCTCCACGATGGGGAACACCCGGGCGTCCCGGAGCAGCCGCTGCGCGAGGGCCGAGGCCCGGACCCCCTCCGGTCCCGCCACGTCAACTCCCGCGGCCGCGATACGGACCGCCGCCCCGGACGCGACGAGCTTCGCGACGGACGCTTCGATGACGTACGGGGCCCCGGCGTCCTTCGCCTCCGCGGCCCGGGCGACCAGGACCCTCGCCGAGGAGAGGTCGGCGAACGCACGCGCGAGCAGGGTCCGCTTCCACTCCGCGTCCTCGGCCGCGACGCACCGGCGCATCTCGGCGAACGCGCTCTCGGCGACCCCGAGGGCACAGCTGGCGATCCCGACGCGGCCACCCTGGAGGGACCCGAGCGCGACCCGAAGGCCGCCGCCTTCGGGGCCGAGAAGGGATTCCCGGGGCAGACGGACATCGTCGAGCACGATCTCGGCCGTCTCGCTTCCGCGCAAGCCGAGCTTGTCGAACCGCTGGGCGACCGAGAACCCTTTCGTGCCGGGGGGCACGATGAACGCCGAGATCCCCTTGTGGCCCAGGGTCGGGTCCGAGGTGGCGAAGATGAGCACGGTGCCCGCGCTCACCGCGTTCGAGATGAACGTCTTCGTTCCGCGGAGGCGGAACCCGCCCTCCTCCTTCGCATAGCGGGTCGACAACCTCGCGGTGTCGGAGCCGGCGCCCGGCTCCGTCAGCCCGAAGGCGCCGATGTGCTCGCCCCGGGCGAGCGGACGCAAAAACCGCTCCCGCTGGGCGTCCGTCCCCCACATGAGGATCGGGGCCGAGCAGACCGAGAGATGCACCGCGAGGATCACGCCCACCGCGGCGCTCGCGCGCGACAGCTCCTCGAGGACCGCGACCGTCGAGCGCGTGTCGCCGCCGCTGCCGTCCCAGCTGGAGGGCGTGCCGAGGCCGAGGAACCCCTCCTGGGCGAGCCCGCGGAGGATCTCCTCCGGGATCCGGTCTTCCCGGTCGATCCGTTCCGCCCAGGGCTCGATCGCCCGGGTCGCGAATGCGTGCGCCCGCTCCCGCCAGCCGTGCGCGTCGGTCGGCAGGTCGCCTCCCATGGGTTGGGCCAGCACGCCGAACTCTTAAGGCGTGGCGGCGGGTCGTGGCCTCCGCCCCCTGGAGTTCGCGCTATGCCCGGCGTTCCCACACCGAAGGACCGGTTCACCTCTCTCGACACGCTCGCGCTCGTGCGCGAGCTCCGGGCCCTCCGGCACGCCCGGGTGGACAAGGCGTTCGACCTCCCGGGGGGCGGTTGGTCGCTTACGCTCCGCGTCCCGCGGGAGGGCCGCCGGGAGCTCTTGCTCGTGCCCGGACGGTTCGCGGCCCTGCTTTCCGAGAGCATAGCCCACGCGGAGGAGCTCTCCCCGTTCGCGCGGGAGCTCCGCCGCCTGCTCGAGGGAGCGGTGCTCGAGGAGGTCGCCGACCCGCGGGGAGAGCGGTTCCTCGAGGTCGTGCTACGCCGCTCCGACCTTCCCGAGGCGACCTTGGTGGCGCTCGAGATGTTCGGCGCGGGAAACCTCGTCGTCGCCCGGGGAGGCACGATCGCGGCCGTGGCCCAGACGCGTCGTTGGGCGCACCGGACCGTGGCCGTCGGGGCGCCGTACGCCCGTCCTCCGAGCCGGGCGGACCCGTGGACCCTCGGAGCGGCGGAGATCGAGGCCGAGCTCTCCCGGTCCCGGACCGACCTCGCGAGCACGCTGGCCGCTCGGCTCGCCCTCGGCGGCCCGCTCGCCGAGGACCTGATCGCCCGTGGAGGCTGGGACGGCGCGGCGTCTCGGTCCCGAGCTTCACCGGGTCCTGGGAGGGCTCCTCCAGGAGGTCGGAGACCGCCCGTCCGGGTTCCTCTACATCAAGGACCGTGTCGCGGTCGATGCGACCCCGTACGCGTCGCACCGATGGCGCGAGGTGGCCGACGTCGAGGAGGTGACCCGTCCGTCCTTCTCGCAGGCAGCCGCCGAGTACTTCCCCTCCCTCGTGGCCGCTCCGGTTTCGGCCGAGGAGACCGAGCGTACGCGGGGGTTGAAGGAGCTCGAGCACCAGCTCGAACGGCAACGGGCCGCCGTCCTCGAGCTCGAGCGCCGGGCGCAGGAGCTGAAAGCCGACGCCTCGGCCGTGTTCGACCACTACGCGGAGGCCGAGAAGATCCTCGCGGATGCCGAACGTCGCGCGGAGGGCGGTCCGAGCGTGGAGGCTCGGCTCGGGGAGCGGACCGTCATCCTCGCCCTCGGGGAGAGCCCGCGGACGACCGCCCAGCTCTTGTTCGAGGAGGCAAAGCGGGTCCAGACGAAGCTTCGCGGAGCGGTCAGCGCGACCGCGGACGCCGAGGCGAAGCTCTCGAAGCTCGCGAAACGGGCCGAGGGCTCACCCATCCCTACGCCGAGCGGGTCCGTGCTTTCGCCGGGACCCCGCCGCCAGCGTGTGGTCTGGTTCGAGCGGTATCGGTGGTTCGTGACCTCGGAGAAGGGCGTCGTCATCGCCGGGCGGGACGCCTCGTCGAACGACCTGGTCGTGCGTCGCAACCTCAAGGACGGGGATTTCTACGTCCATGCGGACCTTCACGGGGCCGCGAGCGTCGTCGTGAAGCATGCCGCGCCGGGGGAGACCCCGCTCAGCGACGTCACCTTGCACGAGGCCGGGCAGTGGGCGGTCGCGTTCTCCAAGGCCTGGAGAGCGGGCCTCGCGTCGGCCGAGGCGTTCTGGGTCGAGAGCGAGCAGGTGTCCAAGAAGGCGGCGAGCGGTGAGTTCGTGGCGCGCGGTGCCTGGGTGATCCACGGCACGAAGCATGTGATGCGAGACCTGCCGCTCGAGCTGGCGATAGGGGTGATCCGGTACGAAGGGAACGAGCGATGGACCGTCGCTCCTCCCTCGGCCGTTCAGTCCCTCGGCGAGGTCCGGTTCCTTCTCACACCGGGCGAGGAGCGGGAGCGGGGGGAGCGCGAGGTCGAGCTCGCGAAGGAGCTCGGTCTCCCCCGACCGCTGCTCCAGGGCCTGCTGCCGGCGGGCGGCCTTTCGGTCCGACGGCCGTAGAGCCGCTGGACATCCTCGGCGGGGAAGGCGTCGCCGGGGAGCCGCCAGGTCTTGCCTCGGGCCCGGAGGGCCACGATGTCGAGCGCGGTCCCGTCGGCCGTGACGCGGCCGCCCACCTCGAACAAGGTCGTCGGGGGCACGACAAGCCGCGTCGCCCGGGTGAACCGTCCCTCGACGATCGACACCGGGACGACCGCACCTTCGTCGCGGACGACCCACAGCGTCTCCACGTCATCCGACAGCGTCCCGATCACCCGGTCCCCGGATCGGGTATCGATCCGTCGGACCCGGAGCGGCTCGTCAGACCCCGGAACCGCCGACCCGACCTGGACCCGGACGTGCGCGGGGAGCTCGACGCGGGAGCGCACCGAGGTCCTCCCCGCCGAGACGATCTGGGCGACCTCGACCCGCTCGGGGGGACGCGATTCGAACCGGTGGGTCCACTGGCACACACGACAGCGCGCCGTCCCCTGAACGGGTCCCGAACCTGCCCGTCGTGTCGGGTCCATCCGCAAGATGCGGTGGGGCGTGAGGTCGTCGCACATCTCGCAGAAGAGCGTCGCAGCGAACAGGCGGGGGGCGCTACCTCGCCCGCCGGGCGCTGCGGCCGCGTCGGGTTCGACCATCGGAACGAGACACTCGCACGAAGGTTTGAGGGTTCCCTGGCCGGGGCCGCGGGGGTCGGCGGGTCAGACCGGCTTACGGAGAGCGCCGAACAGCTTGCGGGGCCCCACGAGGACCCAGGGGCGTAACCCGTGACGGCGGGCGAAGTCGAAGAAGGCGTACGACGCGTCGATGTCGTCGGAGAGGAGCCAGCCGCCGGGCACGAGGGCGGACCACGCCTGCCGGTACTCGAACGCCTGCCACGGGTAGCTATGGTCGCTGTCGTGCAGGAAGACGTCGAGTGGGCCGACCGACCCTATCGTCCCGCGCAACACGGCGGCGCGGCCCCGCGCGGGGAGCACGACGAACTGCCAGCGGTGCACGGCCGCGGACCGCCTCGCGAGGGCGCCGGCGTCCGCAAGGATATCGACGCTCCAGAGCCGCCCGTCCCCGTTCTCCTCGAGGGCATCCAGGACGATCCGGGTGGAGGCCCCGTCGGCGACCCCGGTCTCGAAGAACCGCTTGGGCCGGACGGAACGTGTGAACCCCCACAGGAACCGCTGCGCCGCCGGGTCGATCGGCCAGGACGCCGCGAACCGCTCGGCCTTGAGCTCGGGGAGCTCGCGTGGCACGTCCGCCGCCCCCGACCCCAGCATCCCGTTGAGAAGGAGCGCCGGGTCCGCGGTTGCCTCGACCGCGAGGTCGAGGTACTCCGTGCGGTGTGGGACCCACACGGAGCGTAGGGCGATCCTGCCGAGGCCCTGGAGGGATCCCGAGAGACGGGACCTGAGTTCCTCGATCAACGACTCACCTTCGGTTCCCTGGCGAGCCTTGCGATCCGCTCGGCCTAGCGGGGCGCAAGCTCCTCCTCGGCCCGGAAGATCGACGGCAAGGCCGTTACTACGCGGAAGCGGCACCGGACGCCGAGCGTCCGCTCCGTTAGCGCCCGGTCGACCGCGAAGAACGGTGCGACCAGCTCGATCCCCTCACGGGGGTTCGGCACGACGTCGATGAGGACCGGAGCGGCCGTCGGCCGGTGCCGGGCGAACTCCCGGCGGACCTGGTCCGCGACCTCGAGCACCGAGAGCGCCTCGCCGCTCGCCACGTTGAACGTCGTCACGGTCGGCCTCGAGTCCGGGCGGAGGAGGAAGCGCGCGATCGCCTCCCAGTGCGCGACGACGTCCTCGAGATGGATGAAGTCCCGTCGCTGCGTTCCGGGGGCATTCACCGAGAGCCGTCCCGAGGAGGCCTGTCGCGCGAACAGCTGGATCACGTTCCCCTTCACGATGTAGCGGTCCTCTGCCCGGTAGCCTCCGTAGACGTTGCTCTGCCGGACGTTCGCCACGGGCACGGCCCCTTCGCGACCCAACGCGGAGACCAGCTCCTCGCCGGCGGCCTTCTGCCGGGCGTATTCATGGGTGGGCGCCGCGGGGGCCGACTCAAGCACGGGAAGACGCTGGGGGGAACCCACGACCGCGAAGCTGCTCGCGAACGCGAGAGGGATGTGCCGTTCCCGGCACATGGTGACCAATTTCCCGGTCCCTTCCACGTTGTGGCGGGCGGTCCCTTCCGGGTCGCGCGCGCAGGCCATCACGCCGGAGACCGCGGCGAGATGGAGGACCACGTCGCAGTCCGAAAGGAGCGCGAGGCCTCGCTCGCTCTCGAAATCGCCCCGCTCCACGGGCCACTCGCGGTAGGTCGCCTCGACCGGTCCCGTGCGGTTGTCGATCAGCCGAAGCTCGTACTGCCGTGCCGCCAGGAACGGAACGAGCGCGCCACCGATGTAGCCCGACGCGCCGGTAACGCCGACCTTGACCATCGCGACGCGTGCCAGCCCCTGGACCCATTAACGCTTCGCTCAAGGGCCCTGCGACCGGGATGGGCTCCCGTCGGTTGGGGGGAACCCTTTCCGGAGGGTGAGGGCCCGGAGCGGCTCCGTCGATGACTCAACCTTGAATACCTGCCCCGACGTCCGACGGACGATGAGGACCTCGGTGCTCGTCACCTGCTACCGACGGCGGAGGTTCCTCGACCTCTCGGTGGCGTCGGCCGTGGCGGACGGAGCCGACCAGGTCGTCGTGGTCAAGGACTGGGCCGATGCGTCCGCGGACCACGCGCTCGCGAAGGTCGGTGCGACCGTGGTCACCGAGGACATCCCCGTCATCGGCGAGGCGCTCGCCCGCGGTCTCGAGCGATGCGACGGAGAGACCGTCTCGTTCCTGGACGACGACGACCTCATCGTACCCGGCCGGCTGGCCGCAGTGCGCAGGGCCTTCGAGGACTCCCCGTCGCTCGTCCTGTTCAAGAACGGGTACACCGAGATCGATGTCGACGGGATGGCCTACGTCCCCCCCGGCGGACCCGTACCCCAGCCCACCGAACCGTACGGCTTCTCGTGCGACCGCATCGATGAGGCGACCCTTCGATGGCTCGTCCAGCACCATGCGTACGGGATCCTCAGCACGATCACCGTCCGACGCGGTCCGCTCCAGGCGGTCTCGGACGAGCTGGCCCGGGTGGAATGCGGCATCGACGTCGCCGTCCCCACCCTGCTCCTACGCGACCAGTACCGTCATGCCTTCGTCCCCGACCCGCTCACGGTCCATCGGGTGGGCTCCAGCCTCCGGGAAGGGACGCCTTCGGGCAACCCCGCCGCCTACGCCCGGACGTTCCGGCGGCTCGCGAGGTCCGCCGGGTCGGACGGGGCCCGCCGGTATGCCGCGATGAACGCTCGATGGGCGGAGCTCGAGATGCTCGTCGGACGCCGACGCCTCGAAGCGATCCACCGCCTGCGTTCGGGCGCGGCCCCGCCGTCCCTGCGCGAACTGGCCCGGGTCCTGCTTCCTTCCGCGCTCGAGACCCGGACCGGCTGAAGGGATGGGCTCCCGGTCCCGTCAACCCGCGGCGGCCGCACGGAGCGCGGCCGAGTAGATCGCGAGGAGGCGTTCCAGGTGGCGCTCGGTCGAGAACTCCTCCTGGACCCAGGCCCTGCCCGCCAGCGCGACCGAGCGGGCCTCGGTGTAGTCGTCCATCAGTGCGAGGAGGGCGGCGGCCAGTTGGGAGGCGTCGCCCGGCCGTACCACCGTTCCGAAGTCCCCGACCGTCTCGGGGAGACCTCCGGAATCTGTCACGACCACGGGGACCCCGTGCGCGAGCGCTTCAATCGACGAGTTCCCCAAGTTCTCCCACGGAAGGGAGGGAACCGCAAGGATGTGGATCCCCTCGAACCAGCGGTGGCTATCGGGGACCCACCCATCGACCGAGACGCCGTCCGCCTTCGGGATCGGGACGGGGCCGGACCCCGCGAACCGTAGCCGCGCGTCCGGACGCTGCTTCCGTACGGTCGCGAAGGCGTCGAGCAACACCTCGATCCCCTTCTGCCGTTCGAATCGACCGAGGAACCCCACGGTAAAGGGGCCGTCCGGCAAGCGCGCCGGCTCCGCGGGCACCGGGATCATCGGGCGCACGAGGCTCGTGGGGCGGTACCCGAGATCCTCGAAGATGCGCTGGGTGGCCCGGCTGACGCAGATGAACGACCGGATCCGCGTCTTGACGTGGGTGTCGAAGGCCCGACGCTTGGCCAGGTTCAGCGGGAGGCCGACCCCGACCTCACAGCCGGTGAACTGGCAGCGAGGCAGGATCCCTCCCGGGCAGGCCGTGCCGTCGGGGAGGGTCAGCGTGGCGACGGGGCAGACGAGCTCGGCGTCGTGGGCGGTGAAGACGACCGGCTCCGTTCGTCCCCCGAGCCACGTGCTGAGCGCGGGGAACCCCGCGTGGAAGCGGTGCAGGTGGATGATGTCGGGTCTCACCTCGGCCGCGAGCGCGTCCAACCACCGGGTCAGGGCGGCGCCTTCGGTGAATCCCGCGACCGCTTGCCGGGTGGGGGACCGAGGTACCCTGTACGCCCGCACCGGCCCGAGCTTCTCCGGCACCGCGTCCGTGACGATCGCCGCCGTC
>Ga0326727_10012044_pt1 | contig 19844 bp, 15 predicted proteins | sample MB2enrmetagenome_FD_207643 | JGI IMG/M metagenome (GOLD analysis project Ga0326727, IMG submission 207643) | Lab enriched peat soil microbial communities from McLean, Ithaca, NY, United States - MB29MY | ecosystem: Environmental > Terrestrial > Soil > Wetlands > Peat | place: USA: New York...
AGATCCAGACCAAGTTCCGCGATGAAATCCGCCCCCGCTTCGGCCTGATGCGCGCCAAGGAATTCGTCATGAAGGACGCCTACAGCTTCGACACCACCGACGAGGCGGCCCAGGTCAGTTACAAAAAAATGTACGACGCCTACGTGCGCATCTTTCACCGCTGCGGCCTCAAGGCAATGGCCGTCGAGGCCGACACCGGGGTGATGGGCGGCAAGTTCTCGCACGAGTTCATGGCCCCGGCCGACGCCGGCGAAAACGAAGTCGTCTATTGCGAAGCCTGCCATTACGCGGCCAATATCGACAAGGCCTCCAGCCGCCCCTCCGCCTCCGACGCCGGCCTCTCCGCCCCGTTGGAAAAGTTTGCCACGCCCAACGTCGCCACCATTGAGGACTTGACCCGCCCGCCCTTCGACACGCCCGCCTGCCGCCAGATCAAGACGCTCGTCTATATGGTTGACGGCAAGCCCGCCCTCGTTTTGATGCGCGGCGATCACCAGTTGAACGAGGCAAAATTGTCCGGCGCCCTCGGCACCGAAACCTTCCGCCCCGCCGAGCCGGACGAGATTTTCGCCGCCCTGCAAGCCCATCCCGGCAGCCTCGGCGCCGTCGCGGTCAAACACCTGCCCATTCACGCCGATGAAACCTTGCGCGGCGCGGCGGACATGACCACCGGCGCCAACCAGGACGGCTTCCACTTGCGCCACGTCGATCTCGCGCGCGACATCGCTGTCAACACTTGGAGCGACTTGCGCCTCGCCCGCGCCGGCGAACCGTGCCCCAATTGCTCCCAGCCCCTCAAAATCCGCCGCGCCATCGAGGTCGGCCACGTCTTCAAGCTCGGCACAAAATACAGCCAGGCCCTCGGCGCCTTCTTCCTCGATGAATCGGGCAAAAAACAGCCCGCCATCATGGGCTGCTACGGCATCGGCGTCACCCGCACTTTGCAAGCCGTCATTGAGCAATGCCACGACAAGGACGGCATCGTTTGGCCCATCAGCATCGCTCCCTTCTCCGTTTGCCTGACTCCCTTGAACGTCGCGCCCGACAGTGCCGTCATGCGGTTGGCCGGCCAAATCCACGACCAGTTGTGCGCCCGCGGGGTCGAAGTGCTTTTGGACGACCGCGACGAACGGCCCGGCGTCAAGTTTAAGGATTCCGAACTGATCGGCTTCCCCATTCGTTTGGCCATCGGCGATAAATCCCTGGCCAAAGGCCAGGTCGAGTTGAAATTGCGCGCGGGCCAGATGACTCTGCTCAAATCCGATGAGGCGGTGGGTAAAATACTCGAGAACCTGGCGCCCCCGCCCCAGGTCCAGGGGTGACGGATTTGCCGCACTCCCGCGCCATCAACTTCAGCGTTTGCCCGGCACGCCTGACCACAGGAATGATTGCATCTCTCCCAACGGCTTATCGCCCTCCCACAAACTCACGTGCCAGGCAACAAGCCCGCCAAACGCAAGCCATTCGCCGCCCTCCAGTTTGAATTCAGACCAACTGCTGAAATGCCCGCTCTTTTTGGCCGGTTCCTCGAATGTGACCGTGTGCAGCGAATCCCCGATCAGCCCGCGCATTTCCGCCCGCAGTTTCAGCTGGCTCCAATCCACGTTCTTGGCCTTCCATTGCACCATCAGGCGCAAGCCCGTGATCTGCGCCGGGTGTTTGCGCAGATAATACTGATACGCGTCCCTCTCGTAGAGGCTGGGCGCAACCGCCTGCCGCCCCTTCTTGTCCAATAACTGCGGCAGCACTTTGACCACTCGCCCTTCGCCAGCCCAAAGGACCGGCGCCGCCATCAGCCAAGCCAGAATCAAAATCCGCCGCATGGCCTCCCATCTTCCCCCGACGCCCCCGAAAATCAAGTCCCTCTTAATCTTAATCCTAATCTTAATCTTAATCTTTTTGATACTGAGGATTAGGATTAGGATTAAGATTAGGGAATCCCATAAACGTGAAATCCGCCCAACCCCTTCTTTAGGGTGTGAGACAAAATTCTTCGCCGCCCCATTGTTGCGGCGGAGAAGTATATGTGGCCCAATAGATTCCTTTCGAGCTGCGTTTGCCCTCTCTCCCCGCTTGCGGGGAGAGAGACGGAGAGAGGGGTTCCTTTTTCGTCACCTGAAGAATTCTGTCTCACACCCCCTTCTTTACACCCAATTTAGTTTGCCTCCCACTCGCGCGCCGGGGTAACAAACTGGGCGCGCCCCGGCCCCGGCCTGGCGCTTATGAACGTTCCGTTGCTGCAAAAAATTGACCGCTGGGCGGGAGTTCCGCTCTGCTTTGCCCTCACCCTGGCGCGCAAGCTCTTTGGCCGCTCTTTGCCTCCCGGCCTCCCGTCCCCGCGCCGCATTCTCTTTGTCAAATTGGCCGAGCAAGGCTCCACCGTCCTGGCCTCCGCCGCCATTTCCCGCGCCGTCCAACTGGCCGGCCGCGACAATGTCTTCTTCGTCCTCTTTGAAGAAAACCGCTTCATCCTCGACCTCCTCGATTTGATCCCCCCGCAAAACGTCCTCGCCATTTCCTCCAACTCGCTCTTCAGCCTGGCTTCCACCTCGCTGGCGGCGATGCGCCAAATGCGGCGGCTTCAGTTCGACGCGGCCATCGACATGGAATTCTTCGCGCGCGGTTCGGCCGCAATTGCCTTTCTCAGCGGCGCGCGCATCCGCGTTGGTTTCCACGCTTCTTTTGGCGCCGGCCCATATCGCGGCGACCTGATGACCCACCGCCTCTTATACAATCCGCATTTGCACACCACCGAGATGTTCCAAGTCTTGGTCCAAGCCTTGAGCGCCGATCCCGCCAAATTGCCTGCCCTCGGCTTCCCGCCGCCCACCGCCGGCGATGCCCTCAAAACCTTCCAGCCGCGCCCGGGGGAGACGGAGGCGGTCCGAGCCTTGCTGCCCCTTCGCGACTCCCGCCCTGCTCCGTTGATTCTGCTCAATCCCAATGCCGGCGACCTGTTGCCCTTGCGCCTGTGGCCCAACCAGCGCTATGTCCAACTCGCCCGCCGTCTGCTCGCCCAATTCCCGGAGATCACCATCGCCTTCACCGGCGCTCCGGCCCAAGTCGCCGCCATCGACCAATTGGTGCGCGAGGTCAATTCCGAGCGTTGCGTCTGTTTGGCCGGAAAAACCACTCTGCGCCAACTTATGGTCTTATACACCCTGGCCGAAATCCTCGTCACCAACGACAGCGGCCCGGCCCATTTCGCCTCGCTGACCCCCATCCACGTCATCACCCTCTTCGGCCCGGAAACCCCCGCCTTGTTCGCCGCCCGCACGCCGCGCAACCTGGCCCTCTGGGCCGGCATCGCCTGCAGCCCCTGTGTCAACGCCTACAACAACCGCCAATCCACCTGCCGCGACAACTTCTGCATGCAGCGGATCTCCGTCGATCAGGTCTTCAGCCAAACCTGCAAAATCTACGCCGCCCGCCGCGGCCAACTCCCGCCGCCCGTTTGACTGTAATTCTTCAAGTGGCATAGTTGCAGTATGAAGCAGTTTCGATCTCCCCTTGCCATCTTCCTGTTGTTGCTCCTGGCATCGCCACCGATAAGCGCCCAAAACGGGGTGACCTTCGATTTCAACGATGGCCTCGTTCCCGGCGGCACCGCCATCCCCAACACTCCCGACGGCTTCAATCTGCCCAACCCCGGCGTGGGCGTGACCGTTGCGGGGGGCGTTTCCAACAGCCCTTGCCTGGTATTGACAATTCCGGGCGTCGGACAGACTTACGGCCAGTGGTGGATAACCAACGACCTGGCCGGCGCCGCTGCCATAACCAACTTCACCGCCTCCTTTCAGCTCCTGATGGGCGACGGCTCGGGCGGCAATGCCGGCGTGCCCAACTCCGGCGGCAACGGCTTTGTCTTCCACGTCGGCCCCGTGCCACCGGCGCAGTTTGCCGGCAGCGACTCCACCTGGGGCAACGGTCTCGATGTCAGCTTCCGCAGTTCCGCCGACTGGCCCAACACAACCGGCATCAACATAGCCTACGACCCGCCCAGCGAAACGTTCCAGCCCGACGCAGGGACAATCATTGCGACGAGTTCTTTTCTCGGCTTCTTCCAAACTAACGGTGCGGCCGACAGTTTCTCGGAAGCAGTCACCGTGAGCGTGACGCTGACCAATGACGCGCTGAGTGTGCTGTGCAGCAACGAGCTGATTGGCCAGGTGACGGTCTATAACAACCTGCCAATCCCCGGTTTTGCCCCGATCAGCCCCGCCCAAATGGCCTTCACGGCAACCGACGGATGGAGCGCGCATGAAGATTGCTGGCTCGATAATATCGACTTGACCGTCAATGGCGTCCATCTTGCGCCGGTTCATGGGACAGGGCCGCCCCAGATCGTTCAGCAGACGGGCAACGTGACAGTGAGCGAAACAGGCCGTGCCACCTTCGCGGTGGCAGCCACGGGTCCGCCGCCTTACACCTGCCAGTGGCTCAGCAACGGCCTGCCAATTGAGGGCGCCACCGCAACCAATTGGGCCAACTCGAACATGATGAACTTCAACTTCATGAATCTCGACACTACCGCCGCCAGTTGGACCACCCCGCCGGTCACCCCCGCCATGAACGGCGCCCTCTTCTCGGTGGCCCTGAGCAATGCCTATGGCGGCGTGATCAGCAGCGGCGCGACTCTCACGGTGCCCGCTCCCTCCTTCAGCCCACCGGTGCTTTCCAACGGCGCCAGTGGCAATTCCCTCTCACTGACCCTCAACGACTGGACCGGCGGCACTCTCTTTTGGGCCACCAACCTCGCCGGGCCTTGGTTGGAAGCGGTGCCGGGCGAAACCAACAGCCAGTTCACTATTCCAATCTCTCCGGCCACCACTCAGTGCTTTTACCGGGCCCTCGGCACAAATCTCCCCTTTGTGACCAATTACACGCGCTTTTACTCATCGACCAGCTTCTGGAACACCCCCATTGCGGACAATCCTCCTATTGACTCCAATTCAACTGCAATGGTCCAGAGTTCGCTGGTGCCCTTCGCCCCTTATGCGACCTTTGTTAACTACCGCTACGGCGTCGCCCTCGCCTATGCCTGCTCCACCAACAAAGTCTATACCGTCCCATCCACCCTTTATGGAAGCCCCTCCTGTGTCCCGGGCGGCCCCGGTGTTCAGTTCCCCATTCCTCCCGGAACAATGCCTGCCCCCGGCACCGATGGCCATCTCGTCGTGGTCTATCAAGCCTTGGATGGCAGTCCTTATGCCGGCAAGGAATTGGATTTGTGGCAGGCCACCTATGACTCGACCAACGACACCTGGTCCGCTTCCACCGTTGTGCTCAACGATTTGTTCGGCTGGGGCGTGACTTGTCCGCCAGGCGCTCAATGCAATGGCGCTGACGCGGCCGCTTTCGCCCTTTTGGGAGGCGCCGTTAGACCTGAAGAAATCGCTCAGGGCCATATCGATCATGCCCTGGTGTTTGCCACGCCCTATAACCTGATCAATTACGTCGCATGTCCGGCCAATCACACTGACGGCGCCGCATCCGCGCCCGCTCTGCCCGAAGGCGCGCGAATCCAACTGGACCCCGCTTACAACGTGGATGCCCAGAACTGGCCGCAGTGGATCAAAATCATCGCCCACGCCCTTCAGACCTACGGTGCCTGCAACCGCGACACCGCCGGCGTTCTTTCCATCTACGGCGTGACCGACCAAAATGCCGGCGTGCCAACCTGGCCATCCGTCGGCGTGCCCGCTCAACAGATCTACCAGCTGTACCTCCTCCCTTGGGCAAGCATGAGGGTGATACAGCTTACTTCCTGCAACTGACCTCATCCCCCCGCCGCCCCCTGAGGGGTCAAACCATACTTTTGCCCAATCTCAACAGGCTCCACCTCATTGCAGATTCAAATGTCCGTGTCCGTCCGTGCCTGTCCGTGCCCGTCCGTGTTTTCCGGTGCAATCCTGAAAGGATTGCCATCACTCAGCCCAAGGTTGCGCGAACCGCGCTACCCTGGGAAACCACCACCCATTGAGAGCCAACCTTGAAAAGGTTGAATCAAACCACCGGTTCCCACGGTTGCCTCCGCCCCTTTCGCGTCCATTACAAAAAAACCTTCAAAAATTGCTTGCAAGTCCCATGATAATATGGGACATTGAAAACCGGCGGGCCGCCTTGCCTGCCCCGCTGGAGCTTTAGCGAAGGCGGGTTCTTTGAAATATCGGAAAACAAATCCGCTGGCGGTCGCGCCTTGGCGACGGCGGAAGCCTTGGCGAGGGCGAGTCAAGCCTGGTCAAGGCAGAGTCCTGCCCCGCCAGCCTGTCCGGTCCGGCGCAGGCGGAACCCTTCCAAGCGTCGCCGCAACGCCCTTTCTTTCGTCGTTTTGGTCCTTTTCGTCCTTTTGCCCCACTGCCAGCCCGGCCTGTTTCAGGCCCCCGCCAACCTCCAAAAATCCTCAAAAACCCCAACAATTGCTGATAATTGCGACCCTTTGCCGCCACTTGCCAGAATTGCCAAATTAGAACTTGCGCCGGCACCCCGCCGCCCTTATTATGACATCGCTATTTGGAGCGCGGGGTGGAGCAGCCTGGTAGCTCGTCAGGCTCATAACCTGAAGGTCGTAGGTTCAAATCCTACCCCCGCAACCAATTTCCATTATTGAACCGCCGCGCCGTGAGCTACTCTCCCTCCCCTGCCCGTTACGACTCCACTGATTTCTACCGCCGTTGCGGCCGCTCCGGCATCAAACTGCCGCTCGTTTCCTTGGGCCTATGGCATAACTTCGGGGCCAACGACTCGCTGGACAACGCCCGCGCCATGGCCCGCAGGGCCTTTGACCTCGGCATCACGCACTTTGATCTGGCCAATAACTACGGCCCGCCCGACGGTTCGGCGGAGGAAACCTTCTCCCGGATTCTGCGCGACGACCTCGGACCGTGGCGCGACGAATTGATCATTTCCACCAAAGCCGGTTACCTTATGTGGCCCGGGCCTTACGGCGAATGGGGATCGCGCAAATACCTGCTGGCCTCCCTCGACCAATCGCTGCGCCGCTTGGGCCTCCAATACGTCGATATCTTCTACTCCCACCGGCCGGACCCGGAGACGCCGCTGGAAGAGACCATGGGCGCGCTGGCCCACGCCGTGCGCGCCGGCAAGGCGCTTTACGCCGGCATTTCCAATTATCCGCCCGCCGAAACCGCGCGCGCCGCCCGCCTCTTGCGCGAGATGGGCGCGCCGTGCCTCATCCACCAACCGCGTTACAGCATGTTCGATCGCTGGGTCGAACCCCAGTTGCTGGCCACGCTGGAAAAGGAAGGCATCGGCTGCATCGTCTTCTCGCCCCTCGCCAAGGGATTATTGACAGACCGCTACTTCAACGGCCTTCCCGCCGATTCCCGCGCCAGCCGCGATGCCAGGTTTCTCCGGCCCGGCGACATCACCGAACAGGTCCTGGCCAAAACGAAAAAGCTCAATGTTCTTGCCCAGGAGCGCGGGCAAACCCTGGCGCAAATGGCGCTGGCCTGGGTGTTGCGCCACAAGGCCGTCACCAGCGCCCTTTTTGGCGCCAGCCGCGTCAGTCAAGTCGACGATTGCGCCGCCGCTGCGCACCATCTCTCCTTCACCCCCGAGGAACTGGCCCGCATTGAGCGGATTCTTGACCCCCGGCAGGGCGAGTGATCCGGCCGCGCCGCTATTTGGCTCCCGGCTCCTGCGCCTTGGGCGGAGTGAAGTCTTTCACGTCCGCTCGGTCTCCGAGTAGGTACCGGCCCATGTCGTCAAAATCATTTTGGGAATTGGCCAGGACCACCACGCCCCGGCGCTTGGCCATTTTGAAGCCGATGTAGGAGTGATAGCCGCCCGTGCCGCCGTTGTGCCAGAGCGTCTCGTGCGCCGCGTCGATCTGCCACATCAGACCGATCTTGCCGATCGCCCCGGTGCTATGGCGGGGAAGATGTGTTTGCATCATTGCGTGGGACAGGCTGCAGTTGGTCAAACCGAGATTGGCGGCCACAAACACCAGCAGATCGCTGGCCGTCGAGCGCAACGCCCCGGCGCCGGCCAGCGTGGGTAGGTCCCAATTGCTCACGGGCATGCCGAAACGGTTGTGACCGGTCGCCAAACGGGATTTGAGGCCAGGCGAAAGGGTGATGCGCGTGCTGTCAAGATGAAGAGGATTGCAAATCCGCCCGATCACCAGCGCCTCGTAATTCGTCCCCGCCCGCAACGCCAGCAGGTGCCCCAGCAACCCCCCGCCGAGGTTGGAGTACTCGTATTCCGCTCCGATCTCCCGCGTCAGTTGATAGTGCGAAAGAAAGTCGTACAACCGTTCGACCGTATAGTCGGCGTACGGGTTGGCGTCATTGGCGGGCGCGAAATTGTCCGGCATCCGCGGCAAGCCCGACGTCTGCGTCGCAAGGTCGAGCAACGTGATTTGTCGGCCACTGCGGGACGGTGTCTTGACTGACGCCGGCAGGATTTTGTCGATCGGATCATCCAGCTTCACTTCGCCTCTGTCCGCCATGTCCTGCAGCAATATCGCGGTGAAGACTTTGGTGATGGACCCGATCTCAAAAACGGTGTCGGCTTGGACGTCGCCAATCTTTCCGTTCTCACGAACTCCCCGGGCAAACACCCTCGTCCCGTGGACGTCAACAAGGCCCACGACAATGCCCGGGGCGCGCCGTTGCTGATCGACACAGGTCCGGAGTGCCGATTGCGCCTGCGCGTCAGTGGGCGGCTTTTCCTGCGCCATCTCGCCGGCCGCGCCAAACAACACCGTTGCCACACAGACAACCACCAGTGCGATCAGAATCAGGGCTTGCATCGGATTTCTCTTCATATCCGTTCGGCGTTCAATAATAAACCTTTTTAATACTATTAGTCACTTGCGAATGACGAAATACTGCAAAATCGACGGGACAAGCTTGTCATGCGCCGGCTCACGGGATAAAAACTGGATATGAAATCCAGCTTTTTGTTGTCCCGCAGGCAGGCGCTGAAAACCGCCGCACTGGCCGCGGCCGGGGTTTGGGCGCGCGGCGTGTTGGGCGCTCCTGGCGGCGCGACGGTTTTGCAACTCGGCGTCGCCTCGTATTCGCTTGCCAGGCTCTCGCCGGAGGAAGTCATTGCCGCGCTCAAGAAAATCAACATCCGCAATGTTTCCCTTTACAAAACCCATTGCCCGTGGGGCGGCACGGCGGACCAATGCCGCGCCGCGGCCCAAAAATTCAGAGACGCCGGCTTGACGGTGACCGGCTCCGGCGTGATTAACTTGCCCAATGACGAAGGCGCCTTGCGCAAGGCCTTTGACAACGCCCGCGCCGCCGGACTGCCGACCATGATTTGCAAGCCGGCCAAGGACGCGTTTCCTTTGGTCGAGAAATTCGTCAAGGAATACGACATCCGCCTGGCCGTTCATAATCACGGCCCCGAAGACAATGTCTATCCTTCCCCTTACGACGCCTGGAACGCCGTCCAACCCTACGACCGCCGCATCGGCCTGTGCATCGACGTCGGCCACGCCGCGCGGGCGGGCGCCGATCCCGTTGAAGCGTTTCGCAAATGCCGCGAGCGTCTGTATGACGTTCATTTGAAGGATTCTCTGGCCATGCCGGGCGCCCTGCGCGATATACCAACCGAAGTGGGCAAGGGTCATTTGGATATCAAAGGGATGATCGCTGCGCTCGTTGAAATCAAGTACCCCCACGTCGTCGCCTTTGAATACGAAAAGCAGTCCGAAGACCCGGTAGCCGGGCTGGCGGAGTCAGTCAGCTATGTGCGAAAACTGCTGGGTTAGGATGCTTGCGTTCCGCGGTCAGTTTCCCTCGACATCCCATCGCTCGTTGGGTAAACACGGCGCATGAACCCGGCTTTGCCGAGCCTATTGCTGTTGATTCCTGCTCACAATGAGGAGCACCGGATCGGCCCCGTCTTGCGCCGCTATGGAGAGTATTTTCAACAGCATTATGACGGGAGATTTCAATTGGTCGTCGTCCTTAACGGCTGCCGCGACAATACCATGACTGTCGTCCAGGCCGTGGCCCGCGATTTCCCCGACATCAGCGCCGTGGAGTATCCGGACCCCATCGGCAAAGGAGGCGCGCTCATCGAGGGACTCAAGCTGGCCCCGCGGGCGGATTTGGTGGGTTATGTGGACGCGGATGGCGCGACGGAGGCGGCGGCGTTTCTGGAGTTGGTGCGCCGGGCGGGCGAGGCAGATTGCGTGATCGGTTCTCGCTGGATTCCCGGCGCGGTGCTGCACCAAATGCAAACTGGCCGGCGGCAATTTGCCAGCCGCGTATTTCATGCCATCGTTCAGCTTCTGTTCCACATGAACATCCGCGACACCCAGTGCGGCGCCAAAGTCATGCGCCGGGCGGCGGTGGAAAAGATTCATTCCTCCCTCTGCATCGCCGACATGGCGTTTGACATCAATTTGCTCTACCTGCTCAAGCGCAACGGCTTCACCGTTTTGGAAGTGCCCACCGAATGGACCGACAAAGCCGGCTCGAAGGTCGCGTTGGGGCGGACCTCCCTGACCATGTTGCTTTCGGTCATCCGCTTGTGGTGGATTTACTCGCCGTTCCGCGGGTCGCGCAAATTCTTCACTCCGTTGGAGAACTGGCTGTATGCGAAACTGCGCGCGCCGCGGCCGAATCCCGATCCGAAGCCGTAGCAGGCGGTTGCCCGCGCGAAAACCACGCCGCCAGCCCGCACAAGGCCGCGCTGGCCACTCCGAGGGTCTGGATGACACGGATGAAGGCGTCGAATTGCTTCATCTCAAGCAGCCCGGGCGCCTGCCAGCAAAGGGCGGCCGCGTAAAACGCCGGCACTAGGGCCAGCCAGGGCACGGCGCGATAGCGCCCCTGGGCCAGAATGTTTTGCATCAGCACGTTGGCCACTGTCAGCGGCAGCAGCGCCCATGCAAACCACGGCACCAGCGGCGCCGCGTGCCACATGTCCGGACTGCTGAAGTACATCAAGCGCAGCGGCAATTTCGGAAAGAGCGTGGCGCCCACTGCCGCAAGACACCCAAAAAGGCTCGTCGCCGCCAGCGTCATTCCCAGGCTGTCGCTTCGTTCCGAGCGGGCCACGCTTTGGACCACCCGCGCGAACATCACCAACGCGACCGGCGCGATGAATTGGACCATGGCGTAGCCCGTCAGCATGGCGGCGCCATAGAGCGCGGTCTGCCGCGCGTCGGCGAACAACCCCTGCACAAAAACCATGTCAGTACTGGACATCAGCACCACCGTCCCCAAACCGATGGTCAGGGGCACGGCCCCCCCCAGCCACTCCTTCCAATCAAAGGCGACGATCGGACGGGTGCTCCAAATGGACCGGGTCAGTACGGCGCCAATGGAGGCAGTGAAGAACTGGCCGGCGAAGACGGCAAACATGGCGCCGGCGGCCTTGCCGCCCAGCACCAGCACGATCACCATCATCAAGGTTAAGCGGCCGATTCCGTCGCTGATCTGCAGCCAGCCCAACCCGCCGAAGCGATGCTGCCCTTGCAGGAGGCCCTTGAGGATGGGTACGCACAATCCCACCAATCCCACCAGGAGTGTCAAATAGAGGGCCGCCGGGTTGCGGATTTTGAGCAAGTGGCACAGGGGACGGCCCGCAGCCAGCACGGCGATCGCCGTCAGCAGCCAGACCAGGAAAGTGCCCGCGGCAATCGCCCGCACGGTCGCAATCAATTGCTGCTCCTGTTTGGGGCCAATCGCAGCCGCCGCCTGCCGCGCGAAAATGGTCTGCAACGCCACCGAGGGGATGCCCATGATGATGAGCACCCGCAGCAACGTTACAAATGTCGAATACTCCTCGCGCCCCATTCTCCCCGCCACCGTGTGGACCAGCGCCATGAAAAACCCGCCCGCGAAGGTGGCGATCACCATCCAACCGCTCTGTCTGAAAAATGCGGATTTGCCTTTCACACTCATTTAATTACGGCAGGGATTGAAAGAACTTGAGGAGCAGCGCCACCGCTCTCTCCAGCGACGCCAGCCCCACCCATTCATCGACCGTGTGCGCCTGCGCTACGTCTCCCGGCCCAAACACGACGCTCGGAATTCCGGCGTGCGCCAGCACCGACGCATCGCAATAAAAACCGACCCCCGCCGGCTTGGCTTGGCGCGCCGACGCCAGCAACCGCCGCACCAGCGGAAGGCCCGGGTCGGTCTCCATCGGCAGGCAGGAACAGGACTTCTCGCTCTCGATCGTCGCGCGCAATCCGTGGCGGCGCAACAGGGCGCGCAGTTCAGCGAGGACCGACGGCACGGTTTCGCCGGGCAAAGTGCGCCGGTCGGCGCTGGCCACGCACTCGGCGGGGACGATGTTGGCCTGCGCGCCACCGCGAATGAAAACGACGCTGACGGTCGGGCAGCCAAGCAGCGGGTGGCGCCGCCGCTGCAATTGCCGGGCGTAATCTGTTTCCAGCAGTTCGACGACGCGGGACATTTCGTGGACGGCGTTTTTGCCAAGGTGCGGGCAGGAACCGTGGGCGGCCTTGCCGCGGGTTTGCAGGCGGAGCCACAGATCGCCTTTGTGCGCGGTGACAATCCGCAAACGCGTCGGTTCGCCCACGATGGCCAGGTCCGCCCGCCAGCCGCTGCCCGCCAAGGCTCGCGAGCCCGCTTGCGCGCTTTCCTCATCGACCAAACCGGCGAACACGATTTCCGTGCCCGCAAGCCGCGGGCCGTGCCGGGCCAGCCGGCCAATGGCCGTCAGCATTGACGCTACGGAACCCTTGGTATCGCACGCCCCGCGCCCGTAAATGCGGCCGTCTTTCCGGCGCGGCGCAAATTGGCCCGGAGCAACCGCCGCCACGGTGTCGAGGTGCGGCGCCAGAAGAACGCGCCGTTGGACCTTGCCCGCCGGCAGGAGCCGGGCGATGAGATTGGCCCGCCCCGGCGCGACTTTCTGAAACTCCACGTCCAACCCGGCCCGCGCCGCCGTCACGGCCAGAAAGTCGCCCACCCGCCCTTCTCCGGCGTCGGGATGGTTCTCCGACAGAAAGGCGGGATTGACGCTGGGCAGGGCAATGAGATCGCACAGCAGCTTTTGAGTTTCAGTCACTGCCGGAGGCTAATCGCCCCGCGTTAAACTTTAAACTTTAAACTTTCGATTGCGCCGCTAATTTCTCCTTGTGTCAAACGAGCCATTGCTGAAACTGGATCTGCCCGGCGTCAAAAAACTCAAAAGCGGCAAAGTCCGCGAGGTTTTCGACCTGGGCACGCGCCTCCTCTTCGTCGCCACCGACCGCATCTCGGCCTTTGATTGCGTCATGCCCAACGGCATCCCGCGCAAGGGCGAAGTGCTCACGCAGATTTCCTATTTCTGGTTCGATCAAACCAGGCGCATCGTTCCAAACCATCTGGCGTCCATGCCAGACGAACCGCTGCCCGCGGAATTGCGGCCGTTCGCCCAGCAACTGGGCCGCCGCAGCATGGTCGTGATAAAAGCCCAACCGCTGGCCATCGAATGCGTCGTGCGCGGCTACCTCGCCGGCTCCGGCTGGAAGGATTATCTAAAGACCGGCTGCGTCTGCGGGCTTAAACTTCCTCCGGGCTTGCGCGAGTCGTCCCAATTGCCCGAACCGCTTTTCACCCCAGCCACAAAAGCCGAAACCGGGCACGACGAAAACATCTCCTTCGATGAGGCCTGCCGCATCGCCGGCCCGGAATTGGCCCGCCAGGCCCGCGAGCTGAGTTTGAAAATCTATTCCTTCGCCGCCGATTATGCCCGCAGACGCGGCATCATCATCGCGGACACCAAGTTTGAATTCGGCCTGGCCGATGGAGCGCTCATGTTGATCGACGAAGTGCTCACGCCCGATTCCTCCCGATTCTGGCCGGCGGACCAATATGAACCGGGCCGCGGCCAGCCTAGTTTTGACAAGCAGTTTGTGCGCGATTACCTCGAAACGCTCTCCTGGAACAAACAACCGCCCGCCCCGGCGCTCCCGCCGGAGGTCGTCGCCCGCACCACCGCCAAATATCTGGAGGCCTACCAGCGCCTGACCGGCCGGCCGCTCTAAGGCCATGCGAAACCTGGTCGAAGATTTTCTTGTCTTCTTGCGCCACGAGCGGGGCCAGTCCGATCAAACCGAAAAAACCTACGCGGCCCTGCTGTTTAATTTTGTTGACTGGGCCGAGACCCGGGGGCTGAAGGAGTGGGGCCAGGTCCGCCTGGCCGACTTGATGTCCTTCCTCGAGGCGGAACGGGCGCGGGCCTTGAAAACCCACCCCAACGACTCCGGCCGCAAACTCAGTTCCGAGAGCCTTTACCTCCAAATCGCCGCCTTGCGCGCCTTCTATAACTACGCCGAGGCGGAAAAATTCCTCCCGCGCAACGAGGCCCAAAACCTTCCCCTGCCCGGCCGCTGGAAGCGCCTGCCCAAATCCCTTTCCCATTCCGAAATCCAAAGGCTGCTGGAACCGGAGCAGCCGGCCACGCCCTGGGGATTGTGCGATCAGGCCGTGCTCGAACTGGCCTACGCCTCCGGCCTGCGCCTGGCCGAATTGCGCGGCATCCGCCTGGAACATCTTCACCTGGACGCCGGGTTTGTCACCGTCATCGGCAAAGGCAACAAGGAGCGCGTCGTGCCGCTGGGACGCAAAGCCAACGATGCCCTGCGCCGCTACCTGGACGCCGGCCGCCCAAAATTATTGACAGCCAAATCTCCGGCCGCCGTGTTCCTCAACCGCCGCGGACGGCCCTTCGCCGCGCCGACGCTGTGGTTGCGCGTCAAGCGGCGCGCGCGCCGGGCGGGCATCGGGCGCAACGTCACGCCCCACATGTTGCGCCACAGCTTCGCCACGCATTTGCTGGAGAACGGCGCGGATTTGCGCGTCATCCAGGAACTCCTCGGTCACAGCAACATCAGCACGACGGAGGTTTACACGCACGTCACCGTCCCCCGTCTGCGCGAAATCCACCGCCGGTTCCATCCGCGGCATGACCGCAAAACATAGGACCGCGCGCCATCCCGTTCACGCGCATTTACGGTCCGTCCCAATGGCCGAAGCGGTCGGCCGGGATTTTGGCCGACTCGGGATAAACCAAATACACGGTGTTCTTGGAGGCCCGCCAGGCCTTGATGACATTTTCGCGAGTGTAAACCCGCCGGACTTTCTGGCCCTTTTGCAAATTCGTCGCCGGATCGTTCACCACAACGTCGCCAGTCTCCGTGAAGCCAATGACCACGACGAGGTGCCCGCTGCCGGTGTCGTGCCGCCCTGGCTGCAAAAGGTGCCACGGGGCGGATATGATCACCGGAATGCCGGCCTGTATCCAATCTTCCAGCTCGGAGATGTCGCTCAAGCGCGTGACGTAGGCACGCATGCCGTCGAAACTGCCGGCCAGCGCGGTGTTGAAGGGCCAGTTGCCAGTCCCGCCAAAGCCGTCGTCGAAAACCGACGCCGCGACTTGCGGCACGTCCAGGTTCATCTCGGGCCGCCCCAGCACATCGCTCCAGCGGGCCAGGACCATTGAGAGAGACGTCGGGCTGCACCACCCCTCCTCCTGCGGATAGGAATGCTGGGATCGCTCGGGTGTGGCGATGATCTTGCCCCACGCGCCGCGATTGGGCGGAAGCGGGGCGACCTGCGCGCGGTTGTCAAGAAAACTGAGACCCACGAACTTGAGCGGCGGCTCGCTTTGGCTTCCGCTCCACGTCAGCCGCAATTGCACGTCCGCCCCGGGACGGGTCGCTATCCATGTGTCGGTGCGGACGCTGCCGTCGGCGTCGCGCTGGCCGCGAACGCTGTGGCGGTCCTTGCCGGCGGACCAGACGCCGAGCGTGTAAAACTTGGTGCGGTGGTCCGCGTAGATGCCGCCAGCCTCGATTTTCAGGACCGCGTTCGAGACCGGAGCGACGTTCCAGGAAGCGACCAATTCGTTCCAGGCGATGGGCGCTTTGATGACAGGCGAAAGAAGCACCAGGCCGTTGGTGCCGGTGTTCCGCGCGAAATCGTCGAATTTGCGCAGGCCGATAAAGCGGCACTGTTCGGCCGGGCTGGCGTCCGGCGCCGCCCGGACGGGAGTAATGAGCGCGGTGGTCATAAGCAATGAAGGGACAATGCGCAAAAGGTGCAAGCTTCTCAGCGCGTGTGTTACAAATCGCCCCGGATTTCTTTCCTGTAGGCCGGGTGCCCTCACCCGGCGTCCGTTTAGGCCGCGTGCCCTCACCCGGCGTCTCCAACAAATCTCAATACACGCTTTCATGCGCCCGTTCATGGATTCAATAGCCGCACCGTCGCGGGGAAAACCAGGTCGCGCGATGCCTTAGGGTGGGACGAGGTGACATTGCCGTCCAATGAAAGCAAATTGCCGCCCTCGCCATAATGGTTGTTGGCCGGCTTCTTCCCATCCAGCGAAAAAACCTGCTGCCCCTTTTGCTTGGGCAACGTGTTGATCTGCCAGTCGGAAACGAGGATCGCCTGGGCCTCGTCATTGGTCGCCCAGCCCATGTAATAGGCATAACTGATGCGGTGCCGGGCGAAGCTCTCGCCCTCGGGCAACGGCGCGTCGCCGCTGCCGGGACAGATAAACATCTCCGTCACCGTCGTGCTTTTTGGGATGAGCAGGCTCAACGCCTCGGCGGAAGTCTGCGCGTCCACGAGGAAGGGAAAGGCGCTGTTGTCATTGCGATAGATGCTCAACGCCAGGTAAATCTTCTCAAGATTCTTCCCGCACCCGATCAGGTCCCGCCGCCGGGCCGACGCGCTGAATCGGCTCGTGCTCATCACCGTCAGGATGATGATTAACGCCAGGACGACGATCAACTCAACGAGCGAAAACCCCGCCCACGACCTGTTGGCCATGTCGCGCACGGCCGGTGTGCTCACTGTGGCGCGACGCTGACTTTGCCCTCGGTCGCGTTATAGACCAATTTCATCCCTGCCGGCGCGTTGGGCAGCGCCCCCAGGTAATGTTTGGTTACCAATTCGTCCAGGTCCTTGGGAAACCGCCCCTCCTGGACGTTGAAAAGCTGAATATTCTCATTGAGCGAAGTCACGTCGATCGTCTTGACCGCCTGTTGCTGCCCGTTGGCGAGGTTGCCGAAATAGCCGCCGTGCGTGCTGGCCGGCGCCGGTGCGGCGGGTGGAGGCGTATTTTGGTGCTTGCCGCATCCGCCTGCGAGCAGCGTGGCGGCCGCCAGCGTCAGAGCCTGGAGAATCTTCATCCCCAAACAGTATCCGCCCACCCCCAAAAAATCAAATGCCCCCTTTGTTCCCGCCCCCATGTGTTTCCGTTCCCCTCGACATGCCCCCTGATCCGCAATCACGCCCGTCCGTGTCCGTCCGTGTCCGTCCGTGCGTGTTCATGTCCGTCCGTGTTGGTCCGTGTCCGTCCCTTCCACCCGTTGCTTCTAAATTCTGTGGACAGAATTCTGTGCGCATCTGTGTGCGTCTGTGGCCTGCTCTTCTTGCTTCCAATTCCGGCGCGGCCACAATTGCGCCCCAATTGACCCTTCGCATTGGGTAGCGCGATCGTCCCGGTCGCCGTGGATGGCGTCCCGCCAGCCACATCCCCTGCCACTGTGTTTGCTTTCCCATCTTGCCCCTATCGACCTGCCCCGTGCCCGTGTCCATGCCCGTCCGTGCGTGTCCATGTCCGTCCGTGCGCGTCCGTGTCCGTCCGTGTTGGTCCGTGTCCATCCCTGCCACCCCTTGCTTCTAAATTCTGTGGACAGAATTCTGTGTGCATCTGTGTGCGTCTGTAGCCTGCCTTGACGCCAAATCCGGGGGACAGAATGTTTTCTGCTTTCCCAATTTCAGCTTTCTGCTTTCCCTTGTTGATTCCAAATCCAAGAGCGCAGAATGCAGGCCCTGTGCCCCGACACGGCGCAACGTCTTTGCTACGGCAGCCGTCAGCCCGTGCCCCATCCTCAATCCCTGACCATCACCAATTCTCACTCGATCATGCCGGAGGATCATCGCCCTCGCGCCATGCGCTTGGTCTCGGCCAGGCAACCAACTTTCAGTCAACCTTCATGAATTGCCGTTATCACCGTATCTTCTCGAACTTTGCACTTGACTTGAATCGGGACTTTATCGTTAAATATCCGCAAACATCAGCTTCATTTTTCAAAAAACTATGAAGGCAATTTTGCGCTTCCTTTTCGTGTGTGCGACGGCCGGTCTTTATGTCGGTCCGCTGGCATTTGCCGACACACTGGTTTTTTCTACTGGCCACACTGTCTCTGGCACGGTGATCCAGACAAATGGTGACGACCTTTTGGTGCTCACGCCTTATGCCGCATACAATTTTTCAAGATCAAATATCAAAGAAATAAAAACTGAACCTGCAGGGGCTGCTCGTTCCGCCGTCGGCAATGCCTTTCCCGATTTCCACCAAACGATTCTGTTTTTAAGCAAGCAATCCTGGGCGACCAACCTCACTCCGATTCCCGCCACCGTGATCGATAAAGGGATCTTGCGGAATGTTCCTTACAGCTCATTTCGATGCGGCGAAGATTATGAAATAAATATCTATGGGGATTTGGACCAACCGTCAGGGCTTGAGATTGGAATTTACAGAAACCTTCTTGACAGTAAATTGGCGCAAAATCATTGCGTTGCGTTTATCAGCGATCTCCTCAGCCAGTCGGCGGATAAAGAACTCGTGCGGGGCCTTGATCTGAAAAAGGACCTCAAAACACGAGGCAGTTTGACTTTCGAGGTTACACCGCCAAGCGCTGAAGACTCTTACAATGGTTGGTGGATTTCCGTTTATTCCGAACAGCAATTGAACCTTTCGCGCGCCTCCGATGCGGAAATGAAACAGATCACGATTTCCAAAGCCGACGTTGCAAAGCAGCCCAGCCGACAAGACTCACCTGCATGGTCTGCCGATGAGTTGAAATTGGCGCGCCCCTCGCCGGCAACCATAACGTTTACAAATAACTCCGGATTTCTGGTTTCAAATGCGGAGGTGCGAGTCCGCGATCCCGGCGTCAGTATAATTTGGAGCACCTCTAACGGCAATGCAGGTGTGGTGAAATTGGCGGAACTGCCGGAACCCCTTCGGACCCGTTTCGGATACGATCCGGCAAAAGCGGAAGCTGCTGCGGCGTTGGAAAAGGAAAAGCGAGCACAATTACGGCAGACACTGGCGGCTCAAGCAGCCCGGGCGGCGCGTCAATCCCAAGATTCAGCGGCAGCGCAGAGTTTTGGCGCAAGCCCACAGTTTTATGATTCAGACTACTCTTCGGGCGGAACCTATTCAGGTGGAGGCAGCGTTTTTGTTCATGGCTACTACCGCAGCAACGGGAGTTATGTTAACGGTTACACCCGCCGAAGATAGCATCGGACTCAGTCCCCGGCCGCGTTTTGGACATCGGCGTGGCTCAACCATGATGGCGGATCAATGCGTTCCAGTTTGAAGTCTCCCGCGACCTTAAACCTGGCCCCAAAGCGAGTGAGAAAGGACAGCATTGCGGTTGTGTCCGGATTGTAGGCTTTTAATTCGTCTCTCGTGTAATGGACGTCCAAAATGTACGTGTCGATTGGGTCTGTTTCCACCTCCTTTGGCCGGTGGGTGTAGGCCGCAATACGAATTGAAAGGCACAATGGCAGGTACGAAAAAACCTCCGCCGCGACGAAAGCAATCTCGCCCGTAACAACCTCAAAATAATCCCTGTTGCGTTCGACCTTGTCCCGTGCCGATTCGCGTGTCTCTCCATTCTTCAGCAACCTTTTCCGGGTGAACGGAATAATCTCCTCCATTTCGGGAAGTTCGATATTCACGGAAATTGCATCAGCGGCGTCAAAGAATACTGCACAGTGGGTTTGTGATTTGAACGGCAGAGCCAGCCCGGTGAAGATTTCATCCACTGTGTGTTTTACCTCAGTCATATCTCCGGAACTCAGCCTCTGCAACCATGC
>Ga0326727_10012045_pt1 | contig 19843 bp, 15 predicted proteins | sample MB2enrmetagenome_FD_207643 | JGI IMG/M metagenome (GOLD analysis project Ga0326727, IMG submission 207643) | Lab enriched peat soil microbial communities from McLean, Ithaca, NY, United States - MB29MY | ecosystem: Environmental > Terrestrial > Soil > Wetlands > Peat | place: USA: New York...
TCTGTCTTCTCTCCGTGCTCGCTTTATGCCTGTTCTCCTCTCCCTGTTTCGCCCAGGTTATCGCAGCGCACCTCCCTCACTTCCCCAACCTCCCCACAGGTGAAAAGACCTATGACACGGGGGGAGCATCGCCTTATGAGCCGGAGGAACTGGACGCTGCCAGCCATCCGATTGATGCCCAGGGAGAGCTTAAGACGGATGCAGACGGCGTCAAGGCCAACAAATACAAAATTGACTACACCGGAAACACAGGGAGAATCCAGGGCAGGATCGATAAGAGCAGAGGGGCCGGGTGGGAGGATTCCAAAATCGAGAATGGCAAAAAGACCAGGCGGGAAGATTTGGAGCCGAGTGAGCTTCCGGAACAAACCCTCCGCTTACCTGATGCCCGGAGTTTCGGATTTCAGCACCAATCTCCTTCCCTCGGTCGAATAGGACTTGACACCGGTGTCGGCAAGGCGAACAGCCAAGCGGGAGACTAAACGAGGGTATTGCACCGGATTGACAGGTATTAAGGGTCTCATAATTGGCTGGATACTAATCCTTCTGCCGCAAAGCCCTTCATTTCGACATGTCCCGAGGGTATGTCATGACAATTATGAGACCCTTAGCATAGTTTTTTATCAGGATAAACAAAATGATTTTCGCAATTCGTGACGACGATACTAACTATTTTACCAAACCAGAGAATTTGATAGCGCTTTATGAGCGTATTTGGGATCGATGTCCAGTCTCTTTATCAGTTGTACCGTTTCATGCGTGCACACAAAGCAAGGCGATTCCGGAGAAGTATTGGGCTGGAGATCATGTATTTCCAATTGGTGACAACGGCGAGCTTATTTCATTCTTACGCGAAATGATTCGATCAGGCCGTGTTTGCATCACTTTGCATGGATATTGCCACAAAGATGAATCCGCAGGTCCCGAGTTTGTGGCCGGCACTGATCTGAAACGGAAGGTTGCGATGGGTAAACTTTATTTAGAGCAATTGCTCGGAATACAGGTACGAGTATTTGTGCCTCCTCACAATTCACTGTCCAAGCAAGGATGGAGGGCGATAATCGATAACGGCTTAAGCATTTCTGGCGGGCTATCTCCGCGCCAACGAGGGATACAACTGAAAGACCTGCCCGGAATTGCTATGCGCCGCTTGTCCAGAAAACTCTGGCCGACTAAACCAGTAACATATCGAAACCACGTGGAAATACCTTACTCAAGTTTGTCGCCAAGTGCTTGTCTGCCGACCCTTCTTCGGCAGCTTGCCTATTGTAGAGGGAATAACTCACTTTTCTGTGTGGCCACTCATTATTGGGAGCTTGATTCTCCCATGCTTATTTCTGATGCGCTGACGGTAGGAGCAGCATTCCGACACATATGGGGTTCAATCCTCAAAAGAGAGGATGTTGTGTTTGGTTCGCTAAATAATGTGGTGGATCATTTCAAGAGGTAAAGTGTCACGATGGCACTAGAATGGATGCAGAAGTTGGTAGATCCCCTTGATAGGGAACCTCTAAGGCCAGAGGGTATAGATTTCTTAATCAGCTCCAATGGAACACGTTATCCCATAATTGATGGGGTACCTATCTTTTTTCAAGCTGAGTTCGAGGACGGTTCATATAACCCGAATCTCACTGACGAGCCGCTGCCACCCCACATTTACTATGAACGGTATTTTGACAATCTACAATTAGAAACTTTGTTGGATTTAGGATCAGGGGATGCAGTGATGTCCGCGCGTATCGCTCCTTACGTCAAGGAGCTTTTTTGCGTAAATCCCGGTTTGCAGGCGTTACGAATAGCATTGAAGCGAAAAATTGGGAATTTACGACCAGTCTGTGCCATTGCGCCAGATATTCCGTTCGCTGATGGTTATTTTGACGCCGTGATGACCATCTTTGTGATTGAGCACATAGCGAGGAACGAGACGTCTGACTTTTTTGCCTGCATACGTCGAGTTCTAAAACCAAATGGATTCTTGCTTATCTCCACCGACACATTATGGTACGACCGTTACATACGTAAATGGTGGGAAACTGTGAACAGTATAAGACGCGGCAAATTCGAAATGTCTAAACACGTGTCGAATAGCACACATGTAAATCTTATGACTCCAGGGCAATTGAGAGATATCCTTATTAGGGAAGGATTCGTAATAGAAAGAGAAGATTTGTTCCCAATTCTTGGGCGTACGTTTCGTAAACTGCCTCGCCGAATTGCCGAGGACTTTGCGACAAGTATGTTCGTCTTTAAAGCAAGGATGTGTCGTGAGAATCTGCTTTATTAATCGTCTAATGGGCATCGCACGCGGCGGGGGAGAAACTTTCGACCTGAATATGGCCCGTGCTCTGAAGCAATTGGGATGTGATATACATGTGGTGGCCGGTAGACGGCTAAATCGTCTTGACAGACCCGTATCTGGGATTGACACGACATACATTGCTACACCATATCTGCGCTGGATAATGTACTGGGCAGATGGTCAAAATAGTCGTTTAAGCAAAATGATAGGAAGATATGCAGCGCAGGTTGACCAAAATGTATTTATAAATGCCGCGTTTCGGCGGATAGTCAAAACAGACCTGCGAGATAGTGATATTTTTCAACTGTGTGGTCAGCCGCAGTTGGCCTGTAGACTTGAGGAATCATTAAGAGGTCGGGCTGTGGTGTGGTGGCCGGGGCCACCTGGGCCAATACTGGCTCGTTGGCGTGGGAGATTCTCTGCAAACTTCGCAAACGGTGACGCACTTTTTGATGCGCGGAAGTTCGATCCCGATACCTGGGAAATTCCACTCGGTGTATATGTAAATACGTTTCATCCCGGTGACGGTCGAGTTAAGAGAAAAGAAATGGGAATATCGGATGCCGATGTTGTTGTGCTGTTTGTAGGTAGGCTGATTCCTATAAAGGGCTTGCCCTTTTTGATGGCAGGATTTGCATATGCCTCTCGCCGGGTATCTAATTTGAAGCTCGTTTTCATCGGTGATGGAACCGAAAGGGAACGACTGAAGAGACAAGCAGCCGACTTGAAGATATCGGATAGGGTAGTTTTCGCTGGTGAGCAAGCCAGTTCCGCAGTTGCGGAGTTTTACCGGGCCGCCGACATTTTTGCACTTACATCTATTTATGACAATTTACCCAACGTAGTACTCGAAGCGATGGCCAGCGGGCTTCCAGTTGTAGCAACCAATGTAGGAGGCATTCCAACTCAGGTTGAAGATGGTGTCAATGGGTATTTAGTGAACAGTGGTGACGTCAAAGCGTTATCAGAAGCTTTCTGTAAACTTGCCCTTAGTGCCAATCTTAGAAAACTAATCGGGAAAACAAACTTCGAGAAAGTCGACCAGAGGTATGACTGGATGGTCAGCGCACAGACATTGCGGAAATTATATTATCATGTTTTGAAAGGCGCTAAAACGTCATATCAACAATGACGAGACGACTTGATAACTTGCGACGTTGCACATTTTCTCGAAATATTGTTATATTTGACAAATCCATAGTGAACAACGAAAGGTCAACCCGCTCATCATCCCTTTCCAGGAGTGGACTGATGTTGCTGGGAAGCAATTATGGTTCCGCGGTAATAAGTATAGTCTTTTCAATGGTCCTCTTGCGTTTGCTCACCCGCACAGAGTATGCAGTGGGTGCTGTTCTTGATGTATTAATATCCTTGATGGCTTTTACGAGTTTTGGGCTCAATACGGTCTTCTTGCAGCGCGCACCCGCAGGCTTATGCTCTGAAAGCGACCGGTCGGAAGCGTTAGGGCTAATCAAGCTGGCAATTTTAGTCAGGTTTGGTGTTGCATGTCTGGTCGCCTTATTGATGATTGTTCTTTCACAACAGATCTCGATCCTTTTTCTTAAGACCACTTTCTATTCAATGCACGTAAGGTTACTGGCATTCGGGGCAATATCCGCAGCCATGCTTGAGTCCTTTATGCATATCTGCCAAGCTGCACAGGATTTCGGTCGGTTAAGCAGATGGATGTTCTGGACAAATATTTGGCGCAGTCCTGCGGGGCTGGCATTGTTTCTTATTTTCGGGCTATGGGGTTATTTGCTCGGGATCGTCGGTTTCATCGTTCTCTCAACGTGCATAATTGGCTGGAAGGTACGGAATTATTGGTTCAATAATGTACCTATTGCACCTCTGTGGCCCACAATTCGTTATGGATTTCCATATTACCTCAGAACATTTTTTCGATTCGGATTCCTTCAGGCTGATCAAATGCTTGTGGCAATACTACTAACACCGGATATTTTGGCTATGTACGCAGTCGCGCGGCGTTTTGTAGGGTATATCAACCAGGCAACCGAAGCACTGTTGCAGCCCGTTCTTATGAGGGTGACCGCCCTAAGGGAGACAACAGATAATTCAATTGCACAAGTGCAAGACAAACTGATAAGGTATATTCCCATAACTATTATATCGTTATCAACGTGTGTCGCTGTAAGTAGTCCATGGTTAATGAGAATCATAGGTGGTGCAAAATATGCCGACGGCTGGCCATTGCTTATGCTACTATGTCTCGCACAAATATGCTATCTCTTCTATGGCATGTCGGCGTTGTATGTGTTTGCACTAAAGCCTCCTCGCGCGACGTTGGTTGTTGATGCGATAGTGGCCACCATAAGCCTAGTTATAACGCCGGTTCTCATTCTCGTGTTCAAGCAGTATGGCATCGCTTTCGGACAAATGGCTGGCTTTGCTGGAGGCTGGTTGTTCTCACAACATCTTCTCAGACAGTACACTGAGTTACATATGAAATGGCGTTTATTGCTCAAGTTGATTCTACCAATTATTCCGCCTGTGTGTATTATAGCTGGAGGGCAAGTTATCTTTTTCAGTCTTTTCATTGTCCCACTTTACATTGTTGCGGGCGTTATCATATTTCTTTGGATACTGGGGAGACGTTTGGAACTGGCGGAATGGATGACCCTGCAGAGAGCCGTCCCATATAGGCTGGCAAAACTTCTTGATCTAGTCTACAGATTCACCGCAAAAAGGGATAACTTTGTGGTTGTTAGATAAAGTGAAAGATTGCTCCCAAACGTTTATCAATAATCCAATAACCGGCATCTTGACGGCAAAACACAATGCTTGAACCCTCCGAAAATAACGTTGGGCTTGCCTTGATATGCCGAGGACAATTTCCGTTGCATCCTTATCACGATTTATCCTTGCTGGGTAAACTTGTCCGCGATGCACTGCTTAACGGTGGCCTTGGCGTCAAAGATGCCGACGCTCCATTGGTTGATATCATTGAGCCAGGAATGACGGTGCTTCTGAAACCAAATTGGGTCTTGCACTACAACAAGAGCGGTAAGACGATGGACTGCATGATCACTCACCCGAATTTTATACTCTGCGTGTTGAAGGAGGTGCTTAAGGGTAAACCGAGTAAGATTCTTATTGGCGATGCCCCAATTCAGAATGCGGACTTTGACTCTATCATGGCTACTGGGTCCGATGAGTTACTCAAGTTCGCTGCAAGTTACAAATGCATTGAAATAAGAGATTTAAGAAACCTCGTTTCACAACAGATAAATGGAGAATGGATAATAACGCACGATCTACGGCCTCGGGAGAGGTCGGTCTCGTTTGATCTTGGACAGAACAGCATGCTTGAACCTGTTTCTTTGCCAAGTGGTCGTTTCCGAAATACCAATTACAATCCGGATGATATGGTTAACAGGCAATCACCGGGAATCCATGAGTATTCTTTATGTAAAGAGCCATTCGAAGCGGACGTAATTATAAACCTTCCCAAACTTAAAGCACATGGGAAAGCAGGGATCACAGCAGCACTGAAAAACATTGTTGGATTTATCGCCGACAAAAATTATCTGCCACATCACCGGGTTGGCGGATCAAGGTTGGGTGGGGATTGTTATCCGGGACTCAATATTGGCAAACGCCTAGCAGAGTATTTTTTGGATCAAGCAAACAGGAACAAAACAGGGCGAACATATCATTTTTTAAAATCGATGTCAAACATAATGTTGATGCCAAGCTCAACGAGCGATAAGCTTGGCTTGGAAGGTGTATGGTACGGTAATGATACAGTATGGAGAATGGTTCTTGATTTGAATAGGATACTGCTTTATGGCAACATTGACGGAAAGTTGTCAAATACGCCACTTCGAACAATATTCACATTGACGGATGGCATTATTGCAGGAGAAAGGAACGGTCCATTGGCGCCCGAGCCTGTCAGACTAGGCGCCATAACCTTTGGAACAAATTCGGCCTTTATTGATATTGCTCATTCTGCACTAATGCGTTTTGACTGGAATTCTATCCCGCTAATCAGGGAGTCTTTCAAAGTAAAGCAGCATCCTCTGGCACACGAAAAACCAGAAGAGCTGTTGATCGCCGATGGAAAGGAAGTCTATTCCTTTGCGGAAGCGGCAAAGGAATTGGGGGTCGATTTTGAGCCACCCCTGGGATGGAAGGGTCATATCGAATTCACAAGGCATTGAACCCCTACACATATGAAAATCGGCATAGTCACTCAAACCAGACCTGAATGGGTAGAAGAGTTTATAAGATCCTGCAAAGACCTCAATCTGCCACACATACTAATCGATATGAAGAAACAAAGTTGGTTTGATGAATCAAAGAAGAGCGATGTCCTTCTTTGGCGGGTTCATCAGGCAGATCCTGAATCGCTTTTAGATGCACGCAACAAAATACCATTGCTGGAGACAAACGGGATAGTATGTTTTCCAAACCCTCTTATGCTTTGGCTATATGATAATAAAATCAGGCAAACGTATTTTTTTATGACTAATGGAATACCTGCGCCAGTCACGTTCATTACATCAGATAAATCAGAGGCGCATAACTTCACCGAAACATGTATTTATCCTTTGGTATATAAACGATCATACGGGGCATCATCAATAGGCGTATCACTTGTTGAAACTCCGCAGGTTGCACGATCTATCATAAACAGAGAGCTTAGGGCACCTACGAACAAACTCAGGAAGGCCGTAAAACATTGCGTGAGAAAGCTAAATCTACCATACAGACAACCAGATGGTTATGTTTATTTCCAGCAATATATAGAAAGTGATTCTGATTTGCGCATAGTTACGTTCGGTGACTCTGTTGTATCCGTTTTCAGAAGGTTGAACCGCCCGCACGATTTTCGTGCGAGCGGGAGCGGTTTATGGGAACAAATTACTGAACCTGCATTCCCTGTCGACGCATGTGATCTATCAATTGACATTAGTCGCAGGCATGGTTTTCCGGTCATGTCTTATGATTTCTTATTTCACAAGGGGCGTTGGCTTGTTTCTGAAATATCATATACTTTCCTCTTAAATAATATCTATGTTGACACCCTCTTCAGGAGAACGCAATTCGGATATCAAAAACTCGGGCCGATTCAAATGGGTGTCAATCACATCTGTGCAATAATCGGACACGACCTTTCATGATACACCAATACAAACAAAGTCCCGAGATGATTTTGTGGGTATTACACAATATTTCCAGTTGTCACATAGGACATCTCGTGAGATGTCAGGTCGTTTATTTTACGAAACGATTGGAATTACATATACTATCGCAGCCAAACAATGTCGCTTCTGGAGTCGCAGGTGCAATAAGGGATAAAGCAGGAGAGAAAATAGATTATAGCCATGTCACGGGTGTCGACCGGAAGTCAATTCCGGATGACATCGACAGGAAATGTCAGATTTGTATATTCAGTCGATGAATAATTTAAAGCCTTTGAAAAGAAATTATCCCAGAAGGCCCTGCCAGGGCATATTTTGTTTTATTGTACAGCTTTTTCAACTGAGGATACCTATTTGAAAAGAAACAATAAGTATTCCACTGAACCAGTAAAAGTTTGCATGGTTACCGGTAATTACTGGCCCCTTATAGGAGGCACTGAGCGGCAAGCACATAAGCTTTGTCTCGCACTAAGAAAATACGGTATTTCTCCATTTGTTGTCACGATGCGCCACAACTTAGCTTGGCCTGCGCAGGAAAAGGTTGATGATATTGAGGTACAACGCGTGTCCCTGGTGTCAGGAAAGGAGTCAAATGGGCAATACATTCGTGGTGCCGGTCCGATAGGTTTCCCTCTTACTCTTCTTAATTTAACGAAACATCTGATTAAGATCGGAAGGTGGTACGATATCTTACACGTGCATCAGGCCCTTCCCCATGCAGCAGCGGCTGTGGTTGCAGCAAAGGTTTCCCGAAAACCAATTTTGATAAAGATAGCTAACAGTGGTTTACACAGCGATCTCAAGGTCCTAAGGGAGCACTATCCCGGAGGCAGGCTAATGGCAAACCTCATCGTTAAGGGGGCAAATGGTGTGGTCGCGCTAACACCCTCTATTCATGCAGAATTATTTGGTCAGGGAGTTGCGGAAAAGAAACTGTATGACATACCGAATGGCGTATGTCTGCCGCCCAATAACCTTCTTTCCGACGATTATCGCAATCACGTCCGGCGAGAGCTTGGCCTATGTGCAAAAGAACGAGTCGCGCTTTTTATCGGCAGCCTACAAGAGAAGAAAGGCGTAGATATCCTCCTTCAAGCATGGCAATCCGCCTCGAAGATTTGTTCACTTTCCCATCTATGGATTGTTGGTGACGGGCCGCAGAGAAACATGTTGGTCGGTATGGCAAAGGGCCTACCCCGCGTCCGTTTCTTAGGACAATCCGATAACACTGATTCCTACTTTGCTGCGTGTGACGTATTCGTTCTTCCCTCCCGAGCGGAGGGTTTGCCAAATGTCTTGCTTGAGGCTATGTCATGGGCTAGGCCTGTAATAGCAACCGCTGTCGGTGGAGTACCGGATTTGCTTAATAATTCAGGTTGTGGTGAATTGGTTCCACCCGAATCCGCTGAACACCTAGCTAGGGCTCTCAAGTATTGGATGCTACAACGTGACTCGAACCTCAAAGCAGCCGGTCAAGTTGCTCAGAGAACCGTTACTCAGGGATATGCAATTGCAGATATTGCATATCAGTATTACAGACTATATCAGGATCTTCTATCTTGATTTGATTCTCTGTAGAGGAAATGCTTCTCGTCTCAGATACTCGCATGCTATGTTTACAATACCAGGGCAATTGATCCTAATGGGTGACTATTCAAAGACTGCGCTCGTCATAAAGTTCTGCCGGATATGATCACCGACCAGTGACAGATACATTGATGAGATAAATATGATTCTTACGGTTGTCATATTTGCTTTTATTTTAGTTGTTGTCTATCTTCTGCCAGGATGGGTCGCCCTTCGCATCGGGGGGCCTACGGAAGGTAAAATGCTGGTGAAGCATTTATTGGTCGCAGCTACAGGATTTATCATCCTACTTTTATTACTCAATAGTTTCATGCCTTTTGCTGGTGGGGGTGATGACGAAGATTATTATTATGTTTCACTTCTACCAATTCAATTATCGACCTCATTATTCACGCTATTTGAAAGTGAATTTGGACAACCTGGTTACCCGATTCTGTTGAGTGTGCTCAATGTGATCGTTGGCGATAACCTCCTCGCAAGAAAAGCTGTTAACCTCAGCTTTTTCCTTCTGACTGCACTTTGCTGGTATCGAATTGGCTTCGTGGTTGGGGACAAGCGTACCGCCAAGCAGTTTTTCGTCGCCGTCCTTCTTTCATCCCCTGTGTGGTATTATTTTTTCTTTTTGTTGAAGGATATGACTATCACGCTCCTCACCTCATTATTTGTGTTGAGCGTGTTTAGGTTTTATAAGGAAAGGTCAGGCATCGTTCTAATGATTATGAGTTCATTGGTTGTTAGTTTGTTCCGCTTTCCCCTTATTGCCTTCAACATCGCTTTCCTTGCGATCACGGTCGTATTGTTGAGTGAACGGAAATACAGAATCTATAAATATATGGCTGCGGCTTTAATCGTGTTTATATTACTTAGGTACGGAACAGACACCGGCGTCCTTGGTGCAATGGGAATATCTCCCGAGCGAAATATCAGCGCGGCGGGCATAAGAACACAGGTCGAATCGTATACGCTCACAAGCACGAATGCATCAATACCATACATGATCCTGCTTTACCTTCTCTCCGAAACGACGGCCTTTAGGATGTTCGGCTTTGAGAGTGCCCTATCCATTGAGGGCATGGCTGCGTTACCATGGATTTTCGTCGGATTTCCGCTTTTCCTTGCCGCCTGTTATGGCGTTTTACGGTACCGCAAGGGAATTGAGTCTTATTCGACGAGACTAATCGCTTGTCTTTTTGTTCTTGTTGCCGGTTATCTCGTAGTCTCATTGATTGTTCATGACACCACCCGTTGGCGCATTCCCGGTTTCCCCGGAATGGCGGCCATTGCGGCTCTCGGGTGGCAATATCTTGGAAAGAAAAGGACGCTCTATATGACTTCAACAGCGCTTGTCGGCGGGATCGTCATTTTCACGTATTACTATCTCAGGGGTTGACTTTCCCTTGGTATCCGCGACAAAACCACTAAACATTTTGATGCTCTCGCCACAGTTCAGACCGATCGAGGGTGGATACGAACGTGCAGCGGCACGCCTGTCGGCAGGCTTGGCTGACGAGGGAATGCGCGTGGTCATAATCACAGAACGGCGTGAGCGCGCCTGGTTGGCGGTCGAGCACATCGATGGCTACGAGGTGCGGCGACTTCCCTGTTGCTATCGACCCCATCTACACACCATTACAAGCGTACTGGCATTTGCTTGCTTTCTCTTGTGTCATGGTCGCAATTTTGAAATCTGGCATGTACACCAATATGGCTTCCACGCAGCGCTGGCCGTCGCACTAGGCAAACTGTTACGTAGACCAGTCGTGCTGAAGTTGACCAGCTCTGCTGGCATGGGCATCGGAAAGGCTATGGGGAGCAACGCTATTGTCAAGGGTATCCTGGGTTTTCTTCATCGGCGGGTCAGCGCCTGCCTTGCGGTCAGCAAGGAGACCCGCGAGGAAGCTACATGGTTTGGGATTCCATCCTCACGTATTCATGTTATTCACAACGGCGTGGATGGTCATCAGTTCCCTCCTGCCTTGCCGGAAGAGCGCGTTTCGGCTCGACTTTCGTTGAACCTAGTATGCGAAAGGCTCGTACTTTACGTCGGGCGGCTATCGCCTGAGAAAAACCCCCTTGGTCTTTTGGATGCCTGGGCGGCTGTCGATACCAAGGCACGTGAGAATGCTCTGCTGGCATTGGTGGGTGATGGGCCGGCTTGGAACCATGTATACACCAGAGCGCAGCAGCTCAATCCCGCTGCCGAAGTTTATTTGGCGGGCCAGCAAAGCGATGTGGCTACCTGGTATCGGGCAGCGGATATATACGTAATTCCGTCCCATCTGGAAGGGCTTTCAAACACCATGATCGAGGCGTTGGCGTCTGGATTGCCCGTAATCTCTACCCGCGTTTCCGGCAGTTCTGTACTGCTTGAATCGCCTGTCGCCGGTTTTGTGGTTAATATAGGGGACAAAGATCAGCTTGCCGGTGCGATAGAATGCCTTCTTCGGGACGAGGATCTGAGAAAACGATTTGGCAAGAATGCGCGGTTGACGTTTGAAATGCGCTTTTCGTTGGAAAGTATCGTCAAAAGAACAATAATACTCTACAACAATGTACTGAATCGGAGCGAGAAACAGGGGACCGCCTGATGTGCGGAATTGGAGGAGTTCACATTTCTGGGGGTAAGGAGGTTGATCTCGCGGGATTGCGGAGAATGGGCCGCATTATGGAAGCACGCGGGCCGGACAACGAGGGTCTGTTCATCGGACCAGGAATAGGCTTGGTTCACCGACGTTTGAGCATTCTAGATCTAAGCGATCTCGGCAACTGCCCCATGCCGAACGAGGATGGCTCGATCCAAGTGTTACTGAACGGGGAGATATATAACTGGCGGGAATTGCGGGCGGAACTTCTCGCTCGCGGTCACCGCTTCAGATCGACGTCGGACAGTGAAATCCTTTCCCACGGCTACGAAGAATGGGGCGAAACCATGTTCGCGCGTTTACGGGGTATGTTCGCGTTGGCAATTTGGGACCAGCCGTGTGCCCGCTTGTTCTTGGCGCGTGATCGGGTGGGCGAAAAGCCGCTTTTTCTATTAAACGACAACGAAAAAACATTTTTTGCATCGAGCATCAATGCCCTTCTTGTCTATGACGAAAACTCCCCGTACGTGAATTCTGATGCAATCAGCTGTTACCTATCCCACAGCTTCATTCCCGCCACGCATACAGTTTGGCAGGGAATTGGCGTTTTTCCTCCGGCGCACTACGGGATTATTGAAGGCAATGGAGAGCTGTGTCTGCATAGGTTCTGGCATTTTCCTGACGAGAGATCGCGAACTATTTCCGTATCCTCTGCCGAACACGAGGTCGAACACGTTTTGGATGATAGTGTGCGCCGTTGCCTAGACGCAGACGTGCCGGTGGGCGTGTTTCTAAGTGGTGGAGTTGATTCATCACTAATCGCCGCCTTGGCTACCCACCATCACGCGAAGATGCATTCCTTTTCGGTAGGGTTCGACGAAGCGGCATGGAGCGAGTTGGAATTCGCTCGAAAAGTGGCAAACCATCTGGGGCTGGAGCACCATGAAACGGTCATCCATCCCATAGATGTCCTAAAAACTCTCCCAAGGCTTATCTGGCATTATGGCCAACCGTTTGGTGATCCTTCCGCTGTTCCGACCTATATAGTATCGGCCCTTGCGCGAAAGCATGTCAAGGTATGTTTGAGCGGCGATGGTGGCGACGAATCCTTTGCGGGCTACTGGCGTGTTCAATCGGGAGTATACGCAGCCCGGTACGGCGCGATGTTACCCGAAGCCATTAGAAGGCGGGTTGTTCCTGCGCTTACCAGTATGCTTGGGCCATCGGGAGCCCGGCTTGCTGCCATGAACCAACTGTCCTTGGGAGTTCCTGGTGCCAGCTACACCAACTCGCAAAGTTGGCACAACATGCTACGCGAGGTGGCAGGTTCAGCATTACTTCCAGGACTTGATCACGACCGCATTGCTTGCCGTGTTGGGCATGTTGGGCTTGATCAAAATGGGGCGACGATTGTTCAACGGCTATTGTTCGACGATTTTCAAGTTCAGTTGCCGGATGCCTATTTAACGAAGGTTGACGTCGCCAGTATGGCAGCTTCGGTGGAGGTGCGCGCCCCATTGCTTGATGTCGAGGTTCTTGAAACAGCTTGGCGGCTGCCCGATTGGATGAAACTGCACTGGGGTACACGAAAATGGATCCTTAAGCGAGTGGCCGCTCGTATGGTTCCCAGCGATGTAGTATATCGCCCGAAGATTGGCTTCGCGATGCCTTTGCCGCGCTGGTTCCAAGGGCAGATAGGGACTGCGCTGGAAAGGCTGTTGAAGAATAGCGTGGCCGCACGGGAGGGATGGATTAACTCAAAGCGCGTCATGCAGGAACTAGAGGATCATCGTAGCGGTCGGAGCGATAATCATACCCGGCTTTGGCTGATTCTTTGGTTGGAACTTTGGTTTCGCATCGTCCTCACCAAGGAGATGGATTACGACGTGGATCTCTTGGAGATTCTGGGTTTATAAGAATCCTCATGCCATCCAGAAATACCCGTTGCCGTTCTTTACAGCTACGTACGCTATTCTCTTACCCATGGGATACTACTGCATGACATTCTCCATTTGAGGTTGGTATCGTGAAAAGGCTTGCCTTCTTGGTGAACCACTTTTGTTGGCGAACCGCTCGTAATGTCATCTGCCTGATTCCTTCAGGAAGACAGCGACTATATCCTGCTGATATCTTGGCTGCCCGGTTCGGGCCTACAGACGCCGTCTATGCCTGGGGTGTATTTGAGTCGCATGCAACGGCGCTGAATGAAGCAGGTTTTTCAGGTGCAACAACCATGTTGGAAGTGGGACCAGGACGCAATATGGGGGGGCCTTTATTATGGTGGTGCTTCATTAAGAGCTTGCAGACTGGCCCGCAAATAGACGTATCTCTGACATTATGGGATGTCTTTCCAAACATGAAAATAGGCCACTGGGAAGGTGTTGCCAGCGACCTGTTATCCGTTAGCAGGCCCCATGCTGTATTTCCCGATGTGGTTCGTATTTTAAGAGAGGTAGAATCTGCTCACTTGGCTCCGGACATTCGTTATTTCGTGTGCACTGCAAAGGCATTGTCCGGAAAGACGAAAGACAAATTTGATCTTATCCTGAGCCATGCTGCCTTGGAGCATGTGTGGGATATTGCTTCTGTCTGGCGTCTGCTTGCTCAGTTGACGCGGCCGGATGGTTGGCATTCCCACTGGATTGACCTGTGCGACCATGGACGCCGAGAGACCAACTACCTCGAGATGTGCATGTGGCCCCAGTGGGTCTATTGGCTAACGATGCGGTTTATCCCAGGCGCGGTCAACCGCTGGCGTGCCCAACAGCATGTCGACTTCCTTCGTCGACTCAAATTTACCATCGTTTACCGGAAAGACAGTTTGGCGGAGCGACTCCCGGTACCGCTGGATTGGCTTGCGGTACGGTTCCGACGTATGGGTGAGCACCAACTAAAGATACGCAGGACCCATATCATCGCGCGGAACACTCCAGCGCTTTAAAAAGATTTCGATGCATACACAAATCAAAAAACCATCCCCTTGCGTGTGGGGCTTCCTTTGCATTGCCATTTGCTATTTGGTCATTTCTGACGAATTCCTGACGACACATGAAGCCTACGCAAATCACGGCGAGCCCTCCGTTTGTCTTTCCAGCCTTGGAGCCATCGGTGACGGAAAAACAGACGATACCCGAGCGATACAAAGAGCCTTAGACAGGGGTGGGAAGGTTGTGGGACAACCGGGAAAGGTCTATCTGGTCTATAGGTCATTAATGAATTTGAAAACAGCTCTCCTCGTTAGATCCAACACGATGATCGACCTCAACGGTTCCACATTGAAATTGGCCAATGCACAGAACTGTTCCCTGATTGCTACGGAACATTTCCTGGATAAGATGGCACGCACGGAAGGTATCTCGATCCAGAACGGAGTAATAGACGGCAATTCTACAAACCAATCAGGTGATGTGACTTCCACCCTCGGATTCCTGCCGACCTTTTATTTCACGAACTCTGATCGCACCCGCATCACGAATATAACAATAAAGAATGCGTACATGTACGGGGTGTATGCTTCAGGCAACGATGGTTTCGTAGAGGGCCTGAAAATTACGGATGCCCTCGGTGGCGGTATACATGTTGACGGACAGAGATGGTGGTTCGATCGTATCTTCGTCCACAATGTCAAATACTTTGAAGACATCAATACGCAAGGTAACCCATTCATTGTAAACATTACCGATTCACAGATTGGAAGAATATATTGTGAAAATTATGGTTTCGGCGTCAAATTTCAGGATGGTTGCCAGAATGTTCAAGTTGATTCCATTACGGCCGTTGGTGGTATCAACAACTGGAGCAAAGGGGATTTCCTCGTCAAAATTCAGGGAAAAAAGGAGAAGCGAAATAGAAATATAAAGGTAAACCGCATAATATCGCGCGAGGGAGGCAAAGCAGGCCTATATATCATCTATTCCGATGATGTGTCGATTGGAGATTATATCGGCAACAATAATGGAAAATCGTGCTCGACGGATTTCAAGAACTGTGCCGATGTCCTTATTATCGATTCTTCAGGTATCAAGTTTCATTCTTTGAATTCACAGAATGGTCAATATGCCGGCTTATGGCTGCACGACAATAGCGGTAATGTACGAATAGAAAACCTATCGATAGATACAGAGAACGCCAAATACTTACACCCAGTCATACATACGGCGGGCATATTGACCGTTGACAATCTTTTAATCATTGCGAACAACTGGTCGCGTCAAATTATCTATTCACAAACAATACCGGAGGTACCGGAAAAGGCAGGTTCCATTATTGTCAACCACCTTTTTGCCGATATTGCGATGAATGCGTTTTATGGCGACAAAATACCACTCTTCACGGCCAGTAGTATGATAATTAACAATCTTTCTTTCAATACATATCCTTTTTCAGGATTCGTAAGGCTTGATAACAATGCCACCTCAACATACGTAGATAACCGGTCAGTTTTTCGGGATGGATTGAAATCGGGGGCCGAAATGTCGGTTACACCCGTAGCTGCTTCCAGTCTCGATTTTACGAAACTGTCAGCTACCCCTCGTGATTTTCGATCGGGTGGCGGATTCGATATTCATCATCCTTTGGTGCCCCCGACAGGAGAAGTTGTAGTGTTCTATGAAATGAAAAGGTATGTCGCACCATATCCAAACAACTCCGAAACTGAAAAATAGCCATTATGTCTGGTAAACCGAAGATATTGATGATAGTCGCACAGTACCCTTATCCGGTTGTCGGGGGGCTTGAACGCCAAGCGCATGAACTTTCCAAGGCATTGCTTCGCGTTGGCCACAAGATCATGGTTTTCAGTGGCAAAGTGGCGGTGAGAGGAAATGTGAGTGAAAAAGTTGTGGAAGGGATCACCGTGCATAGGTTGCCTTGGCTTAAACCTTCAGGCTTGCGTCTATTTACCTCTATTCCAGCTCTGCTATTTACGATGTGGTTTTTCCGCAACCGGTATGATGTGGTTCATGTCCATTCCATCAGTCGGTTTGGTGCCTGCGCTGTCGCTTGCGCGAAACTACTCGGCAAACCGGTTTTAGCCAAACTACCTAATATTGGTGAGTTCGGGATCCCTGGGATGCTGAAATTGCGCTTGGGACCTGAGACGGTCAAGCTTTTGCTAAGGGCTGATGCAATTGTTGCCATGTCGCTCGACAGCGTGCGGGAATTACTTGACGAAGGTTATCCCCCGAAACAGATTTTTCGTGTGACAAACGGTGTCGTTATTCCCCCATTCACGCGAACGTATTCAGACACGCTAAATCCAACCGTTATGTTTTCCGGCCGGCTTTCTGCTCAAAAAGGTTGCCTCGACTTGATTGCTGCGTGGTCCCAAGTGATCCGTACCAATAGGCGGTGTGGTCGTTTAATCATCTGTGGCGAGGGACCAGAGGAACTCACAATCAGGCGAGCTATTGCTGAATATGACCTTGGTGAATCTGTCCTGCTCACCGGTCATATCTCTGATATCTATAAAAGGCTGTACGAAGCGGATATTTTCGTGTTGCCTTCCTATGCGGAAGGAAATTCAAACTCAGTTCTGGAAGCGATGGCCACCGGATTACCAATTGTCAGTACGAATATAAGCGGCACGCCACTATTGGTCGGCCGCAAAGGATCAGCATTTCTTTTTTCGCCTGGTGACGTGGATGCGCTAGGAAGATTACTGCTTTCACTCTTGAGGGACCCGGAAAAGAGGAAAATACTCGGGAGCTGCATGCGATCAAGGGCAATGGAGCATTTCTCTATTGATCGCGTTGCCGCACGATATTCACAAGCTTACGACGCCCTGAACATGCGACGGGGAGACACAATCAGCACAATATCTTCTCCAGTTTTCGAGCAGATCGGTCAAGAGGACAAGGATTATCATGTGCGGCATTAGCGGCGTCTTTGGGAGAGATCCGGCGGCAGTAGAATTGGCTGCTCAAGCCATGAACCGGGCACAGGCTCATCGTGGGCCGGATGACGAGGGGTTAGTTCTCCTTCATACTGGCCAAGGGTATTTGGCGGTTGGACACCGCCGTTTGGCCATCATTGATATCTCTCCCGCTGGTCATCAACCCATGGAAGATCCGGAGACTGGCAACTGGATCACCTTCAATGGAGAGATATACAATTTCATGGAATTGAGGTGCGTCCTGGAAAGGAGAGGCGAAGTTTTCCATACCATTACGGACACGGAAGTCATCTTGAAGGCGTATGGGGTGTGGGGCAAAAGATGCGTGGAGTTCTTTCGCGGTATTTTCGCCTTTGGGCTATGGGATGCTCGCCAGCAAAGCCTTTTTCTTGCTCGCGACCAACTCGGAGTGAAGCCTCTTTATATTTGGCAGAACAACCGTCAGGTAGTCTTCGCATCGGAGGTGCGCGCTATCATGGCCACAGGATTAGTACCACGAGCCCTTGATATGGACGGACTCCTGTCTTATTTAGCTTATGGCTCCGTGCAGGAACCATTTACGCTGATTGACTCTGTCCGTTCCTTAACAGCAGGTCATTATATGATTTGGAAGGACGACATTCTTTCTTCTCCAATATGTTATTGGGCTCTTCCAAAACCTGAAGGGATAATGGTGAAAGAGCCGAAGAATATAGATGAAACGATGCTCGCCATGTTGGGTGATGCCGTCGAAAGTCAACTCATTTCTGACGTCCCTTTGGGTGCTTTTTTAAGCGGCGGCACCGATAGTACGACGATTGTCGCTCTGATGCGACAAGCAGACCGAGGCACGGTAAAGACTTTTTCCGTCGTATTTCAAGAAGAGTTTTATGACGAAAGACAGTGGTCTCGCCTGGCAGCCCTGCATATCGGGACGGACCATACGGAATTACTTCTAACTGGTGAAGATGTTCGAGCTCACTTGCCACGTGCCTTGAAGGCATTCGATCAGCCAAGTATGGACGGCCTTAATACCTACTTTGTGTCCAGGGCAGTGCGGAATGCCGGACTTAGTGTGGCCCTTTCAGGAGTGGGTGGGGACGAATTATTCGGCGGATACGACGAGTATAGCAAAGCCTTGTTCGCAGAACGCGTTAAGGGGCTAACCAATAACTTGCCAGTCTTTGCGACGAAGTTTCTTGCGATTCTACTGAACCACTTTGCGCGTTCGGAACCCATACGCAAAGCCGCGGAGCTATTAACCACAACAAGACATCCCTTTTTTCTGACGAGGCGTCTTTTCACCGACGCACAAATGGATGGGCTCCTTGCGTTGGATATTCCCCGCACCACTGATTGGCAGCATAAAGCATTTGAGGCCATTGAACGAAAGGCGCAAGGGTACGATCCCGTCAACCGGTCATCGGCATTCGAACTCCAGACGTACATGCGCAGCACACTGCTGCGGGATACCGACCAGATGAGTATGGCCCATGCTCTTGAGGTGCGCGTGCCGTTGCTTGATCCCAAGCTGGTGGAATATGTCTTTGCCCTGCCGGGTGCTTGCAAACTGAGGCCTGGTCAACCCAAGCCGCTTCTCACCCGCCCTATGAGTGGGAGACTCCCAAGCCAGTGCGTGTATCGGCCCAAACAAGGCTTTGAATTACCATTTGAGGTATGGTTAAGAACCATGCTTCATGGCGATATGAGCGACTTACTGTTGGGTACGACGAACCTCGCCGCTTGGCCTTTCTCAACCAATGGCTTACATGCGCTATGGAACGCTTATCAAACTGGACATGTCAACTGGAGCCGCGTCTGGGCAGTTTTCATCTTGATGAATTGGATGAAACTACATGGCGTGACTGGTTAATTGAAATTGATACATCAAACCACCGACGCAAGTATGAGCATTCTTCATAGTATTGCATCCCTAAAGCTCAAAATGGGGGGCATGTCTCGGTCTGTGCCGTCTCTCTGCGAGTCACTGGGTGCAATGGGGATTTCACTACACCTTTTTTCCCAAGACTGGCACACTCCTGACGATGCCAGTGCAATTCCTGATCCGAGATACGTAAACACCCACCTGGTCAGAGCGCTGTACAACCCCACTTCGGGATTCCTTTATTCCCCATTCTACTACCAAGCCATCGCTGACCTATGCAGTGATAAGATCGTCAGAATCATTCACGACCACGGGCTTTGGCTTCCCTGCAACCATGCCGCAGCCAAAGCCGCTCGTAAATTCGGGATTCCGCTCATCATCCAGCCGCGCGGCACGCTCGAACCTTGGGCGCTCAGTTACCGGGCATGGAAAAAACGTCTGGTATGGAGG
>Ga0326727_10012046_pt1 | contig 19843 bp, 18 predicted proteins | sample MB2enrmetagenome_FD_207643 | JGI IMG/M metagenome (GOLD analysis project Ga0326727, IMG submission 207643) | Lab enriched peat soil microbial communities from McLean, Ithaca, NY, United States - MB29MY | ecosystem: Environmental > Terrestrial > Soil > Wetlands > Peat | place: USA: New York...
CGTCGATGACAGAATCACGCAACTCGGCCATGCCTGCCAAAACCCAGCTCAAACATTTGTCTGGGGCGGCGAATCTGTCCACCAGCGCCTTCACCAAAAAATCAGCTGTATGGGGCTGCTTGGTTTGACAACCGGGGACCGTACAATACGGGTTTGGCTTCTTGCGCTTCTTCATAGAGAGAGACTTGCACTCTAGCTGAGACCGAAAGTGAAATCGGCCAGTCCCTCGGCATAGCCCTCAGGCTGCATGCCCTCAGCGACCATGGCCGTTGCCCAGTTGATCAGGTTTGGCCGCGTCAGGCCAGCCTGCATGTGCATTACCCAAAGCTCGATTTCCCGCGGCGTAGTCTCGCGCTCTTGCGAAGAAGTGGCGGCGGCGAACCGGACGAGCATCTCGGCGAGCTTGGGGTCTATGACCTCAGCAGGGATGGACCAGTGAGCCTTTCCAAGGCAGTCAGTATAGAAGCCGAGCTGCTTCAGAGCATCGTAGGTTTCCTTCTCGTCCTGCGCCGTATCGTCAACGCATTCCTTGAACTCGATCAATCGTCGGGCACCCTTGGCGATACGTTTTGGCATTAGAGTTAGAGTATGTTTCGCGGTATGACGGCGATACTGCTTCCAGAGGTCCAAACATTCCTGTTCCGTTGTAACGGTTGCCATTCTCCGCAAGATGATGAGCTTACCAGATTCTTCCAGAGACAGCACCGCCAAAGATAGTGCGCTCGGATATCTCTCGGCGTCGAAAAGTAACTGGGCGTCTTTGGCGAGGCGCTTCGCGTTCTGCTTCGCGCAGGTCATCCCAGCGGCGACTTGGTCTGTCGTCAGAAAACTCCGGAATTGCTTTAGTTTCCGTTCCGCCATACTGGACATTCTCCCATCCCGGCAATAACCGGACGCTGCACTCGATGTACGCGGCTAGGACCGGACCGCGCCAGCGTTCATCGACTAACCCGCTTCAGAATCTGGCTTTACGATAACAGCCCAAAGCGCGAATCGAGCAGTGGGGAGGAGGCGTTTTTCGGCGCTCCAGGCGTTCGGTCGCCCGCCCGGAGACCGCATACTTTCCGGACGCCCCTACGGCTTGTGCTCGCCAAAGACCACGGCCGTAAACTGGAAGATGTCCGTATCCTCCTGCTTCCAGCAGCCCGAGCTCATGCCCGCCTTGGCGCAGGTCTCCTCCAAGAACGTCTGCCGATCCCATTTCTGCTCCACCGGCACCTGCGGCAGCAGAAGGCCCTCGTAGTCGCCGTTCTTCATCAGCAAGCCGTGTTCGCCAACCTTGATCTGCTGAATGTCCGTCACGCGGCGCAGCGGCGACAGCACGGAGATTTCATAGTCGAGCAGCGGCAGCTCCGAAGCCTCGACCGGCTGGAAGCGCGGATCGCGCATCGCGGCCAGCGTGGCCGTATCCCGCACCGTCATGTAAAGAGGCTTGACCGCCGAGGTGTAGCCGATGCAACCCCGCAACGCGCCCGCCTTCTTCAGCGTTGTAAAGGCGCCGCGCTCCTGGTTCAGCGCCTGGCTTGCGCTCGCCGCCGGCTCATAGGGGTTCTTCTCCTGAACCATGTACTCAACCGATTTGCGCGCCAGGGCCAGCAGCTCGCTCTTCTCCGGCTCGCTGAGCGAGAACGGAGTCTCCGCCGCCGCGCCGCTGGGCGCCTTCACAAAGACGTCCGCGCTGTAGCCGACCACGCGCGAACGGTCGCCCGTAACGTCGCCGGAATTCGCGTACTTCAGCACCATGGCCCGGTTGGCTCCCATGCGCTCGGCGTAGATCATGGCGGCCACGATGGGCGCGCCGCCGCAGGCCTCCCATATCCGCGACTGGAAGTTGCGCGACATGCTGAAGTAGTCCCAGGCCGCAAGCGCATTCAGCGTCTTGTGGTCGATGGTCACGGCCTCGTCGTAGGGGTGGTAGTGCGACAGATCGGAGCTGGCCAGCACCAGCGTCTCGCTGCCCTTGCTGTCGCTCCTGATCAGCTTTTCCAGCGCCACTCCCAGCGCGCGGCTGCTCTCGTAACTCTGATCTCCCATCACCACGGGCACCAGCTCGAAGTTGCCCAGCACCCGCTGCAGCCACGGCAACTGTACCTCGATGGCGTGCTCGGCGCCCGCCGATGTGGCATCGTGCCCCTGGCTGGAGAGCCGCATGGTCGAGCTCATCTTGGCCAGCTGCCGCGCAAAGGCCTTGTCCACCTGCACCGTGCCCAGAGGCGTCGCGTAGGCGTCGCCCTCATAGACCGAGGTGAAATCGAAGGCCTCGTAGTGCGACGGCGCAATCACCACCACGCGCGAAAACTTGCGCCCCTTCAGCGCCGCATAGGTATAAGCCGCCACGGGGCCGGAGTATTGGTAGCCGGCGTGCGGCGCAACTACGGCCAGAATCGGATCCTTGATGGGCGGCTGCGAAGCATGAGCCAGCATGTCGTCGATCATGGCCGTAAGTTCCTTGGGGTCGGCCGGATAGAAAGCGCCGGCCACTCCCGCTTCTCTCACCTTCACCGGATCCGCGGCGCGCACGTGCTGCAAGGGCGCAACCGCCATAAGCGTGACGATTTGTGCTGTCAGCCAATACATCTTGCAACTCCTCTTCAGGTTCATTCGTTTAACCTCCCCGGCGGTCTAAAAAGAAACAAGTGCGTAGGTTGTCGAAAACCAAGAATGGACATCCGGGCCTGTGCTAACCCACCCTAGCGGCAAAAACAAAGACGCCGCGAGGGTGGGGCACCCAAAGTTTCATCCCGCCGTGGGTCGGCGAAGCCGGTGGACGACTCACACGTGCCAAACGCCGGGAATCGGATGCTTGCAGAATGGGCAGGCATCCTTTTCGATGAGCACATTGCTGGCCGTAAACCCCACGCGCTCCACCAACATGCGGCGGCACTGCGGGCAGTAGGTGTTTTGCGCCGGATGCCCCGGCACATTGCCGATATAAACGTAGTGCAGACCCTCGGCGTCGGCAATCGCTTTGGCGCGCTCCAGAGTCGGTACCGGCGTGATGGGCAAATTCTTCAGCAGGTATTCCGGATGGAACTGCGTGAAGTGCAGCGGCACGTCCGCGCCCAGATTGGCCTTGATCCATTGCGCCAGGCCGCGGAACTCCTGGTCGCCGTCGTTGCGGTCGGGCACCACCAGGTAGACGATCTCCGTCCACTTGCCCATCTTCTTCAGCGTCACCAGCGAATCCAGCACCGGCTTCAACTGCCCGGTAACCACATCCCGGTAGTACGACTCGGTGAAGGCCTTCAGATCGATCTTCACCGCGTCCATCTTTCCGTAAGCTTCCTTGAGCGCCTCCTCCTGCATGAATCCGTTGGAGACGACAATGCTGCGCACCCCGGCCTGGTGACCGGCATCGGCCGTGTCCATTACATACTCGGCAAAGACCACCGGCTCGCTGTAGGTGTAGGCGATGGTCGGGCAGCTGTATTGCTTGGCCAGCTCGGCTATCTTCTGCGGAGGCGCGTAGTTACTGGGGATCTCCTCCGGACGCGACTGCGAGATATCCCAGTTCTGGCAGAACTTGCAGTTCACGTTGCAGCCCGCTGTGGCAATCGAGAAGGCGGTCGTTCCTGGCAGATAGTGGAAGAGCGGCTTCTTCTCGATGGGATCGACGTGCGCCGCGCACACCCGCGAGTGAACCACCGAGTAGTACACTCCGCCGCGATTCTCGCGCACGCCGCAGTAGCCGCGTTCCTTATCGCCCACCGAGCACTCGCGCGGACATAGCTTGCACTTGATCTTCCGGTTCGGCAGCTTCTGGTAGAACTTCGCCTCAACCACGAATCGCGAGTCGTCCTGCTGCTGCTGGCCCGCCGCCGAGGCCGGACGCGTTAACTCGCTCAGTCCCAGCGCCGCTCCCGAGGCCAGAGCGCACTTCAAAAACGATCGGCGGCCCAGCAGCCGGCAGAGCGGGCCAGGTTCCGCACGCAGAGCAGCACTTGCGTCTTTCAGCACATCCAGTCCACATGACATCTTAAACCTCCCAATCGCCCCGGCTATACCTCGACCGTCGTAATTCTGCGGGGATCGTTCGTACCCAGCCGGTGCTCGGCATCGGCTGCCGTGGCAATGTAGCGGGGCGCTCTTTCTTCCGCTTCCAGCGTCTTCAATCCCATTTCGGCCCGCTTGCGCTCGACGATCTGCCAGCCGGTGTAATCGAGAGCGACGGGATCCTGCGATACGAGCAGCGCATTGTGCTTCCAACTGAACTGCGGCTTGAATGCCGGCCCGCCTTCGTACATCGCCGTAGTCGCATCGCAGATGGTCAATCGCAAACGGCTGCGAATCTCCGGCAGCATGTTCAGGTCGGCCACGTATGGATTGCAGCCGTTGGGGTGGTACTTGTTGGGGTTGTGAATCGTTCCGTACATGTTCTTGAGTGCGATGGTTACGCCCGCGCCGTCGTGGTCTTTCAGCACCGGGAGATTGATCAGAACCCCCGTACGCTGGGTCAGAATCTTTGACAGCCGGCTGCCCACGCTGCCGTAAGTGGCCAGATCGTCCTCATAACCAGCCCCGTCGGTGCCGTAGCATTGAACGCGGTTTCCATCCATCGCCAGATGGAATCCAGCGTGTTCCATCTCCTCGCTGTCGCGGTCCCACACCACGATGTCGGCTGGCTTGACCCCAGCCTCCTGTAGCCGCTCGCAAACCGCTTCGACCAGTTGCAGGTTGGTGGAGATGCCACGGCCGCCCAAGGTATTCACCTTGAGCCCCACGGTTTCGCCGGGGCGAACCAGCTTCCTCCACGCCTCAGCCGGATGGTCCCGGTCAAAGAGCGCCTGCATGGCGCGATCTAGCAGGCTCAGCATCCGGCTCGAATCTACCGTGGAACCCGTGCCGCGCAGCAGGGCATCGCGGGCAATCACAACCTTGGATTTCGCAGCCGGCGCGCCTTGTACGGCCGCAGCCAGCACGCCCGTGCCAGCGCGCACAGCCGCGGCGCTCATAAGCGCACCTTTGACAAAATCCCGGCGATTGGAGATCTGGCGTGCGCTCATAGGGGTTCTCCCCTGATGCGGCGGCCCGCGGCGCAGGTCCAAGCCTGGCCAGACCGCCCCATTTCACGGTCGCCCCAGCGTATGGGAGTTGGCAGTGATCTGGAACACGTTGGGCGATGGCTGCCCGGCAAGCCTCGCCCAGCTCCAGGCACGCAGCAACGCCCTACTCTTCCGCCATCGCCGCCCGCAGCGCCGCCGCGTACTTCTCCGGCAGTGGCTTGCGGTTCAACTGGTCGTCGCAGACCACGTGCACCGTCTCGCCCTCTGCCAGGAGCTCACGCTCTTTTCCCTCTTGGTTTGCCTTGCGGTAGATACGATAGGCAAACTTGATCACCGAGCCGCGCAGCAACGATGGCCGCGTCTCGATCAGAATCTCATCGTCGTACCGGGCGGGGGAGCGATAGCGGCAACTGGCCTCGATCACTGGCAGGATGCACTGGTGTTCAATTTCCAACTGGCTGTAAGCAAGGCCCAGCGCGCGCAGCAGTTCCACGCGCCCAATCTCGAACCAGACCAGGTAGTTGGCATAGTAGACGATGCCCATCTGATCGGTTTCGGCGTAGCGCACCCTCACTTCGGTGGTCACTGGCATCCGGAGTTCTCTCCATGTCAGGGGTCAGAGATCAGGGATCAGAAACGAGCAGCCGCTGGCCGGTGGTCAGCCTGACCCCCGAACCCTGATCTGTGTTTCACGGCTTAAGGTGCGTGAAGATCTTGCTCACGTCGTTGAAGATCACGAAGGCGAAGAAGGCAACGATCACCACAAATGCCGCCTGATAAATGCGCTCCTTCACGTCGATGTCGATGTCGCGGCGCCACAGGCTCTCGATGAGCAGAATGAAGATCATGCCGCCGTCGAGGATGGGAAATGGCAACAGGTTCAGCACACCCAAATTGAGGCTGATGCTTGCGGCCAGCCCGAATTTCGAGGACCAATCCTTGGTTTCTGCCGCCTCTCCGGCCGCACGGGCAATCCCAACCGGACCGATCAGTTGCGAAACAGAGGCCTTGTGCGTAAAGAGCTGTTTCAGCATCCCGAAGATGAGCACCGAGCTATCGGCGCAAAAGTCCTTCGACTCAACCAGAGACTTTGAAAACGGCAGCGGCTCTCGCTGCGTGGGCGGATCGGGGGGCGGAACATAGCTGAAGCCCAAACGCCACGTTGAATCCTGTAGCCACGGGTGGACCACGAGAGGCGCAATCGTCTGGCCGTTGCGGCTCACGCTCAGGGTGACCGGCTTGCCGTGGCCAGCTTGCAGGTAGGCAACGAATGGCTCCAAGGTATGAAAGGCGTGGCCGTCCAGGGCGAGGATCAGGTCATCCCCGCGCAGGCCGGCTTGCGCAGCCGGAGCGTTGGGAGCCACCGAGTCCACCTTGATGGGGGTTTGCACCAACTGAATGAAGAGGCCGGCCTGCTCCATATTCATCTTCTTGCCGTTGGTTTCGTTGGAGAGGCGCAAGGCCAGGGGAATCGTCTTGCCTCCCCGCTGCACGGTAACCGGCACGGTCCGGCTGACGTTCTCGCTGGCGGCTATGCGAATCTGCTCCCAGGTGGGATTGTCGTTGGTATCGAAGCGGCTGATGATGTCGCCGGGTTCGATCCCAGCCTGGGCCGCAGCCGAGCCCTCGGCGACCCACTCCACCACGATGGGATGGACGTTGGGAACCTCGTTGATGAAATTGAAGTAGAAGACCATCAACACGAAGGCCAGAATGAAGTTGGAGAACGGCCCCGCAAAGCCGATCAGCATCCGCTGCCAGCGGGGATGGGCCAGGAGACTTCCTGGGTCGTCTGGCAGTTCCGCGGTGCTAGCGCCGGGCGCCTCCAGGTTCTGTTCCGGCGCTTCGCCGGTCATCTTGACAAAGCCGCCCAGCGGGAGCAGGCAGACCTTGTAGTCGGTATCGCCGTACTTGAATCCGAAAAGCCGCGGACCGAAGCCGAAAGAGAAAGCCTCGACGCGCACGCCGAAGAGCTTGGCGACGGCAAAGTGGCCAAACTCATGGACCACAACCATCACGCCCACAAGGACGATGAAAGCGACGACATCAATAACGACGGTGTGAAGGTTTTGCATAGATTGGCGGGTATTCCTTCGGCAAAGTGGGCAGCGCGCCTCGGTTTATGCCAGTAAGGCGCGGGCTGTTTGACGCGCCTCCCGGTCGTGCATCAACACCTCCGCAATGGTGGCGGGGTGTGCCTCCGGCGTGGATGCGAGCACCCTTTCAATTGTACGCGGGATTCCGGTGAAGGGGATTCTCCGCTCCAGGAACGCCTCGACGGCTACCTCGTCGGCCGCATTCAGGGCGATGCAATGGGCTCCGCCCTTCGTCGCCGCCTCAAAGGCCAATTTCAAGCAGGGAAAGCGCTCGAAATCGGGTGGCTCAAAGTCCAGATGGCGCAGCGCGGCCAGGTCGAAGGTGAGCGTCGAGGCAGGCCGCTCCGGCCAGGCCAGGGCGTACAGGATGGGTAGCCGCATGTCGGTGACCGAAATCTGCGCCAGGATCGAGCCGTCCACGTACTCCACCAGGGAGTGAACCGTGGACTGCGGATGCACGGTGACCCGCACCTGGCTGGGCGGCACATTGAAGAGCCGGCAGGCTTCGATGACTTCCAGGCCCTTGTTCAGCATGGTGGCCGAGTCGATGGTGATGCGCCGGCCCATCACCCAGGTGGGGTGCTTGAGCGCCCGCTCCGGCGTAATCCCGGCGAATTGATCCAGCGGAAGCTGCCGGAAAGGGCCGCCGGAGGCTGTCAGCCAGATGGTCTTCACCTCGGAATGAGCGCCCACCCGCAAGCACTGATGCACCGCATTGTGTTCGCTGTCGATCGGGAGGATGGGGACGTTGCGCTCGCGGGCCGCGCGAGTGAGAATCTCGCCGGCGGCCACCATGCACTCCTTGTTGGCCAGTCCCACCGGCTTGCCGGCCAGGATGGCCGCGTGGGTAGCCTCCAAGCCGGCCACGCCCACAATGGCCGAAACCACAAAGTCGGCCTCGGGCAGCGTCGAGCAGGCGACCGTTCCTTCAGTCCCGTGAACGACCTCGATCCCGGTAACGCCGGCCTGCCGCAGGCGCGCGGTCAGCTCCCCGGCCAGCTCTTCGCTGGCCAGCGAAACCACCCGTGGACGCCAGCGAACCGCTTGTGCGAACGCCTCTTCGAGGTTGCGCCCGGCAGCCAGCGCGGCCACCTGATAGCGCTCGGGGAACTGCTCCACGATGGAGAGTGTGCTCTGCCCGATGGAGCCGGTGGAACCGAGAATGGCGAGTCGCTTCATAGTATTCTTTGAAATCCTGCGGTTTCTTGTGGGGCCTGTCTGGTGGACCCGCTTGTATGCCCATTCCATTCGCCCCGTTCCGATGGAGGGGACGGAAAACCCATCAGAGCGGCCGGTGAATCACCTGGGCGTACCACATCACTGGAGCTGCCAGGAGGAGGGCGTCGATGCGGTCCAGGACGCCGCCGTGGCCGGGCAGCAGGGAGCCGGAGTCTTTGACCCCCACCGAGCGCTTGAGCGCCGACTCAGCCAGATCCCCCACCTGAGCGGCCACGTTCACCAGCGCGGCAAGCCCCAGCCAATACCAGAGATCTTCGGGATAGGAGAGCCAGACCTTGTCCCACTGCGTCGTAAACAGATGTTCCAGGCCCAGCAGGCCTCCGGCGGCCAGCAGGCTGCCCGCCATCGAACCCACCGTGCCCTCCCAGGTCTTGTTGGGGCTCAGCCTTGGCGCCAGCTTGTGCCGGCCCAAGGCACCGCCAACGTAAAGGGCGGCGATGTCTCCCGCCCACACCACGCACAGCAGAAAGGCCACCAGCGAAGGGCCATTGGTCTGCTCGCGCAGGGCAGGCAAGGCAATCAGGGTGAGTCCAACATACAGCAAACAGAAGATGGAGGCCGAGGCGTCCGCCATCGTTCGCTCCACAGGCGACAGGAAGGTGCAATAGACCAGCAGGCCCAGGCAGAGGCCGCCGAAGATGGGCGCGGTCTGGTCCGGATATTCAAAGTTGCCCGCAAAGAGCACCAAAATGGCCGCCACCACTGCGACGCGCGGCGGCTTGGCCCCGCTGCTGCCACGCTCCGCCAGGCCCAGATATTCCCAGCCGGCCAGCGCGGCCAGGGCGGCAACGGCCAAAGCAAAGAGCCATGGCCGGCTCGGCCACAGAAAGACCAGCAGCAGGACCGACGGAATCAAGACGAGAGCAGTGAGGATTCGTTTCATGCCAAGGGTGAGAATACACCGCCGGGGCACAGTTGAGCCCGCTCCAGCGGCGCGAACTCCTCAAGATGGCGCTGAATTGTGCGGATTTCTTTGCAAAGGCATTCCACCCAAGCAAGGTTGCCGCTATCCGACTGCACAGCGCGGGCCGCGCACATATCGAACGGCGCCTGCCCTCGCAAGCCGGACTCAGGCGCCCCTCTTGCCGTCAGATCGCAGCCAATGCAAAAAGGCCTCAGACCCTCCGCGCTGCGCCATTGCTTCCTTCAGCCGGAAGCGCAACCTCTCGGCCAGTTGCTTCGCCTTTTCCGTGGAATCCCCTGTCTTCGGCGCCGCCTTCACTTTTTCCAATGAGTTCTTGCCTCCACTCCCGATCTTCGTCAGAATCTGCCGGCAACATTAACCTTGTCCATGCACAAAAAGGCGTACGAACAACGATGGTAATCAGCCCGCCACGATCTTCACCCGCTCGGCCTCCTCGTCCACTTCGCCGGAGCCCTTGCTGAGGCCGCCGTAGCGGCGCTCGCGGCGCTGAAAGTCGGCGATGGCTTCGAGCAAATGGATGCCGCGGAAGTCCGGCCAAAGCCGCTCGGTGACGAAAATCTCTGTGTAGGCTACCTGCCATAAAAGATAATTTGAAAGCCGCATCTCGCCCGAGGTGCGAATCAGCAGGTCCGGATCGGGCATCTGCGCCGTGTAGAGGTGGCGATGAATATCCTCCTCCGTGATGCAGTCGGGGCTGATGTGCTTGCGTTCGATCTCGGCCGCCAGGGAGCGGAAGGCGTCCACCAACTCGGAGCGTCCGCCGTAGTTCAAAGCCAGAGTGAGCGTGGTGCCGGTGTTGCGCGCAGTGGCCTCTTCGGCCCAGCGCATCTTGTCCTGGACCTCGGCAGGCAGTTCGCGGGTGCGGCCGATGTACCTCATGCGCACGTTGTTGTCCATCATGCGCTGCAGGTTGCTCTCCAGGTAGGTCTTCAGCAGGCGCATGAGGAAGTTGACCTCGGCGCGGGGGCGGCGCAGGCTGTTCTCAAGGGAAAAGGCGTAGAGCGTGAGCCAGGGCAAGCCGATGCGAGAGGCGGTTTCAGTTACCAGCTGAACGCAATTCGCGCCCTGCTGGTGGCCCTGGAATCGCTTGAGCGAACGGTGGCCAGCCCAGCGGCCGTTGCCGTCCATGATGATGGCCACGTGCTGGGGCAGGCGCTCGGGTTTCAGAGTCGCATAAACAGCGCGCTCCTCCGAGGTCAGCTCATCGATGCGCAGCGTGCCGGATGGATACAAGGAACTCGCCTCAACATTGCTCACGCGGCTCGATGGCCGGCGCTCTGGCGGCATCCAGGAAGAACGCCGGGGAGAGTACGCCGGAACCGGATCGACGGGCCGCTCACTCGCAGCAAGCTCCTTGACCGGGGCAGGATGCTCCTAAGCCGGAGCCGCAACTCTGCATTATCGACCGTAGCATAAGCGCCCCACAGCCGCAATCTGGCTGGCCGACGGGGCCGCATTCGCTGGCCGCCCCGGCTTCCATGAGTCCCCAGGGGCTCTATGCAGTGCGGCGGCGGCCCAGGGCTGCATCCCGCACCGCGCCCGAAAACCTCATCCTCTGCATCGAGTCCAAAAGCGGCAGCAAAGCGGCGATCTCAGCCAGGAACGGATCGCCAAGAATCGAGGCTACCTCCTCGTCGCGCCGGCTGCGGGCGTCTCGCACCAGGTGGCACACATCCACCTCGAGGGCGGCGGCCAGCCGCTCCAACGAGCCAACCGTCGGAATCGCCTTGCCGTTTTCGATCTTCGAGATATAGGTGCGGGGCACCTGCATGCGCTTGGCCACCTGGCGCTGGCTCAGGTGACGCGCCTTGCGCAATTCGCGCACCTGTCCGGCAACCTGCAATCCGGCCTCGGCCGAAGCCGGAACCGACGTGCCGGTCACAAGTTGCGGGGCCAGCGGCGCTGGCTCCTCCACATCGAGGGGCCTGTGACATCTTCTGCAAAGGGAGTTGATGGTCCGGAACTGAACCAAGCTACAGTGATCGCACCGCAGCACCTCGCGCGATTCCAAGCTCACAAGGGCGAAAGCCATGGGCTGTGTGCGGAGTGCCAGAGCGGGAACTCCGGGGTGCAGCTTCGCACCGCGATATGCGTTACTTTCGGTGAAGTGAACCATAATTGTCAAGTGGAAACTTAGGGGCAAACCGAAGATTACCGGATCATACCCGGAAAAACCAGAAGAATCGCGAACCAAAGTGATAAACACGAGCGAGAATTAATTTTTCTGAGTCCTAAGACCCGGTGATCAGTCCAAGCTGACGCGTTCTTCAACCGATTCCCGTGCCGGCGGGGAGAAGCGCCGGCCTTCAAAACAGGCAGTGATCCGAATCACCGGCATGGCAAGGCAAATTTGCGCTACGATAGGCTTCTCCGCTTGGGAACCGATCCCGTGGCTGCTCGCGCTAGGAGTTTTTCATGGCCCGCTTCAAACACATCCTCACCGAATCCGCCAATGGGGTGAAGACCATTACCCTGAACCGCCCGGACAAGCGCAACGCGCTTTGCCCGCTGCTGATCGAAGAGCTGACCCTGGCCCTGCGCGAGGCCGAGAGCTGCGGCTGCGGCGTGGTGATCCTCACCGGAGCCGGTTCGGCCTTCTGCGCCGGCCTCGACTTGGAGCATCTGGAGACCATCCACGCCCGCACCCCCGAGGAGCATCGCCGCGACTCGGAGAACATGGCCCTGGCGCTGCGCACCCTCTATGAGTTTCCCAAGCCGGTGATCGCCGCCGTCAACGGCCCGGCCGTCGCCGGGGGCATGGGCCTGGCCACGCTGGCCGATTTCACCCTCGCCGTGCCTGAGGCCAAGTTCGGTTACAACGAAGTGCGCGTGGGCTTTGTCCCGGCCATCGCCGCTTCCTTCCTGCTGCGCCAGGTGGGCGAAAAGCGCACTCGAGAGCTGCTGCTGACCGGCAGGCTGATGAAGGCCCAGGAAGCCTTGCAGTTGGGCCTGGTTACGCAGATCGTGGCCACCGAGGAGCTGATGCAAACCGCACAGGCGCTGGCCCAGACGCTGCTGCTAAACAGCCCCCACGCCATGCACGCGGTCAAGCGGCTGCTGGCCGCGCACTCCCGCCGCCGGCTCGACGAGGAGCTGGAAGACGCCATCGAAGCCAACGCCCAGGAGCGCTCCAGCGAGGACTTCCGGGAAGGCGTGAGAGCTTTCCTCGAGCGCCGCCGCGCCGACTGGCCCAGCCTGAAAGCGAAAGTGTAGCGCGGTCAGCCGAGCCCCAGGGATCTTGGTCCCCCATGGTAACTCGCGAGTCGGGAGGACCGGCCACCGGCACGAACTTCAGAGTGCATCATCGTCCGGCTCAGGGGCGATGGCGTCTAGCGCCGGAGCAGCCAGGAGATGGGCGCGGGCAAGCACTTTGCGGGCCAGGCCGGTGAGCGGCATCCGGGCTGCCTCGCCGAGCGGAACCCAGCGGCGCTCGCCGCCGGCCACGGCCATAGCCTCCGCGTCATCCTCAAAGACGGTACGAATGCGCACGTAATAGTTCACCTGCATGATGGAGTGGCGCACGGTCATGCGCACCTCATCCGGGGGGACAGCGGCATCGCGCAGCATGGGCAGCTCCCACAGGCCGGGCATCACGGTGAGCGTAGCTGGCCGCTGCTCCAGCAGCACCTCGCGGCTGGCCTGGCCGGCTTCGCCGCCCATGCGCACCGAGAGCGCGTGGGCCACCTGGCGGCTGAGCATCCGCGGCCGGGGAGACGTCTTGTGTTCGCCCCGGGTGTTGCAATCCGCGCTCAGCGGGCAAGTCAGGCACTGCGGATTGCGGGGCAGGCAGACGGTCGCCCCCAACTCCATGAGCGCCTGGTTGAAGTCGCCAGGCCACTCGGGGTCCAGAAGCTGCGCCGCAAGGTTCTCAATTCTGTGCTTGAAAGCGGCTCCGCCGGTCCGGCTCCCAGCAGCCCAGCCTTCCAGCCGGCAGAGCACCCGCTCAACGTTGCCGTCCACCACAGCTACCGATTCGCCGAAGGCAATGCTGGCGATGGCCGCGGCCGTATACGCGCCGATGCCGGGCAGCAGGCGCAGCCCCTCGGCGGTGGACGGCAGGTTGCCCTGGCGATGGTCGGCCAGGAAGCGCGCGGCCTTTTGCAACATGCGCGCGCGGCGATAGTAGCCCAGGCCGCTCCACACGGCCAGCACGTCCTCTTCCCGCGCCAGGGCCAGCGAGAGAAGCGTGGGAAAGCGCGCCAGGAAAGCCTGGTAGCGGTCCACCACCGCGGCTACCCTGGTCTGCTGCAGCATGATTTCGGAAACCCAGATGGCGTAGGGATCGCGATTGCGCCGCCAGGGCAGGTCGCGGCTGTTGCGCGCGTACCACTCCAGCAACTGGCTTCGCAGCCTTGCAATCTTCCCCGGTTCCTGGCCCTGCTTGACCATGAACTCAGATTACGTCATTCCCGTTAGCCGGGCGCTTCTACTGAGCCGGGTGCAGGGAGCAACCGCCGGGTGCCCCATCCTTTCCGCGCCTTTGCGGAAGGGATGGGACCCCGTGAATCTCAGATTGTCCGCCTTACCCCAGCAGCTCGGCAAGCAGTCCCGCCGCCGCCTGGAGCGCCGCGTCGATCTGCCCCTGATCCTTGCCACCGGCCTCGGCGATCTCCGGCTTGCCGCCGCCCGAGCCGCCCACCAGCTTGGCCACCGCGCCCACCAGCTTGCCGGCCTGGATGCGCTTGACGAGTCCCGGCGTCACTCCAGCGATGAGCGCGACTTTGCCTTCGGGCTGCGCCGAGGCCAGCACCACCACGCCCTCGCCCATCTTCTGCTTCAGGTTGTCCACCAGGGTGCGAAGCTGGCCGCGCTCCAGCGAGTCGGCGCGCAGCGTCACCAGCCGCACGCCCTTCACCTCCACGGAGCGGGCCAGCGCCGCGTCCAGTGCGCCGGCTGCGGCCTTCATGCGCGCCTCTTCGAGTTCGCGGCGCAGGCGCTTTACCTCGTCTTCCTGGCTGGCCAGCCTCCCGCGGAATGAATCCAAAAGGCTGCCCCCGGCAGGGGGAGCGATCTGCGCGGCAATCTTGCTGACGGCAAAGTCCTGGCGGAAGGCGTCCAGCGCGCCCAGGCCGCTGATCGCCTCCAGCCGCCGCACGCCCGACGACACCGATCCCTCGCTGACGATCTTCACCAGGCCGATCTCGCCCGTAGCTCCGGTGTGCGTGCCGCCGCAGAGTTCGGTCGAGAAGCCATCTGCCAGCTTCACCACGCGCACCTTGTCGCCGTACTTCTCGCCGAACAGGGCCATGGCGTGGTACTCGTTCACGGCCACGTCGATGGGCACGTCCTCGATGGTCTCGACGCGCGCGTCGACGAGGACCTCGCGGTTGACGATGCTCTCAATCTCTTCGAGCTCCTCGTCGGCCACCTGCGCAAAGTGAGAGAAGTCGAAGCGCAGCCGCTCGGGATGGACCGCCGAGCCGGCCTGTTTCACGTGCGTGCCCAGCACCTGCCTGAGCGCCGCGTGCAACAGGTGAGTGCCCGTGTGGTTGCGCTTGATGGCGTCGCGGCGCTCGCCGTCCACCACGGTGTTAACGCGGTCGCCCACAGCCAGCGGCTGCTTGAGCAGCGCCTTGTGAGCGCGAACGCCCTGCACCGGCAGGACGCAGCCGGAGATCTCTGCAACGGTCGTGTTGCCGTCCGCCGAGGTGAACCAGCCCGTATCGCCCGTCTGCCCGCCCGAGTCGCCGTAGAAGCTGGTCTGATCGAGAACGACCTCGACCTCGTCGCCTGCTGCTGCGGCTGGCACGCCGACGCCATCCTTCACAATGGCCAGGACTTCGGCACCGTTTGCGGTGATCTGTTTGTAGCCGAGGAAATCGGTCTTGGGCAGTTCGCGATAGGCTGGACTGGCTGTCTTCTGCGCCCCGCCCTTCCAACTGGCGCGCGCGCGGGCTTGCTCTTCGGCGCGGGCGGCTTCAAAGCCTGCTTCATCGAACTCAAGGCCCGTGTCTCGGACCGCATCGTGAATAAAGTCTTTGGGCAAACCGAACGTCTCGAATATTCGAAATGCCGCTCTCCCCGATAACACAGCTGGCTCGCCGGCAGCCCGCAGAATCGCAGCGGGAAACCGAACGGCAGACATGAGGGTGTCGAAAGCTCCGATCACTAAGGAAGCGACCTCGGAATTCGATGGATGCTTTAGAAGTTCGTCGACATGCTCGGCATGAGAATTCACTTCCCGGGCGATATCCGCTTCCAGTTCCTTCCACCCCTGTGAAAGCACTCTGTCAAATTGCCGTTCCTCCGCTTCCACCACTCGCATGATGCGACTATACGATTCTCTGAGTTCCGGGTATGCTCCCTGCATCAGATCACGGACGGCCGGCACCATCTGAAACATGAATGGTGTTGCTTCGCCAAGCAACTTTCCGTGCCGGATGCCTCGGCGGAGTATTTTCCGAAGCACATAGCCACGACCTTCATTTGAGGGCAGCACGCCGTCGTTGATGAGGAAAGTAGCCGCACGAGAATGATCCGCAATAATGCGCAGGCTTGCGTCCGCTTTTTCATCTTTTCCTACAGTGCTTCTGGTAAGCTCGGCGGCGCGAGAGGTTAGCGGCGTAAACAAATCCGTCTCGAAGTTGGAGACCTTGCCTTGCAGGACAGCGGCCAGCCTTTCAAGGCCAGCGCCGGTGTCGATGGAGGGTTTGGGCAAAGGGGTGAGCTTGTAACTCGTCTTGCCGTTCTCCGCCACCGCCGAGCGATCGAACTGCATGAAGACCAGGTTCCAGATTTCCACGTAACGGGCCTCGTCCTGGCCGAAGGGCTTATCCACCCCCGGCGTTTCGGCCGCCTCCAAGCCCATGTCGTAGAAGATCTCGGAGCACGGTCCGCAGGGGCCGGTCTCGCCCATCTGCCAGAAGTTGTCCTTCAGTCCGTTCTGGTGGATGCGCTCCTTCTCCACCCCGGCCTCGATCCAGTAGCCCTCGGCCTCGTCGTCGCGCGGCACTCCATCCGCGCCCTCGAAGATGGTCACGTAGAGCCGGTCCTTGGGGATGCCGAACCACTCCTCGCTGGTGACCAGCTCCCAGGCGTAGCGGATGGCGTCTCGCTTGAAGTAGTCGCCGAACGAGAAGTTGCCCAGCATCTCGAAGAAGGTATGGTGCCGCCGCGTAAACCCAACATTCTCAAGATCGTTGTGCTTGCCGCCGGCGCGGACGCACTTCTGCGAAGTCGTCGCGCGCGTGTACTCCCGCCGCTCCGCCCCCAGGAAAAGGTCCTTGAACTGGTTCATCCCGGCGTTGGTAAACAGCAGCGTCGGGTCGTTGGCGGGCACCAGCGAGGAAGAGTGCACCCGGCGGTGCCCCTTCGACTCAAAAAAGCGCAGAAAAGTTTCGCGAATCTCGTTCCCAGAGCGGAATTGCATGGCCTTATCAGTTTAACTGGCGCTGAGGCGTTGTGGCATTTCCGCGCCAAGGATCCGGAATGGCGGTATACTTCCTCTAGGCCCATTTGGAGTGGGCTAATATTATGGCCACACTGAGAACCCACATCGTCTTGCCCGCAGAGCTGGCCAAGGAGCTTGACGAGCTAGTCGGGCCTCGCGGACGAAGCGCCTTCCTTGTCGAGACGGCTGCGAAAGAGATCAAGAGGCGGCGGCTTCTGGCGTTCCTCGAAAGCGACGAACCGGCCTGGCGTGACGAGAACCATCCCGACCTTGTCGAAATGGGCACGGCGGCGTGGGTGCGTTCGCTTCGCAGCGAACCCAGCGCGCGGCTCGCCGGGCGCGATGAGAACCTCGCTCCGCTATGAGCCCGCCGCCAGCCATGCTCCTGGATACAACGGTCCTGATCGATGTGCTCAGGAATCGCAACCAGCGCCGCGGGCTGCTTGTCGGCTTGGTTGCTTCCGGATACGCGCTGGCCACTTCAACAGTCAACGTCGCCGAGGTCTTCGCCGGGCTGCGTCCGGGCGAGGAGCTGGCTACGCGCGCCTTTCTGGCGGGCCTTGACTTGTTTCCGGTTTCCACCGCGATTGCGGAGCGCGCGGGACAGTTGAAGGCGTCATTCATGCGTGCCGGGCAGACGCGCAGCATCACTGACATGATGGTTGCGGCTACCGCTATGGAGAGAGGATTCCCGCTCGCCACCGACAATCGCAGAGACTTTCAAATTGACGGACTGGCGCTGTTTCCGTTGCCGTAACCCCGCTCGCTCGACGGCTCCAGGGCTCTGACTGATTGATTTTGCCCCGCCCACCCTAGCGGCAAACACAGAGACGCCGTGCCCAGAGGGCGCCCAGGTGGGGCACCCACATTGGTAAATAGAAACGGTCAGAGCCTCCGCCGCGGATGCTACACTCCGGCCAAAGGGATAAACGAATGAAGGCCAGCGCTATCGAGTTTCGTCTCCGCATGGCGATCAACATGGTGATCGTTTGCCTGGGTTTATGGGCGCCTTGGATTGAGGCATGGGGCGTGGGCAGGCGCATCCCGCTGCTGGTGTGGCTGCCGCTGGAACTCAGCCGCAAGGGTGTGGCCTCGTTCTCCGTCGCTGCGCCGGCGGTCATCGCCGCGGGCGCGGTCATGGCCGGCGCGGGCGCCGCTCTGCGCGTGTGGGGCACGGCCTATCTCGGCGCAAACACGGTGAAGCATGGGGAGATGAAGGCCGGCGCAGTGCTGGCCGATGGGCCGTTCCGCTTCGTGCGCAACCCGCTCTACATAGGATTGTGGCTCGTCTTCGCCGCTTTGGCGCTGCTGATGCCCGTGACCGGCGCGCTCTTTGCCATGACCGCCGTCACCATCTTTCTGTTTCGCCTGATCCTGGGCGAAGAAGCCTTCCTCGGCGGCCAGCTCGGCCAGCCCTACCAGGATTATTTGCGCGCCGTGCCGCGCCTCATCCCCCGCCTGCGGACCGCCCTGCCGTCCACCGGCCGCAAGCCGCTCTGGCTGCAGGCGGTGCTGACGGAGACCACCCCTATCGGCATATTTGCCGCTCTGGCCTTCTTTTCGTGGAGTTATAACGACCGGCTCATGGCCAAGGTGATCATCGTCAGCTTTGGCCTCTCGCTGGTGACGCGAGCGCTGCTGCCGGGGGCAGGGAAGGGAATTGGCCGGGCTGAATAACACGCGGCGCGAAAAGACCTGCAAGAAACAAACCCACCGCGCACAACAAAGGGAAAGAGCCAGTGGCTCCTTCCCTTTGCCGATGCGCCAGTCCAAATTGCTGTCTCTTCTACGCGGCCCGGGGATGCTACTTCTTGACAGGGGCGATCACGTCCTTGGCGGCCTTGGCCACGCGGAACTTGACCACCGTCTTGGCCTTGATCTTGATGGCCGCGCCGGTTTGCGGGTTGCGGCCGATGCGCGCCTTGCGCTCTGCCTTCACCAGGCGGCCAATGCCGGGGATTACGAAGACGCCGTTCTTCTTGGTTTCCTTGATGGCGGTCTCCGCCAGGGTATCCAGGAAGGCTGCGACTTGCTTGTTGGTCAGTTCCAGCTTCTCGGCCAGTAGCCGCGTCAGGGCGGTTTTGGTCAATCCAGTTGCCATGTGATGTTCTCCTTCTGGGCGACCCCTCGGGGCGGCCTGTGTTGCCGGGCTTCCGCTGCGTTATGCGTACCGCATGGAGGGAGTGCGACCCAGGCGACGCTTGCACGTTTCCCCTGTATTCATGCGGGTTCGGTGAACCCCGTCGATGGTTACAATGCGGCTTCGGAGTGGTTAAAGTCAATCGAAAAACCGCGATTTCCACAGTTTTCTTTGGGATTTGTGCGGAATTGCCCCATTTATGCCCGGTTTTCCCCTGTTTTTACGGGTTTGGTGTGCCGGCGCGCGCGCGGATGCCCGCGAAAGGAGCCACCGAGGAACCCGGCTATTTCAGCCCAAAGAGCACCTTCTTGCGCGGCGCAACAGCGGCGGCAATGGGCGTGTTGAGAGCATCCACCACCGGCGCGGCCAGCCTGAAATGGCGAATCAGCGTTGCGGCAAACTCCGGCTCAAGGGCGGCTTTTGCGGGCAGCGTTGTGCTCAGTCCCCACTGGCGGCACTGGATCAGGTCGATCGCCGGATGGTCCCGGCAAAAGCCTTTGGGCGGCCGGGTAAGCGCGTTCCCTTCAAACTCCGAAAATGTCTTGCGGATCGCCGCCGTCTGCAAGAGTCTGCGGAACTCCGCGTGATGATCGAGCAGCCAGTGGCGGATGGCGGCCAGCTGATCCTTCTCTGGCATGTACGCTCCGGCGGCAATCACCACCTCCTTGGCGCTGACGTGGAAGTAGTAGCCCGCCCCGGAGGTCTTGTCGAAGCCCTGATGCGACCACCATGCGGCCACATGGGTTTTGTAGGGCCGCTTGTCGGCGCTGAAGCGCGTATCGCGATAGATGCGGAAGAGGCACTTCTCCGCGGGCCGCACAAAGGCCGGCGCAAAGCTCTCCATCGCCGCTGAGACTTCGCGGACGATGGCCAGCATCGGCTCCTTCAGCTCGGCCTCGAAGATGCCCTTGCGTTGCGTGAACCACTCGCGGTCGTTGTTGCGGGCCAGCGCGCGCAGAAAGGCAAGCCCCTCGGGACGAAGGTGGGCAGCGGGCGCGGATGCGGCGGGTTTGGCAGGGCGAGGCATGATGGATGCCAGTCTATAGCATT
>Ga0326727_10012047_pt1 | contig 19842 bp, 20 predicted proteins | sample MB2enrmetagenome_FD_207643 | JGI IMG/M metagenome (GOLD analysis project Ga0326727, IMG submission 207643) | Lab enriched peat soil microbial communities from McLean, Ithaca, NY, United States - MB29MY | ecosystem: Environmental > Terrestrial > Soil > Wetlands > Peat | place: USA: New York...
CTTATCTTCCGCGATACCACCGACTTGCCGGCAGACCTCGTGTTTTACGTGAACTATCTCGGCGAAGAGATGGCCAGCTACACCCTGAATTTCTCGCGCGGCAGCGGCATGTTGCTCGCGCAGTACTACAACCTGCTGCGGCTTGGTAGGAAAGGGTACGCGATGGCCGCTGAGGCGGTCCTGGAAAATTCCCGATACCTGACCAAGCGGCTCTTGGACACGGGGTATTTCGATATCCTCAACGCAGGTGAAATCCTTCCCGTCGTCACGTTCCAGCTCAAAGAACCCATCGATTTCTCTGTGTATGATCTATCTGCCAAGCTGCGGGAACGGGGTTGGATTGTCCCCGCCTATACGCTGCCACCAAATGCCGATGCAATCCCCATTATGCGCGTCGTCGTCCGACAGACCTTCAGCCGCGACATGGCAGATCTCTTCGTTGACGATATCAAAAAAGCGTACGCCGCTCTGCTGGCGCCAAAAACCAAGACAATTGTAAAGCAACGATCGCCGCGAGAAGCACATTCGGTATCGTAAGTCAGCTAATCCGCAATTTAAATAAGGGGCCGCGATAGCGGCGAGGACGAGACCCCCGCAGGGCCAGTCGCTGCAAAAGAGATGAGGCTCAGTGGCTGCATCTGCACCGATTTCGCGGATTGCTCCGTGCCGTACTGTAATCTCAACTCCGATGCCTCCAAAAATACGGCTGTGAGATCCAAGAACGCGCAGAAGCTAGCCTAGCACACGGAATTGGTAAGCAAGCAGCCACCAGAGCACGAAGAAAAAGACAATTAAAACGATCAAGAAGATTCCCGCAAGTTGACGTTGTTCCAAGGCAATCACTTCCGTTAAGCTGTGCAGCCTTATTCGATAAGAGCGTGGTTCGACGAATGAAGCGTTTACGCGCACACGATTGGCTTGGAGACGTGAATAGTTGTAGTCAACCAAAAGGTCCACGAGCCCTTGCCCGCACGTGGGAATAAAAGCCCCAGGCGCGAAACATCTCCGAAAAGCAGGGCGCAACATAAATAAGGGCGCATTGCTATATCTGATCACTTCAAGCTAGACTGGCTGTTTCGGTCGATTTGGTGCACATTGCAAACGAGCATGAAAGCAGACGAAGGCGACGGGCTGACCACGGCGGAAGCTGAAAAGCGCCTTTCTGAGTACGGATATAATATCCTCTTCAAGCAGCATACCGTCCGTTTCATCAGCATCGTCAGGGAGGAGATCACGGAGCCGATGATCCTCCTTCTCTTTGCGGTAGGCTTTTTTTACGCGCTTGGCGGTGAATTGGGTGACACGATCACCATTTTTGCAATTATTGCGGCCCTCATCTTCGCAGAGGTCTGGAACGAGTACCGCGCTAAAAAGACCATATCCTCGCTTTCGCAACTGGCCGCACCCACCGCACGGGTCCTGCGCGACGGTGTCACGACGAACGTTAAGACCGAATTGGTCGTCCCGGGTGATGTGCTCCTCATCTCGTCGGGCACGCGGGTGGCGGGCGACGCGCACGTAACGCAGTCGTTGAGTCTGTCTATCGACGAATCGTCGCTAACCGGTGAATCTTTCCCTCAAGAGCGAAAGGCCAACGACGACGTCTATGCAGGCACACTCGCCGTTGCGGGTGAAGGCATGGCGACTGTTTTTGCAACGGGAGCTTCTAGCAAGATCGGCGCCATTTCAGCGCGTGCGGAGGAGATTAAGGAGCCAAAGACGCCCTTGCAGCTTGCAATGAAGTCCTTGGCAAAGAGCTTGGTGGGGGTGGCCCTCGCCTTTAGCATAGCCATCCCGTTTCTGGGATTCCTGCGCGGTCAAAATCTGTATCAGATGTTTCTCACTGGGCTCGCATTGGCATTTGCTACCATCCCCGAAGAGCTCCCCATTATCATCACCATGGTGCTCGGTTTAGGGGCGTACCAACTCTCAAGGAAAGGCTTCCTGGTAAAGAGGATCAAGGCGGCAGAGGTGTTGGGGGACGCGACCGTCATACTCACCGATAAAACTGGTACCATTACCGAGAACAAGATGCGTGTTGTTTCGGTATTCCCTCACGAGAACGAGAACGACGTACTTGCGGCCGCGCTTGGGGCGCTGCCGGAGTTTCCGACCTCAGCGACCGATCTCGCAACCCTTGAGCGGGCGCAGACGGGGCCGGCGCCGACGATGGGCACGCTCATTCGTGAACGAAGCTTTGACAGCGAACGAAAAACGCGCTCCACTCTGCGAGTTTTGGACGGCGAAGCGCGGCTGTTCGTGAGCGGGGCCCCGGAAGAGGTTCTCGCCCTAACAAAAGACGCGACCGGCTCGTTCGAAGAGGCGCTCAGAAGCGAAACGGCCAAGGGAAGGCGAGCCATTGCCGTCGCCGAGAGGGCGCTTCCGCCTGCTGCGCGCGATCTGCCGTTCTCAGAACTCGAGAAGGAAATGACTCTATCGGGCCTGCTATTTCTTGAAGACCCGCCGCGAAAGGAGGTGAAAGAAACCATCGAACGCGCACGAAGCGCTGGAATACGCACGATCATGGTGACCGGCGACCACCCGCTAACGGCGCATTTTGTTGCCCAAAGTGTGGGCATTGACGGCAGCAGGATGATAACGGGCGATGAACTAGATCGCCTGTCAGACGAGGATCTGCAAGACGCCGTGAAAACGGTTGCCGTGTTCGCGCGGACGACGCCCGAACACAAGTACCGTCTGGTGACAGCGCTTCAGCGCAATGGCGAGGTCGTCGCTGTCACGGGAGACGGGATCAACGACACCCTTGCGTTGAAGGGCGCCGACATCGGCATCGCCATGGGCATCAAGGGCACGGATGCAGCCAAAGAGGCGGCAGACATCGTGCTGTCCAATGACAACTTCGTTCTGATTGGCCGGGGCATTTTTGAGGGGCGTAAGTTCTTTGAGAACCTCCGGAAGGGGGTCAAGTTTTACCTCTCCGTCAAAGCAGCGCTTATCCTGATTTTTCTTCTGCCGGTGCTTGCAGGTATCGCCTTCCCCCTTGCGCCGATTCAGATCATCGTCCTCGAACTGTTCATGGACTTAGGAGCGTCAGCAGCTTTTGTCGCTGAACCGGCCGAGGCACTCATTTACTTAGAGCGGCCGCGCGACCTCAAAGAACGTTTCATTGATTCCGCGATGCTTAAAGGAATTGCCGCTTCAGGGCTCAGTCTCTTCGCCGGGGTCACCATCTCGTACTTCTACGCGCTCTGGCAGGGCCTACCGCTTGTACAGGCCCAAACGTTCGCGTTTGCTGCCTGGATATTCAGCCTCATGATCCTTGCTTTCGTCTCGCGTTCGGAGAGAGATCCTCTGTATCACTCAGGGATCTTTGCTAATAGGGCCATGGATGTATGGGCGTTGGCGGCGGTTGCCTTCCTCTTTGTCGCGATCGGCACCCCTGCGCTTAGCGCTTATTTCAAACTCGCTTCTGTGACAATCGTTCAACTTGCAACCGTATTTGTAATCTCCTTCGTGTGCGCCTCGTGGCAAGAATGGGTCAAGGTGCTCCGCTTCAGGATACAAGCCACTAGCCGGCACGTGCCTGCTGCGAGTTGATACAAAAAACTAACTTTTAAACTATCCCTGTTTTACGGCAGTAAAACGCTGCCTCTTAGTGCGATCTGCTATAAGGAAGGTGTCGATCCGCGCCGCAGCATACCTCAAGCACAAAAGTCGTCAAACCTACAGGCGCTTACTTATTTCATATCGTTCGGGTGGTGCTGACGTATATGCTGTTCGATAGCTTCAACGCGCCGTAATAGATCTTTGATAGTCTTTATCTGTTCGTCAGGGTTGCGGGTCCTAACGTGTTTTTCTACGGCTTCGACACGCTTTGCAATGTCCGCGACCTTGAGTTTCAAATCGTTAAACTCAGCGAGGTTTATTGCCTCGTTACGTTTGTCTCGTTCTTCTCTCATAATTCGAATCTCCCTGTCATTCTATCCGCAATCTTATGCGATAAATAAAAGCGCGCTCTAGTACACCTGCACGCGCGCCTGAGGCGGCAATGACGTGATGTTGGCATACCCTAGCACCTGCTGCAGTTCACACAGTTACTCAGAGGTTGTTCTGCAGCGAAACGGAGAACGTGCATTCAGCGGCATTAAAATAAATAGTTAAGAATACATAACAAAGACCGGCATTGCGGCAGCTGTAAAAGCGCATCGCCGGTTACCGCTCGATAACGGAGGTGAAAAATGCCAGACGCACTGAAAAAAGCTGCAGTAGTCCACCACCACAGAGAGAAGGAAGATACTAAAGCAGAGGAAAAAGACGACCGCGGGAAAAAAGCGGCTGTAGTCCACCACCACCGCAAGTGAGAGGCAGATTGCACTTTTCTAATCTCTCATAACTCTCAGGAGTCAAGCCGATTTTATGAGGAGATTAATTTTACTTAAAACGGCACGGTGTACACGTCTTGCAGGTCCCGGTCATTGAACTGCAGGTAGACTGCTGTTGTATTGATGTTGGCGTGCCCAGCACCTGCTATAGGCGACGCAGGTCAACCCCATGCCGCACTGTTAATGGCGAAACTAGGCGGGTGGTATGGGGGTGGACGTTCTTGCCTATAAACCTTGCTTGTTTATGCGCTTCCGGACCCACTGCTGCGTTTGTCACATCGATTCTAGCGAGGCTTCAATGTCAGTGGCGCCCTTTTAGCGATCAGCGGCGGTCACGGCGCAAGTGCATTGAGTACGGCGAGCTAATTATTACCGGGCTCCCTATCCGAGGCACGAAGCATAGGAAGTGAGGTCGCCATGGCGAGTTTTATGTGGCGCGGTAAGTGGACCGCCGTTGAACCGCTCGTTCGAGAGCTAGACAACGCCAGTGCAAACGTTCGCTCCTCGGCTGCCGCCGCCCTCGGGGCACTCGGCATTCGGACTGCGGTCGAACCACTTATCCGGGTGCTGCGCGACGACGCAGATAGCGTCGTTCGCACGGAGGCCGCCCGAGCATTAGGAGCGTTGGGGGATAGCCGGGCGGTCGAGCCGCTTATCGATGCGTTGGCCTGCGCGCACGACGATGTGAGAGAAGCGGCATCAGACGCCCTCACGACGCTACTCGGTCAACGAGCGCGACAAGCCGTGAAGCTCTACCGCGCCGAGAAAAACCGCCGACTAGTGGAATGGCGAGGAGATATGACTCCACGGGCACGCGGTCACCAACAGGTGGGGGCTTTTTGCTCGCGATGGCACAGAGACGTGACGCTGCTTCGTGGGTTCTATTCGTTTCTCGATGTGTGCGAGGTCAGTCTGGCGTATTCTGCGAAGCCGTGCGAAATCTATCACTGTGTTTATAATGACATCATGGCGAGTAGGTTTTGGCTGCGCAAGGAGATGGGCGTAACGGACTTTACCTCCAAAACAGAAGCGTACGGCATAATGAAGGAGCACGGCGCAATCGATTACACGCGCCGGCAATAGCCCAAGCTGTTTGCACAGTGGGACTTGGCTGTTTTTTTATCGTCAGGCCTATTTATGAGCTTCCGGACCAACTGCTGCGTTATATGGAAAAGAGGTGCTCCCAGGTATTGCGTTAACGTCAATGTAAGGCTGTAGCAGCAGTAAGAGCAGTTCAGATTGCAGATGGCGCCGGTCGGTTTTGCGAGAATGTGAAAGGCTGGTAGGGAGTTCGTCGAATCCATACCGCGTCCATGCCGCGCACCGGGTTGCCCGCCGGTGCAGCCAGTGCTTGTGCTAATTACTATTTTTCGCACTCGCGTAAATGAGTTCCGCTCCACCAGTATGGAGAGGACACCGCGCGAAACTGACCGTTATTGCAGCAAGTCTTGTGCACTCGTGAGACAATCGAGCAGCTAATCAGCCTGCTCCTTTTCGACGTAGACAGTAATGTTCTTGCAAAACAGGGCCTTGCGCTGAGCGTTGCGCTCTTCTTCTAGCCTGCTGGAACATGCGGCTCTTTATTGTCTGGTAGCTCGATATCCGGGGCCCTTTTTAACACGTATGCCGTCACGACGCCAACGAGACTCAAAATCAGTGCAACGACAGCGATGTACGCAAACGCCTGATTCGTTGGGGCGAGCACCACGGTCGGCCCCTCTGGAAGGACGACCGTAATCGGGGCCTCATACAGTGTAAGCAGCGATCCTGCTATGGCGGTGCCGACGGCGCCTCCGATGAACCGGAATACCGTATTAAGGGCCGTTTCAGCGCCCGTTTTGCTCGGTGGAACATACATGATGAGGACGTTGATAGCAGCGACAAAGACGCCCCCGATACCAGCGAACAAAATCACCGTCCCTATGACGATCTCCGCAAGCGTCGCATTGAACAGAATAAAGAATATGAAACTCGCCACTACGATCAAGGACGCGAGCAGCAACGCATTCTTGGCGCCTCGACGGCTCACTATCCTTCCGAACAGCGGACCAGCGACGAGAATAACAAGACCTGCGGGAACAAAGACCAATGCCGATTGGAACGTGTCAAGACCAAAGCCGACCGGAGGGGGGGTGCGCGTGAGGTACGCCATCGCGAGGTATACCATAAACATCGCGAAGCCTGCAATGAACATCATGAGGTTGGTCTCAAGGACGTGACGGACACCTTTGAGCTTAAGGTCGATGAGCGGATCGCGGACGCGCAGCTCTGCATGCACGAGGGCGACCACAGCGATTATCGCGATCGCAAACAGGCCGAGCGTGTAGAGTGACGTCCACCCCCAGACGCTAGCTTCAGTCAGGGGCACCAAGAACCCGACAATCGCGATCGCGAGGAGCGTGATGCCCCAAGTATCAAGGCGCGACGGAGTCCGCACTGGGGATTCACGAATCTTCCAGAGCACGAGGAGCGTTACGATAGCGGCGACAGGAGCCAAGAGGTGATAGTTTGTCTGCCAGCTGTAGGTCTGTGTGATATAGCCGCCGCCGATGAATCCAATCGTCGCGCCCACGGCAAACATCGCGCTGATAATGCCTGTCGCGGTGGGTACCTTCTCGCGCGGAAACTCATCCCGAATGAGCGCGAATGCGAGGGGGAACATTGCCAACCCCACGCCCTGAATGGCACGAAACGCGAGCAAACTATCTATGCTCCACGCGAACCCGTTGCCGATTACAGCAATTGTGTAGAGGATCAGCGCTACAAGCAAAAGCTTCTTTTTACCGTACGTATCGCCCAGCTTGCCAAATGTCGGCGTGGTCAGGCTTCCTAAGAGCAGATAGATAGCGGGAACCCAGGCGACCACCGCTTCAGTGGTGTGAAACTCAGCTTGCAGTGTGGGCAGCGCTGGAATGAGCATGGACTCGCTGAATGACACCATAAGACCGGTGAGGCTTAGGATTACTAGGACAAGCCCGGTACTCCCTCCTAAATAGTTTGCACGTGCTGCCATCAAGCGCTTCTCACTCGATTGGATACTTTGCGAGACCGCGGCTGCCGAAAGAGTGCCTGCTGCCGGTTTAAATTATTTTGCTGACTTCGCTGCTAATGTACGGGTATGCGTCGAATGTCTGGCTGAAGGGAACGCTCACATCTATAAAGAGGGGATGCGCGGTGACGACCCCATTTACATTCATCATCACGCTTTTTGTCAAGAGAGCTTGCACGACAGCGCTGAGTGCAGCGCCGAAGTAAATGGTTGACTGTATTGGGATGTCGACGCTCCCGCGCGCCGGGACCTGGATGCCGTCTGTCGTGCCGGTGCTCAAGACCTGGTTGGTGGAGGTCAATACGAGGTTGTACGTAATGGATTTGATGCTAACTCCCACGACATTCGGGTTATACAGTTTTATCACAAACGTGAGCGTAAAGCCCGAGCGTGACACGTTATCGATCGAGCTTACCGACACCCCCTGCACTTGAGGCGCTTGGAGCGTCAATACAAAAGCGGCCCCCACGATGGCGATAACGATGATGACTGCGGCTATTATGGCGGCGATAGTCCCTGTCCGCATAGCCGAAAAATAGGCCTTTTGACTATATATAGGAACCGAAATGATTGATCAGGCCTGTCTTGGCAGAAATAGGACGATCACAAACCCAAGGAGCAATATAAGAGTAAGTGAGACGAAGGTGAGGTGCATTGCTGAGCTGAGGGTACTATCGACGATGCGCTGCGCTTCAGGAATGAGACTCTGGGGGATCTTGGGCGGCGCGCTTGTCTGCATTTTTTCGGCGTACGCGTAGAGATTCTGTTGTATCTGTTCTTGAGTTGTCGTGTTACTTACTAGCGTTGACGTGCTGATGCCTGCAACGAGCCCGTTGAAGATTCCGACGAGGAGTAGAACGCCAATGAGCGCTGTGCCCACGGAGTAGCCCAAGTTTTTAGCTGTGTTAAGAAATCCTGATGCATCGGTCTCTTGGTCTCTCCGTACTGCTGACATTGTGAGATTGGTCAATTGAGACAGCAGCAACCCTACTCCGAGGCCGAATATCACCGTGCCAGGGATGATGTCAACTATCTGAGTGCTCTGGCTAAACACATTGCTCAAAAGGTACGCTCCTGCAGCAGAAATCAGAAATCCGACGAGGATCACGACTTTGGGTCGTACAATAGAGGAGAATCTGCCCCCTGCGAGCGATAGCACGAAAATTGCGATCGACATGGGGAGCAAGGCGACGCCTGTCATGAAGGCGCTCACGCGAGTGACTTGCAGCAGAAATACGGGGAGGATAAACAGCACGCCGGCGAACGCGATCTGCTGGATTGCGCTAACAGCGTTGCCCAAGACATAGAGTCGGTTTTTGAGCACTGAGATGTCGAGTAACGGCTCCACGTGGTGGCTTATGCGCCGCCTCTGCCAAAGGAGGAAGGCAGCAAAAACGATGAGGCCGGCCACTATGAACAACGGCACGAATTGCCAGTGCTGCGGAGAGCCGAGGAGCAAAATGCCAAATACGAGACAGAACAGCGCAGTAACTGAGAGCACGGCGCCTCCAAGATCTATGTCACGCCACGCAAGACGTGGCTTTGACTCGCGCAGGTACGATCTCATTACGATTACGGCGAGGATACCGAGCAGTTCGAAGGCAAAGATCAATCGCCAGCTGGCAAAGGACGTGAGAGCTCCCCCGTATAGGGGGCCGACAGCAGCCCCCAGAGCGGCGACGCCCCCCCCAGATGCCAAATGCCGTCAGTCGGTCTTTGCCTTCATAGGCCGCACTGACCATCGTGGTCGTCGCGGGTAACATCAGCGCGGCCCCGATGCCTTCGAGAAGTGACCAGCCGATGAGGAGCATAAAGATGTTAATGCTTAAGGTGGCCGTAGTTGTGCCGATGCCGTACACGATGACGCCGATAAGGAAGGTCTTCTTCCTCCCCAAAACGTCCTGCAGCTTACTTCCGGCAAGCATGAGCGACGCCATCGTGAGCGCATATATCGATTAAGGCCTGAATCGTGCTCAAATCGGTGTGTAAGTCCACTATCACTGCCGATATAGCCACATTCATGGCGGAGCTATCTAGAACGATGATGAAGATGGCTATGCACGAAACTAAGACGATTCCCCACTTGAACTGTGGCTTCTCTTCCATCGAAACACCGTGGAAAATATCTGTCTACCGGATCATCCGATGAAGTTCCCCTTAAGATATCATACTGCGTCCCTTACGTCCAATGCGCTTTTCAGACGTCTTAGTCTCAATGCGTTAAGCCGACTGCGTGCTGTCAAAACCAATGTGAATTTACGTATAAATGCATTTGCGTTAGAAAGGCTGTGCAGAAGAGGTGAGCCTACATTAGCTGACGCACAATCGCATTAGTTTAGGCTGCACCATGTTCTGCTGCGTCGCCTGCGGTCCGCAATCGGTAGTTACAGGCCGCTGAGGCATTGAGAGCGGAATCCATTCATCGCACGCCGGCGGGCATCAAGGCGAGGTTCCAGCAAGCGATAGAACCCTACACGAGTGCGGGCAGTTGCTTTGTGTCGCAATCTTCGTCAGCCCGGAAGTACTAACAAGCCGTTAAACTTTTTTGATGGTTACAAATGCTGACTCGCACACACGCGGCTCGCATATCATCCTTTTTTTAGCGGGCAGGCCCGAAACGGCCTCGATCAAACAAGGAAGCTTTAAAATAGACGAACTCCTTTCTTGTTCGCAATCATAATCTCAAGGAAAAAAACGCATATTTGTGCGGCATTGAAAACTGCCAGGTCGTCTGTGCATCGCCGTAATTGCCCTGAAAATGCCGGCTGGAGGATTTGGCTTTGGCTGATGCGAAAGAAGCTGCTAACCCTGTGAAAGACAAGGCCACGCCAGTGGTTCGAGTTTCAGCGGACGAACGGACCCCGAAGATTCGGCAGATCATTTTTGTCGCTTTGATTTCGGCCCTCTTCGCACTAATTTGGCTGGAAACGTTAGGTCTTCTCAACACGGCTTTCTGGCAGAACAACTTCGTTGTAGCCAACCGCTGGATGATCCCCGTCCTCGTCCTGTTCTTCTCGCTGCTTGTCGGGCTCATGGGGAAGTACATGCGCGCCCCGAACGTGATCCACGGCACCATGGAAGATGTCCTGACAGACCCGAACTTCAACCCCGATTTCACGACGTTTCCCGGCGCGTTACTCACGTCCTTTTTCTCGATGCTGTCCGGAGCGAGCGTCGGCCCTGAAGGCCCCCTCATCTTTCTCGTGGTGGACATCGCCGCGTGGATCGGCACTAAGCTCAAGTTGACGGGGCAAACGCTGCTAGGCTTCGCTGGGGCCGGCCTCGCGTCGGCCCTCAACGGCATTATCGGCAACCCCCTCTTCGCTGCGTTGTTCTCCAGCGAATTGCAGGGAGGTGAGAAGGGAGGCCTACAGCTGATCGCGTGGAACCTAGTCGCCGGGGTGATCGGCTACATCTTCTTTGTGCTGATCGGGTACCCGGGATTCGCGTCAAGTATCGCTGCCACGCCGGTGAATGTGCTTACGATTCCGTACGCGGTCGATGCGGTCATCCTCGGGATCATAGGCACTCTGCTGGCGATTTTCATCGGCATTTCGTTTCAGGGCTTCGGCAGGATAATGGACCGCGTGTTCAAAGACCGGTTCATCGAACGCGTTATGGCAGGAGGGGTGATCATTGCCATCGTCGGCTACTTCGTTCCCGAAGTGCTGTTCTCCGGCGAAGCGGAGATTCACCCGATCCTCGCTAACCCGGTAGCATACGGAGTGCTGATGTTACTGGGCTTGGCGATCCTCAAGGTCCTCCTCCTGGGGCTCTCGTTCAAGAGCGGGTACCTCGGGGGGCCTATATTCCCGACGTTGTTCGCCTCCACAATGATCGCCCTCGCCATCAGCCTGCTCTTTCCGAGCGTGCCTACCGGCTTGCTTATCACAAGTGTCATAGCAGCGGCCGTTACTCTCGTGCTGGGTGCGCCTTTTGCCGCCATCTTGCTCACCGTCACCGTGGCGACCGCCAGCACGTACGAACTCGGGTACATTGGCCTGGCAACCGCTACAGCGCTCGTTATTGGTACGGCTTTTAAAACACGCATGGCGCAGCGCACTGCGAAGCGCCGAGGGCAATCGAGAGACGGGGGGGCGAGTTAAGTACAGAAGCCCACACGATAAACCTTCATGTGGGACGGCAGCTCACATATGCGGGGAGTCATAACCTCCGGTAGTCTTTCGTCCAGATTTTGAACCGAATGCCACCTACTTTTTTTCACACAGTTGGCGCCTTCGCTAAGTGGACTTGCGACTGCTCCTGCTCTGACTTAAGCAGACGAGGCTGAAATGACTAAGTCGTCCTCGTCGCTCTAAGATAGTTAGCTCCGGTTTATGCTCAGCGTTTCAAGCGTAACGATTTTATCGATTTGTATGATGTTACTGTAAGTCGGGTTTTGAATCGCGATTTTTGTGTACTCTTGGTGCACCGTAGGCTGGCCAGCGATCAGCTGGTACGCTCTCGCCTGGAGGGACGTCACGTTCGTCGTGATAACGTACCCTGACTTATTGAGGCTTTGCACGTAGTTCGTTGCGTCGTCAATGGTTTGGAACCGGATTATAGTTTGGTTGTCGGTAACGCTCGTGGTTGCTGTAAGGTTGTACTGTACTACAACATTGACCGTGGTGTTGTTTCGCCACTTCACGTCCCACGAGAGGACGGTTGTGTTGTTCTTGAACTCTCCATAAAGTGACGATACATACTGCGTAAGAAACGCGTCATGTTGTTCGCTCGTTTGCGAGGTAGCCGTTGAGGGCGTGGGTGAAGTGTTGTTTGCTAGGGGCGAGGTGCAACCTGCTACCAACACGGCCCCAGCCACGATGAGCGCGATCAACAAGGCCCAGTATGGCTTATTCATTTTTGAAGGCTCCTTTCGGGATCATCGGATTCGACTGTTGCTGACTGAACAACAGATAGCACAACAGCCTTGTTTTTTATAGACCGCCAGTTTTAAAAAAGCAGCGGTACTGTTCGCCGCAAGTTCGGGCGGCGACCGGCGACGGTCCAATACGACAGCCAAAGACCTATACGACAAAAACCTCTGGCTTTGCATTTGCTGCCAGTCTGCCAGAGAGCTTTTGGTCTGTCGCACCTCCACAATCACGAGTGCAGCGCTTTTTTAGGAACCGCGGCGTGTTCTTGCCCAGGCCGCTTGTCACGGTACTGCTTTTAGCATGCGGAGGGACAGCGCACCGCAATAAGGGGCGGAGAGTGGAATTGGACGAAGCATGAGTTAAATACGTCGGCGCACATAGGATCCTCACAAATCGCCTAATTGACCAGGAGGTGAGAATCAAATGGCTAAAGAAAAAGCTTCTATGTGGTTGCGTATTGTCGAGATCATCGTAGGTCTAATCATACTCGTCCTGGGGGCATATGCAGTTATCTATCCAGGAGCAGCGTTGGGCCTGCTTATAGGCTTCCTATCAGTCGGTCTGATTGTTCTTGGAGGAATTGAGTTCTCCCGGGTTTTTACACAAGGCATTTCAGGATGGCGACGACTGTTAAACCTGATTCTATCGATCATCGCTGTACTACTCGCCCTAGCAGTGCTCATCAATCCACTCGTATACGGATCGTTGACCCTCGTTTATCTGCTGGCGCTGGGGTTGATCTTCGTTGGTTTCGCGAGCATCGACCGTGGCAGCCCTGGAGCGATAATCATCGGCATAATCGGTATCATCCTCGGCTTTGTCGTGCTAGTCTATCCGCTACTCGGCTTGGGACTCGCCGTAGCATTGCTCGCAGTCGCTCTGATCGTATTTGGATTAGAGGCTATAGTATCAGGCATCCTAGGGAGATGGGTGTAATCCCCTCCTTCTTTTTTTGTTTCGGTGAGCCGAGGTGCGCTGCAAGCCCGCTGTACACCAGAGAACAAACTTTGAATTTTGTTGTCTAGACGGCCAATGCACGCCTAGAAAGTAATCTTTAAATAATTTATGCTTTGATCAACAAGCACCCAGTTGGTTCCATATAACGTTGTGACGAGAGACAGTGGCGCTTCACGTCGGCGTGGTGCTTCGAGCAGGCCATGACTCGCGCCACGCAGAGAATAAAACAGCGAGACTTTCCCGGAGACAGAGTGAGCTGAACACGCAACACTACAATGTTCGAAACAGAGTTCGCCATTTTTGCGGCCATTGTTTTTGTTTTCGCGCTCATCTCTCGTCGCGTTGAGAGACTCGACGTTACGGCGCCTATGGCGTTCATCGCTGCGGGCATATTGTTCGGCGCCTCTCACCTAATCAACGTGTCGATCAACAATGAGATCCTGCTGCTTATAGGAAGCATCGCCCTTGTGCTGGTCCTGTTCACCGATGCGTCCCGGATCAACATTTCGTTGTTCCGGGTGAATGCAGAGTTGCCTGCCCGGCTGCTAATTATCGGTCTACCGCTGACGATCGCGGTTGGCGCCGTCATTGCTGCCCTCCTGTTTACGAACCTCACGATCTGGCAAGCAGCAATCATAGGAGCAGTGCTCGCCCCAACCGACGCGGGTCTGGGGCAAGCGATCGTGACCAGCGAGCGTGTGCCCGTTCGCATTCGCGAGGCGCTCAACGTCGAAAGCGGCCTGAACGATGGTGGCTCGGTGCCATTTCTGCTGGTGTTCCTCGCGCTTGCCGCGATTCAAGAAGGGATCGAGCCCCCCAGCTTTTGGACGGTCGCCGCGGAGCAGATCGGAATTGGTGTGGTCATCGGCGTTCTGGTCGGCATCGCGGGAGGCTGGCTGATCAGAATCGCCACGCGACGTGGTTGGATGACGAGGACTTTTAAGCGCCTGAGCTTCATGGCGCTCGCCATTCTCGCCTGGGGCTTGGCAGGGCCCATCGGGGGCAGCGGCTTCATTGCAGCCTTTGTCGGAGGGTTTGCTACGGGGGCTACAGTCGGCATTGTCGAAGAGGCGACTACTGACTTCAGCGAATCTGAGGGAGAGCTCCTCCTTCTGGCGGTCTTCTTTATTGTCGGCGTTGTCGCAACGTCGCTACTGGGTGCGCTTGACTGGACGATTGTGGTCTACGCGATTCTCAGCCTCACGGTTATCCGCATGCTGCCCGTAGCAATTTCTCTTACTGGCACGAAGCTGCGCCGCAGCTCGGTGCTGTTTCTTGGCTGGTTTGGACCGCGTGGCCTTGCGTCGATCGTCCTTGTGCTCGTCGCCTTGGAAGAGCCAGCACTCGCTCCTATCGCCCCGCAAATCGCGACTATCGTCCTTGTAACGGTGATCATAAGCGTCTTCGCGCACGGCATTTCCGCCCGACCTGGCGCTGCACTGTACGCACGCAAGGTGGCTGCAATGGACTCCGATGCTCCAGAGCTACGCGACGTTTCACAACTCCCAGCTCGTAAGAGGAGGATGACGAACAGATAAGAAGGGGCTAACACGCACGCAGTACCAAGTTGCCGGCGGCGATCGCTTGCCGACCGCTCATCTAAAGACTTTGTCTTGTTAAGCCCCAGAACCCCACGCTGGACGGAGGCGCCCGAGCCGCAAGGTTGCACCAGAGCTCTACACGCGCGATAAGAGATCCGGAGATCCAGACTATAATCCTCGCCACAGGAAGGTATTTTAAATGGAATTCACCAGTTACATTAGGCAGTCCTCTTTATGCAGGGGCGTGCTGGGAGCATTATGACACAAGGTAAGGTAATGGGTCCGGTAGACTACCTGATGGTCAGGTTTCCCGAGAACAAGTTTAGTGGCAAGGCCGCCCCTGAGCTGTTGAAACTCGAAAAACAAGGCATCATCCGGGTGATCGATATGGTTTTTATTATGAAGGATGAGAACGGGAAACTGGTAACAGCTGAGGCAGTCGAGCTGACAGAAGAAGCGCGAGCGGCGTTCAAGGAATTGTCAAAGAATACCCGTGAATGGTTCTCACAAGGCGATATAGAAGAGATCGCCGCATCGTTGCCCAACAATAGCACAGCAGGCCTTCTGTTGTTCGAGAACGTCTGGGCTACCCAGTTCAAGGAGGACCTTCTTGAAATGAATGCTGAAGTGATCGACATGGGGCGGATCCCCCCAGAAAATATCGAGAAGGTAGAGAAAGACTTGGCAAAAAGAGGTGACTGAACAATGAGAGGGAGAGGAATAGCACTTGTTGCGGGAGCGAAAATGGGACAAAAGAAGGCTGAGGAGGCAGCCGCACAGCAACAGGCAGCTGCGGCACCAGCTGCGGCACCAGCTGCGGCACCAGCTACAGCACCAGCAGCGGCACCAGCAGCGGCACCAGCCAGCACCGATGTCACTGCCGAGATACAGAAACTGGCCGATCTCCACGCATCAGGCGCACTAACGGACGAAGAGTTCGCTGCAATGAAGAAGAAGCTCCTGGGATTATAAGGGCATCTTCCTCCTTTTTTCTTTCTAAAACATTTCCCAACTAGATCGAGCGCTTAACAGATGCATAGCCGCCGTATTATCACTGACGAGGACCTTGAAGCGAAGAACAAACAGATTCTTGGCGTCTAGGCGAGCACGGCGGGTGGTTTGGCCCTCTCGTGCGGCATATGGCAGAAGCCCGTCGCATCTCTATTTTTTGTTTCCGGTTTTTTTGACACTGCTCACGCGAACGCGATCGCTTACTAGTCGATGTGCAAAATAGACCTCGCTGGAGCTCGTCCGTGACGCAACTTGAGGCCGCTTCGCGAGACGGGTAGCCTGTCAGGGAGGGCTTGCCTCAGCCGATGGAGGGCGCCCTATAAGCGCATCTTCTTCTTTTCGCTTGTCGTGGTAGGTCCGATACAGCGCGAGGGCAAACCCGTACACCGCTGGCCCGATAATGACCCCCACAAGGCCGAGTGCTGCGAAGGGAATGATGTACGCGAGGAGGGCAACTGGTTTCGGTATGCCCGCCCTGCCGCGACGCCCCAAGTAGGGTATAAGGAAGATACCGACGATGACTTGGAAGATGATGATGCTTACAATGAGAACCCAGAGTGCTTTTATCGGGTCCCCAATAACCAAGAAGTAAAGGGAGACGGGGACGTAGATGAGAGCCCTGCCGATGATCGGGATGATCCCGATCGTGAGCATGAGGAAGGCGACCGTAAACGCATACGGCACGCCGATTATTGGGAAGAAAAAGAGAGCGATGATGCCGCTGATTACGGCTGCAAAAATATAGTTGACGTAGAGGGCGTGGTATATCGCATTAAGGTGACCTAAGAACGTGTTCACAGTGCCCTGGTGGTTGCGAGGGGCGAGGGACTTGAACTCTGCTACGATGTGATCGCCGTTGACGAGTAGGTACCAGACCAAGAGGGTGACGATGAACAGTTGAAAGATATACAGCGGCGCTCCCCTAATAATGCCTTGTACGATATCTAACGCTGTGTGAGCGAATGCAGTGAGGATACTTGATCCCGCCTGTCCCGCATCGATCGTAACGTTTGTCACCGTGGGAGTCTGAACGCCAAGGAAGTGCGCAAACGCGCTGCTCAGCGTCGTATTCGACGTTCCTGCCGCGAGCGAAAAACTCGTCAGGTCATTTGCGAGTATGTAGACGACCTGGAAGATCATTACCAGATATAGAACGATGATAAGAAGCATGATGACGAACGATGACAGCACACGTCTATGGATGCGCCGCTCAAGCCACCGTGCCGGGAACCAGAGGATGTACGATGCCCAGAGAGCTAGGAAGATGACGCTGACCCACGGCCAAGAAATGTATAGAACCAGAAACGCCACGAAGAGCGCGATGAGTAGAACTACTGTGGAATAGCGTCGTTCTGCAAAAAAGCGACCAATATCAATCACTTCTAGCCTCCCGCCGTCCGTGTAGCGCCGCCTTTGCGCGATACAATTGAAAAAAAGGTTCTTTCTATATTAATCTTCCCCAGTTGCACGCGCTGCGCCTAGTGACGTCAATTTTGCCCTTGAGCCGATGAGACCGCGACGTACGACCAGACAGCCCACCTGTTCAAACGTCACACCCGTCCCGGCAAAACGGCACAAGACGCTGGAAATCAAAAAATTCGCCGATTAAAGCTGGGTGCTCTCAGATAATGCTTCTCTTGTCAATCGGAATTGGACATGGTGCGCTCTGGCAGTAGCAGTATGGCGCCGAAGAGGAAGCACAGCCCGCCTACAAACGTGCCTAAGTTCACGAGCACTATGTTTCGTGGGAGGCCTGTCGTCGGCACTACGAACGACGCAACTGCCGAGACGCCGAAGGCGACAGACCCGACCAAGTTGAGGGCCGTGATCCACCAAGGCAGGCTGCGTAACCGACAGCAGGCGAAGGCGTGACACACCTCAAACCACGCAAGCCCGCTCGCCACGAGAAAGCACGTAGAACCAAACACGTCGGGCGCCCAAACGAGACGGTTAAGTTGCCTGACTGAGAGGTCAACACTCAACGCGTGGAACGTCGTGGCGTTGAAAAACAGGGTGCCTGCGAACTGCACCAGCGTCGACCACCAGTCAATCCGTCGCGGCTCGAACGCGAGGAGGCGAAATCTCTGACGGAAATCGGCACCTGACGGGTCACGGTCGACATTTACGACCTCCAAGTACTGTAGGAACGCTGCGCTCGTAAACCATAGAGAGCCCACAAAAAAGGTAATTCCGTCGGCCTCGCCACCAACAACGGAAAGGTATCCAGGCAACGCGCCGAGCGCGAAGCAAGTCGCGCCCACGGCAAAGAGGATGCCGATCCACCATCCAATCGCGCTCGGCGCCCACCACGTTGAGCCACGACCGGCGTTTAGGTGCGAGTGATGCTTGCGGCGCGCCCGTGACGTCGGTGTGATGATGCCGCTGTCCGACTGCGTGAAGCTCGTGCGCGTCACAAACGACCTCAACCTCTCAGCAGATATACGCTACCGGTCGGCAGTACGAGTGAATCTGAGAGCTTCTCGGGCGTGGCGAATCGCATCATCACGCGTTTTTCCGGCGATTTCTCGATCGGGTTGCTATACTAAGCTCGCCAGTTTTTAGTTCGGAGAGCTTTACAAGCACCCTCCCGGCATGCACTATTCCTGAACTGAAGGTCCTCTTCGAACGACTGTAAGCGATAACTGGGTATTCCCTTCTCGCTTACAGAGCTCGAGTTATTATCAACGCAATTCAAATTGAAGATAGTTTCGAGTGTATGTCTTACGGGATCTAGCTCCACCTAGCCGATTGCGGTTGGTGATGCCCAAAATACTTTAAGAAGCAAAACGGTTTCGTTTTTTGTCGGAAACTGTCAAGTAGTAATTGACTGCACCCGACCGACTTGACAACTCAAAAAAGATTCGGAATCAAAATAAAGGGGATTCACTCTTGAAAGATTCCAATGATTTTGAATTAAAAAAGGCGATTTTTTATGTTATCCAAAAAGGTCGATTTGAGCACGAAGAAAGAATCAGAAACGGATCATACCACGACGTACGGCCGTCGCTATTTCGACGAGAGCGTACCTAAATACGTCATGCCGGAAGAAGGCATGCCAGCGCGGGCCGCCTACCAGCTGATTCACGATGAGCTAAATCTCGATGGCAACCCCTCCTTGAATCTCGCTAGCTTTGTCACCACGTGGATGGAGCCAGAAGCAGATCAACTCATCGCGGAAAGCCTTGACAAAAACTACGTAGACAACGATGAGTATCCGCAGACTACGATACTACAGGAACGAGTGGTGAACATGCTCGCCCGCCTGTTCAACGCGCCCGACGACTGCGAATCCATTGGAACTGGCACCATCGGATCGTCAGAGGCCATCATGCTCGGCGTCTTGGCGCACAAGTGGAGCTGGAGAAAGCGCCGACAGGCCGAAGGAAAACCGTGGGATCACCCCAACATCGTCATGGGGGCTGACGTGCACACGGTCTGGGAAAAATTCGCCCGCTTTTTCGACGTGGAACTGAGACTGATCCCACTCCAAGAGGATACGTACATCGTCAGCGCTGATGAAGTCGCAAAGGAAATTGACGAGAACACCATTTGCGTTGCCGCGGTTCTCGGAACCACGTTTACCGGACAGATGGATCCTATCAAGGAGATAAACGATCTTCTCGTTAACATTAAGAAGGCCCAAGGCTGGGACATACCGCTACACGTTGACGGTGCCAGTGGCGGATTTGTCGCCCCGTTCGTCAACCCTGATCTCGAATGGGACTTCCGACTCGAACAGGTGAAGTCAATCAACGTCTCAGGCCACAAGTACGGCTTAGTCTACCCAGGAATCGGCTGGCTCGTCATGAAAGACAAAACAGATCTTCCTGACGAGTTAGTCTTTAAGGTGAACTATCTGGGGGGGGAGATGACTAACTACTCCCTCAACTTCTCGAAGGGCAGCAGTACCATTCTGGCCCAATACTACAACTTCATACGACTGGGAAAAAGCGGCTACGCTGACATCATGCAGAACATGATGAACAACAGCCGCTACCTCGCCGAAAAGCTGCACGAAACGGGTAAGTTTGAGATCATCAACAAACAACACACGCTTCCTCTTG
>Ga0326727_10012048_pt1 | contig 19840 bp, 20 predicted proteins | sample MB2enrmetagenome_FD_207643 | JGI IMG/M metagenome (GOLD analysis project Ga0326727, IMG submission 207643) | Lab enriched peat soil microbial communities from McLean, Ithaca, NY, United States - MB29MY | ecosystem: Environmental > Terrestrial > Soil > Wetlands > Peat | place: USA: New York...
TTGTCCAGCCGAATGAGAGCGAGCGCTGGCGGCGCAGCAGGGCGATTGTCCAAAACGCGCGGAAATGGGCTGAAAAGGGCGGAAAATGGGTTGAATTTTGGAGGGAATTATTCTCTAAATTATTGATTCATTGGCTCCTCAGGTAGGACTCGAACCTACAACCCTTCGGTTAACAGCCGAATGCTCTGCCATTGAGCTACTGAGGAGTGCCTTGAAAGGATTGCTCCACTACCAAGTTAGCAGAGAGCGCAAGGCTCGTCAAAATTTTGAAGAATGAGCCGTAATTCATCTCCCCTTTCGGGTCTGCTTGCATCTCCCGGAAGCGCGGAACCAGAGCCTGCCGCCTGCGCCGCGTGCCGCCAACCCCGCGGAGGCGATACCATAGAGAAAGAGACAAGGAGAACCGATGGCGCGAATTTCCCGCCTTGACCGCAGCCAAGTGACCCCTGAAATGGCTGCGCTCTACGACAAAATCTTTGCCCTGCGCGGCAACGTGCCCAATATGTTCCGCGTCATGGCACACCGGCCTGAGATTTTCACCACCATGCAGGCTCATTTTGCCGCGGTGCTCAACAGCGGAACGGTCCCAGCCAGGCTCAAGGAGTTGATTATCGTCCGCACCAGCCAGATGAACGTGACGCCCTATTGCCTGGCCAGCCACACGATTCTCGCGAAAAATCTGGGCTGGTCCGACGAGCAGCTCGCCAATCTCGCCGACTGGCCCCGGCGCGACGACTTTAGCCCCGCCGAAAAGGCCGCACTGCGATTGGCCGAGACCGTCACGTGCGACGCCAATGCCGTCAGCGACGAACAATTTGCCGAGTTGCGCGCGTTCTATTCCGAAGGAGAGATTGTCGAGCTGCTGTGCGCCATAGGCCTCTTCAACTACTTCAACCGTTTCAACAACGCTCTCCGCATGGAGCCGACGAAACCGGGCGAAGGCGGCAGCGCCGAGGGCGGTTGCGCGGCATGAAACTGAAACTGCCCGCCGGAGCCTTCCGCGCCTATCTCTTCGACTGCGACGGCACCATCGCCGACTCCATGCCGCTGCACTACATTGCCTGGAAGACCGTCCTGGCGGAGTGGAATTGCGATTACGCCGAGGAGCTTTTCTATTCCTGGGGCGGCAAACCCGTGCGCAACATCATCGCCGACCTGAACAAAATTCACGGGCTCGATATGCCCGTCGATGCAGTCGCCACAAAAAAGGAAGCTGTCTATCTCGAACAGCTTCCTCAGCTCAAGCCCATCCCCGAGGTGCTCGAGCACATCGAGGCCGAGCATGGCCGCATTCCCTTTGCCGTGGTTTCCGGCTCCCGCCGAAGTTCGGTCGTCGGCTCCCTCACCGCCATCGGCCTCCTCGACAAATTTGAAACCATCGTCGCCGCGGAAGACTACACGCGCGGCAAGCCGGCTCCGGACGGGTTTCTGCTGGCTGCTGAAAGGCTCGGCGCCGCTCCCGCCGATTGCCTCGTCTTTGAAGACACTGACCTGGGCATCGCGGCCGCAACCGCCGCGGGAATGGCTTCTGTCAAAGTTCCATCCCCCGAACGAAGCTGAAAAATCAGTAGAGCAGCACCGCCACGCGATAGGCCGTGAAATTACCCTCCACGCCCTGCGCCGGGCAACTGCCCACAGCCGCTCGGGTGTACTTTCCCGAGGCCAGGCTCTCTGTCAGATCCTCAGGCAATTCGTTCAGCTCGCCATTTTGCCAGCGCATGACGAACCGCGGTCTTGCTCCTGATGCCGGATGGGGCAGCCCTCCGTCTTCAGCGCAGGCTGCGCGAGCCAGGGTCGCATCGCGCAGAATGGTAATTCCGCTCGCCCGCACCAGCCCGGCAACCGCCGCTTCCACCTCGGCCTGCGTCAGCGCCGGAACCGCATGCGAGTAATCCGCCACGGCATAAAGTCCGTGCCGGCCCGCCACCACGGCTACGCCCACGTGGTCCACTTGGGGGTTCAGCAGGTTGCGGCGATGCCCCGCGGACCGCATCCACGCCTCGTGAATCGAGGCAGGATCGGGGGCAACAGCCACATTCTCCTCTATCACGCTGAAGTGCGCTCCGGCATGGGCCGCGCGCTCTGAGATCTCCTCTTCGTCCGCGTACTGGTGAGAGATAACTCCTTCCTCGGCCATGCGCATGCAATGCCGGCGTGCGGCCACGGCCAGCGCCCCATCCCATTTGAGCGGCCCGGCCCCTGCCCGGGCGCGGGCCTGATTGGCCAGCTCGACAATCTGCCATGCCTCCGCCTGAATCGCATTGGAGCTTTGAATCGCCGAGGATCGCTGCTGAAGCGTCTGCGCCGAAACCGCGACCGTCACCAGCGCCAAGCACAAAATTATGTATGACCGTAACATGCCCATAATTCATTCAACCCCACTCCGCCGCCAATGTCGTTGTATTCTTGCTTTGCAGAATCTATTTTTTAACGCCTGCGCGGCCCGCGCACCTGGCTCACCATAAGGTCTGAATGAAAATCGGCGTTGTCAGCGACACACACGGCCTCTTCCGCCCTGAGCTCGTTCCCGCCCTGGCCGGAGTCGAGCGCATTTTGCACCTCGGCGACGTGGGCAAGCCCGCCGTCCTCGCACAACTGAGCAAAATCGCTCCGGTAACCGCCGTGCGCGGCAACATGGACCGCGAAGGCCCCTGCGCCGAATTGCCTGAGACCGACGTTGTCCTCATCGCCGACCACTACGTTTACATGCTGCACGATTTGAACGCGCTTCACCTCGACCCCGCCGCCGGAAAATTTGCCGCCGTGCTCTCCGGCCACACACACGTGCCCAATTTCTACACGCGCAAGGGCGTGCTCTACTTCAACCCCGGCTCCTGCGGGCCGCGCCGCTTCCGGTTGCCGGTCACTGTTGGGCTTTTGACCGTGGGCGACGACGGCGCATTCAAAGCCAAGATTATCGAGTTGAACTGCGCTTAAAACCCGCAAACCGACTGCGCGATTCGCGCTTAGGGCGCGCGAAAAACGCTACTCGCGGATGCACAGGATTTTTTCCGTAAAATTGGGCAGATTGCGGCAAGATTACGGGCGGTCGCGGGGTGATTCATGGTAAAGGGCAGGGACTGGGAACAGTGCCCGGCCGCGATTTGCTCTCAGCAAGCTACGGATTGCGCTGCGGGGAGCTCTGCACGCACTTTGATGCGAACCTCAACCCGCGATCCGAGGCGGTTGATGATGGTGAGCAGTCGGTCCAGCGTGAAGCGGCCCAGGTCGGCGTTGCGAATGCGGGAAAAATCAGCGGCGGCGATCCCGGTTTGAGCGTGCGCTGCGCGGACGCTGAGGTTCTGGCGGTCCAGCATCTTGATAATCTCCGCGGCCAGAACGGCCTTCAACTGCTCCACGTCAGGACTGGCGTGGCCCAGATCGCGGAAGACATTGCCGCTGCCGCGCACGACCTCAATCTCTTCGCTCCTCATCCCAGAAACTCCTTCAACCTTTTTAGCCGGTTCTCGATCAGTTCTACCTCGTGCCGTGGGGTTTTGATTCCTTGGGTAGATTTCTTCTGGAAAGCGTGAAGAACCCAAATTTCATCTCCAATTTGAACGGCATATACGACCCGAAATGCATCTCCACGCCAAGGCAGCGCAATCTCCAGAATGCCTGAACCTAACCCTTTGAACGGCTTCGCAATATCGGCTTTGCCACCTTCTGCCGCGATGGTCAAAGCCGCCAGGCAAACCGACTGTGCCCCTAGGGGGAACCGCTCGAACTCCTTACGTGCGGCCTTGATCCATGAAATCGGCCGCGTCTGTCTAGTCATCGATCTTTCTCAGGTTCTACAAGCGATTGTAGTCATATTTGACAACGCCCGTCAACTCAGCTTGCTGCCGCCTTTTCCCCCACCGGCTCAACGCGGATCTTCGCGATCCGCCGGTTCTCCATCTCCACTACCGTCAACCGCCGCCCTTCAAAAATTACGGATTCGCCCTCTTTGGGAATATGGCCCAGCCGCGTCAGAACAAAGCCGGCGAGCGTTTCCACGCCGCCCTCGCGCGGCAGGTCCCACTGCATCTGCGTTTCCAGGTCGCGCAGGTTCACGCCGCCTTCCATCAGCAGTGCCCCGCCCGCGGTGGTCACGACGGGCACGGAAGGCGAGTCGAACTCGTCTTCCAACTCGCCGGTCAACTGCTCGATGGCGTCCTCCGCTGTAACCAGGCCCACCGTCGAGCCGTACTCGTCCACCACAATGGCCATGTGCCGCCGCCGCTGCTGGAACTCGCGTATCAGGTCGAGGACCGTCTTGGTTTCAGGCACCACCATCGCCTCGCGCATCACCTGAGCGAGTTTGAGTTCCACAATCGGTGTGGCCGGGCGGAAGAAGATCAGGCGCGCAAGGTCTTTCGAATAGACCACGCCCACAATGTGCTCCGGCCCGCGCGTCTCATCGTAGACCGGCACGCGTGATCTCTTGTGCTCGATGACCTGCGCGCTGGCCGCTTCAATGGGCATGTTCGAGGGCAGCGAGAAAATCTTCTGGCGCGGCGTCATGATCTCGCGAATGGGCACATCCTCCAGCTCCAGCGCGCGGTGGATGAGCGTCTCCTGAAAGCGCGGCAGTACGCCCATGCGGCGGGCAGCGGTGGCAATCAGCTTGAGTTCATCGGGCGAGTGAACCTGCGCGCGCTCTGTCAACGGAATATCAAACCCGCGCAAAATCACGGCTGCCGAATTCTTGAGCAGTCTCACAGCGGGCCGGGTAATCGCCATGAACACCAGCATCGCCGGAGCGACCGCAACAGCCAGAGCCTCGGCGCGCCGCAGGGCGAGCGATTTGGGCACCAGTTCGCCCACCACCACGTGAAAATAAGTGATCAGCGCGAAACCCAGCGACATGGCCGTAATGTGTGCATAAATCAGCGCATGTGCCTGCAAGAATGGCAGCGCGCTCATCCAGCCCATCAGAACGCCGGCCGCCAGCGGCTCGCCAATCCAGCCCAGCGCCAGCGAGCAGAGCGTCACGCCGAGCTGCACGGCAGGCAGAAAGTAGTCCAAATCGCGTTGCAGCCGGCGGACGGCGCGCGCGCCGGGCACGTCGTCGCTCAGCATCTGCTCAATGCGCGTTTCGCGAATCGAAACCAGCGCGAACTCGGCCGCCACAAAAAAAGCGTTGGCCAGAATCAGCAGGCCCACAGCGACAAATTCGAGCAGCGAAAGCGAGTGCATCTCGCATGTGAGAATAGCATTGACAGGGGACAGGGGACAGGGGACGTTTGTCTGGCAGAACGGACCTAATCAGAGCTTCCTCAGGCGCCCATCAGCTTTTTGCCTCGAAAAGCCTTGTCTTCAGCAGAGCCGCGGCATCGCGCGCGTCAATCAAGCGTTCCGGCTGCTCTTGCGAAAAGTGGTAAACACTGCGAGAGTGCTCGCCGGTTACCAGATAGGAACCAGTTCCCTTGAAAACCACCGGCGTCAGATTCCCAGCCGATTCCATCGGCGCGGAACTGGACGCGACATAGGTTGTCCGCGCCTGACGGAGTTCTTCGCGCCTCTTGCCGCAGCAGCTCATCGCTCATCCCTTTCCGGGCGGAAATTGTTGCGGGTCAACTGCATGATCCGTTGCTCTCTCCAGCAGGCAAGCCGCCCCTGAAAGAGCGAGCCAGAATAGCGGCCATTCTTTCCAGTTATTCGCGAGCAGGCACGCAACCGGAGCCGCAACCCACAGGCTCAGGCAATAAAAGCAGTCCATCAGCTTCCCGAAGAAACTGTTTCCCAGCGCCCGGCGCAGGCTCGCGATGCTGTCCCACGGCCCGTCCTCCGCGGCCAGCAGATGGGTGAGGCGCCAGGTTGCCAGTACGGCCAGCGTCAAGCGAAACCACGGCTCCTCGGCCATCGGCAGACTCCTCATCGGGTTGTGGGAGTTGAAGCGGCCCACGGCAGCGTGGCCATGGACCGCTTCACGTCAGGAGTTGGCGAGTCCCGTCCAAAGCTAAACTCAGGCGTTCACAATCGCAATTGCGAAGGACGGCTCAGTCCAGACGTAAGTGGGATTGTAGTTCCAATCGTCCAGTGGGCCCGCGTCGCTTCCCGCAGGGTTGAAGGCTCGGCTGGCAGCGTACACGTCGAAGCTGTACACCCCTTGCGGCTGCGATGCGGCAATCCGGTATGTGGCGACATTGGAGACAGTATTGTCGCCCGCGTCCTCATACCAGTGCTGCACGGTGGCCAACTGAGCGGCAATCTGCGCAGGAGTTGTCGCCACCGGGTAGAGCGTGGCCCCGCCGTCGCACCCTCCACTGCCCACCTGCACGGACTGAAGGTGATTGGCGACAACAGAGTAAGTCACCTGCACAAAAACGTCCTGCGGCGTCACTCCCCGGTCGATAACCACACAATCGTCGGTGGGTACTGGCAGCGCTCCGGAGAAATCCGAGTTGAAGCTCCAGATGGCGCTGTAAGAGACCACCGGAACCGAGTTATCCACGTAGAATCCGATCGGCGCAGAGGTAGCCAGCAAAGTCTTGCTGCTGTTGGCCACTTCTAGCTGGACCGTATAAAGCCCATTGGCGTTGTAGGCTGAGTTAATGGTGTCCCACTCCAGAACCATCGAGTTGGGAAACCATCCGTCGGCAGGGTTGATCACCGGATACCATCCGCTCGAATCGGCAACCGGCCACTGTTCCTGAAGCGTTCCGCCCACCTCCCGATAGAGCGGCCACGTCAGCCCCGTAAACGGCGTAAGTGCCGTCGGCGTGGTGCTTCCCGGAGCCGTGTACGTGTAGCGCAGACGGTAGTAAGCGGCCTTGCTAACGGTTGTGCACCCATAAAGCTGCAGCGTCCCGGTATAGGGCGCGGTCGAGGGCGGCACACCGGCCTCAGCCAGAGTTCCGCCCGGATGAGGCGGGTTGGGACGGGTTGCAAAGCCCGTCGTCGCATTGATGTACGGCGCCAGCGGCAGGGCCGGATTCACCAGCGGCATCAAGCCAACGTACTCAAGCGCCGGCACGTTGCCGCAGATCACGTTCGGGGTATTGCAATTGGTGGTCGAGGTGGCAATGGGCGAAGCGACCAGCGTCACGTTCGAGACGCTAGTCGACCATGGCACGTCAAAGGGCCCGCCGTTGTAGATAACCTCCTGCGTTCCGTTTCCGTTCACGTCCTGCGTAACGCGGAAGGATATATCTGGCACTTCGAAGATGGGCACCCACTCCGGAACAAGAATGTCGTAGCAACGCAGGAAGGGCCCGTAGTAGTTGTTCAGATCGAGGCCTTCGAGCTGCTTCGCGTTCAAGCCGAGGTTGTTGGCCAGCGTGCTCCGGACGGCGCTTAGGTGCTGCTTCGCGCTGGCTCCGGCCACGGGCTTTCTCAACTCCTTGGGCAATGCCGGCGCCAGGCCCGCCGGGAAGGCCGGTCGCGCCAGAAGCGCCTGCTGGCCCGGATTGGCCGCGCCAAAGGCCTTGCTCGCTCCCACTCCCGCCAGTTGCCGAACCACCTGCGTGCCCAGCAACTGCTCGGCCTTCTGGTAAAGCGAGGTATTGGGCGTCAGAGAGACCGCGGATTGCGCCTCGGGTCCGGGTCCGGGACCGGGGCCGATCGGTTGGCCCTGAAGATAAGCGATAATGCTGGCCACCGTAGGCTTGGTGAAGAGCTGGAGGTAGCAGATGCGCTCGATGCGGAAGCGCAGAATCCACTCGATGATGAAGCGCGGCACCCAGATGCAGAAGTTGCCGCAGGGGTCCGTCGTGGTCTGCCCAACCGTCTCCGTCTCGCAGAAGAAGGGAAAGAACCAGGCCCATGGCGGGCCTATGGGGAAGTAGCCGAGGATCGAACAGGTCGTTTCCTCCACATAGACGGTTGCAAAGGGGACAGGATTGTAATTGCCGGTGGCCGGGTCCAGCTTGACGACCTGGCCGCAAACCCGTGTGAACAACAGAAGATTGGGGTCAATCTGCCAGCGGTATTCGTTGGAAATCTCGGCTACGGAGCGGCCTTTGAGCTTCGATGCGCTGATTCCGGTGAGCGAGCCGAGGATTGTTGCCTGCGACGGCGTTAAAGGCGTCTTATCGGGCGTCAACTGCGTGTGCGCTTTCGCTTGGGGGCTCATAGTGAGTTCTCCTTCAGATTTTGGTTTCTGGCTGGATCGATCTCGACTTGAGTGGGGAAACCCGGATGCGGCGCCCCGGGGCGGGACGGTTGCACCGCCGCAAGTTTACCAGACATTCAACAACATTAGTCAACTTTTAACTGTGGGGAAAGAGAAAGATTCGAGGGTTTTTCAAAAACCTTCCCGCAGAGGACTGGAACCAGGCGATGGCAGACTACGTATGAACTTCGAAGAGCTGGTTGAATAACTTCAGTTTTGTGTCAGGGCACGACTTCAGTCGTGCCGCAAATGCTGCAAAATGAATGTGGGCTTTAGCCCCTGCGGGTTGATTTTCTGGCTCGAGTCAGTTTTTCAACAAGTTCCTGGAGGGCACAATAATGCACACCATAAAACATCTTTTTCTGGCCGCGGCGGCTTTGGCGCTGGCCTCGCTTCCGGCGCTTGCTTCAGAGGCTACCTTTGACCGCACGCTTTCCGTCAGCGGGCGCGTCGAGCTGTCGATCTCCACCGGCTCAGGCAACATTCACCTCACCCGCGGCGCGGACAATCAGGTGCACATCTTCGGCAAGGTGCGATCCAGTTGGGGCGGCAACGACGACCAGGTGCGCCAGATTGCGGCTCACCCGCCCATCGAGCAGACGGGCAACATTGTGCGCGTCGGCGTCCATCGCGAGAACCTGCGCAATATCAGCATCGACTATGAAATTCAGGCGCCGGAGAATGTCTTTCTCGACGCCGGCTCCGGCTCCGGCAATATCATCGTTGACGGCGTGGGTGAAAATGCCCGGCTCACCACAGGCTCCGGCAACATTCGCGCCACTGGCCTTCACGGCGGGTTCACCGTGAACACCGGCTCGGGCACGATCTACGCCGAACAGGCGGGCGAAGGCTATGTGAAAGCGCAAACTGGCTCGGGCTCGATCGAACTGCGCAATCTGCACGGCGGCCTGTACGCCCGCACAGGTTCGGGAAGCATTAGGGTGGGCGGAACGCCCTCTTCCGACTGGAAGCTGGGGACCGGCTCAGGCAGCATCGAGCTCTGGCTGGGCAGCGCCGGTTTCACGCTCGACGCTTCCACCGGCTCCGGCAGCATTCACTCTGACCGCGATGTGGTCACGCGCGGCGAGTCGAACCGTCATCACCTCAGCGGCGCCGTCAACGGCGGCGGACCTGCCGTGCGCATCGAAACCGGCTCGGGAAGCATTCGCATCCATTGATTTTTTTCGAACTCGAGCAGAACCGACGCAACTCGCCAACTTGCCAACTCGCCAACGCGCGCGCAGCGGGCGCCAACTCGCCGCATCTAGAGCATTTTCAAATTGAGTGTTAACAAAATTCTGGGTGCTGGGTGCCCCATCCTTTTCGCGTACTTTGCGAAAAGGATGGGATAGCACAACTGTCCATTTCAACAGTAAACACCAGAACCGAAAATGTTCTAACTGGAAACCCCTCGCCCTACGGAATGAAATAGAACGGATCGGGATACTTTACAAAAAACTCCGCCTGCGGTTTTCCCATGTCGTCGCTCCACTGGTCGCCGACGTTGAGCACAATCTTGTATCCCTCTGCAACAACCGCGGCTCGCGCTCCGGCCTTGAACACTTCCATCGCTTCGGATTTCTGCGCCTCGGAGCGGAGAAACATCTTCTGCCAATTCTCAAATCCCTGCGCCCGCAGGTTCCGCTCCGTCGCCGCGCGCTCCGTCTCCGATCTGCCGGTAATGAAAAAAACGCTCACGCCCAGCCGTTGAGCCTCCTTGTAAATCCGCAGAGTGCCCTGAATCGCGGGCGCTTTGGCTGATTCGATCCATGCGTGGAAGGCCGCGCTGTCGTATGCGAACCCGGCCTTGTCCATCTCCTCGTAGTTCGAGAGGGTGGTCTCGTCAATGTCCAGCACCAGCGCCAGTTTTTCGCCGGGCCGGCGATTTGCCGCTCTCGTGCGCAGAAAATCGATGCCCTGATCCGCCTGGTGGTCCAGGTCTTTGGCGTAGCAGCCGCACGTGCAGGTGCAATCGTGATACTGCTTCAGCTCGGTCTTCAGCGCGTCCAGGTTCGGAATCCGCTCCCCAGGCGCGTATGTGCTCACACGGCTGGCCGGCTGCGCTGCCGGCTCTTGCGCAACAACGTGAGCCGCCGCGAGACAGAACCCCAAAATCACAACAAAAATTGCATACTGCTTCTTCACGAAAACGCTCCTTTTCCAAATCGCGCAATTGCCGCGCGTGGCCACATTTCCATCATCGCACTCGCTCCCGGGTCTGGTGAAAGACAGCTTCGTCCCGGTTAAACTTGAATCATGCTTCAAATTCTTCGTCCCCTCCCCACCGCTTCGCTGAAACTGCTCGTCTTCGATCTCGATGGCACTCTGATCGACTCCGCGCAGGACCTGTGCAATAGCGTCAACGCCACCCTGACTCATTTCGGACGCCAGACTCTGCCCGATGAGACCATCGCCGGCTTCATAGGCAATGGCGCCATGACACTGCTGTGCAGAGCTATTGCGGCCGCTGACGGCAGCCCCGCCATCGATAAAATCCCCGACGAGGCTTACGCTTTCTTCATCGATTACTATCGCGCGCACAAGCTGGATTACACCTACGCGTACGAGGGAGTCCTCGAGGCGCTCGCTGCGCTCAAGCAGTTGCACGAACTGCCCGCTGCCCGGAACGCAAACAAGGGATTGGCGATGGCCGTGCTCACCAACAAGCCGGTTCGCCCCGCGCGCGACATCTGCGCCGCCCTCGGCCTCGCGCCCTATTTCCTGAACATTTACGGCGGCAACAGTTTCCCCACCAAGAAGCCCGATCCCGAGGGGCTGCTCGCGCTGATGAGCGAGGCCGGCGCCAGGCCTGAAGAAACGGTGATGATTGGCGACAGCCAGGTGGATGTCGAAACGGCGCGCAATGCCGGCGCCTGGTCGGTGGGCTGCACCTTCGGCCTTTCGCCCGATAGCCTCGCCGCTTGCCCGCCCGATGTCATCGTCGATTCGCCGGCCGAGTGGACCGCTGCCCTCAGTCCCGTCGAAACCAATCCCCCACAGTAACTCGCCTTGCCGCGGCAACCATGGAGATTTGTGTCAAGGCACGATTTCAATCAAGCCGGCAATGCGCCAGGGCACGATTTCAGCCGTACCGCAAACGTTGATTGCCTTGTGTCAGGGCACGACTGCACCGTGCCCCATCCATTCCGCGTCTTTTGCGGAATGGGTGGGAAACCGCGAATCTTCATAGCGCGGGCTTTGTGTCAGGGCACGACTTTAGTCGTGCCGAAAGCGATCCAAAATCACCGAGGGCTTTAGCCCCTGAGGGAAGCTGACACACCGCACAAGCACAACGCAACCCCTGCCCTCTCTTGCGCTTTGCTATACTCGACCGTGGCGGGCTTCTTCCGCTTTCAGCGGCTCTTTTCCATTCGCGCCCAAGGAACGTATAAATGGCTGTGGAACTCAGCATCGTCATGCCCTGCCTGAACGAGGCGGAGACTCTCGCCACCTGCATCCGCAAAGCTCAGAGTTATCTTTCCCGCTCCGGAGTCAGCGGCGAAATCGTTATTGGCGATAACGGCTCGACCGACGGCTCTCAACAAATTGCGGCCAGCCTCGGCGCTCGCGTAATTCCTGTCCCCGCTCGCGGCTACGGCGCGGCGCTCTACGGTGCCATTTCCGCCGCTGAAGGCCGCTATTGCATCATGGGCGACGCCGACGACAGCTATGACTTCGAGAAACTCGATGCCTTCGTCGACAAGTTGCGTGAGGGTTACGACCTGGTGATGGGAAACCGCTTTAAGGGCGGCATCCTGCCCGGCGCCATGCCGTGGAAGAATCGCTACATCGGAAATCCCATTCTTTCCGCCATCGGCAAAATTCTTTTTCACGCGAAAGTCGGCGATTTCCATTGCGGCCTGCGCGGCTTCTCCAAAAGCGCCTTTCAGCAGATGGATTTGCGAACCACCGGAATGGAATTCGCCTCCGAGATGGTGATCAAGGCCAGGCTCATGGGGATGAAGATGACCGAGGTGCCCACAACCCTGAGCCCCGACGGCCGCTCGCGCCCTCCGCATCTGCTTCCTTATCGCGACGGCTGGCGCCATCTGCGCTTCATGCTTCTGCATAGCCCGCGATGGCTCTTTCTGTACCCCGGCTTTCTTCTCATATTGCTCGGCCTCGCCGGATGCACCTGGCTCCTGCCTGGGCCGCGCGTCGTCTACGGCGTCGAGTTCGATGTGCATACGCTTCTGTATGCGTTCGTCTTCGTGCTGCTCGGTTTTCAGTTTGTATCCTTCGCAGTCTTCACTAAAGTTTTCGCCATCTCCGAAGGTCTGCTGCCCGAAGATCCGCGCCTTACGCGCGTCTTTCGCTTCCTCACGCTGGAAGTCGGCCTGGCTGCCGGAGCGCTGCTGGTGGCGCTTGGAATTGGCGGGTCAATCCTTGCCGTCTCCGGATGGGCGAAAGAGAGTTTCGGCGCTTTGGACGCCGGCCACACGCTGCGCATCGTCATGCCATCCGTCTTCTCTCTGACCCTTGGCGTGCAGGTTATCTGCGCCAGCTTCTTCCAGAGCATTCTCTCGCTGCGGCGGCGCTGAAGCATTTTCAACTTAAGTGTTAACAAAATTCTGGGTGCCCCATCCATTTCGCGTAATTTGCGAAATGGGTGGGATAGCACATCTGTCCATTTCGACAGTAAACACTAGAACCGAAAACGCTCTAATACTACAGTTGAAGATCGAAGAATTCGGAGGGAGCAGGGGGCTTCAGCCCCCTGAAAGAGCGCGGATTTACGGGGCCTTCAGGCCCGGGCCCTTCCCGCCTTTCCAAAACACCGAGGAAATACAACTGTAGTACTAAAGCAGGGCCGCAACGGCTCTGAAGCCGTAAGCTGTATCCATGGACCTGATTGCTGCCTTCGCTCCGCATCCCTTTCGCCCCTTGCGCATCGTACTGCCGGGCGGCAGCGGACAGGTGGGCGGGGCGCTGGCGCGCTACTTCTCCGAGCGCGGCCATCAGGTTACCGTGCTGACTCGCGGCCCTTACACCGCGCCCTGGCTCGCCGTTCAATGGGATGGCGAAAATCCCGGCCCGTGGACCGAATACCTTGAAGGCGCGGACGTCTGCATCAACCTCGCCGGACGCAGCGTGAATTGCCGCTATAACGACGCCAACCGTCAGGCCATCTATGAATCGCGCCTGCGCTCGACGCGTCTGCTGGGCAGGGTAATCGCCGGGCTCGCCGCCCCGCCGCGTCTTTGGATGAACGCTTCGGCTGCCACCATCTACACCCGCTCCCTCGACGGCGCCGGAGTCGATCTGCCTCTGGATGAAGCGACAGGCAAGCTGGGCGGTGATGAGCCTTCACTGAAATCAGAGTCAGCCGAACGCTGGCTCCAGCGCACGGACTTTGCTCGCCGCGTGGCCCGCGACTGGGAGGCCGCATTCTTTGCCGCCGCCACGCCGCGCACGCGCAAGGTGGCCCTGCGCTCTGCTGTTGTCCTCGGCCCCGCGCCCGGCAGCGTCTTTGCCGTCCTGTCTCATCTCGTTCGCCTCGGCCTGGGCGGCACACAGGGCAACGGACGCCAGTTCGTCTCGTGGATTCACGAGGCCGACTACGCTCGCGCTGTCGAATTCCTGATTGCCTGCGAGGAGCTTGACGGCCCATTCAACCTGGCCACGCCCAACCCCCTCAGAAATCGTGAATTCATGGCCGCGCTGCGCTGGGCCTGGGACGCTCCCAACGGCCTGCCCGCTCCGTCGCTGGCCATCAAACTCGGCGCAATCTTTCTGCGCACTGAGCCGGAACTGGTGTTGCAGAGTTGCCGCGCCGTCCCCGGCCGCCTGCTCCGCGCCGGGTTCCAATTCCAGTTTCCCCATTGGCTCGAAGCCGCCGAAGACCTCGTGCGCCAATGGAAAAACAGGGAATAGGGAATAGGGAATAGAAAGACCTGCTTGCCGAGGTCAAGCCTGGCGGCGAGGGTCAGATCTGCTCGTTTGTATCAATCCATTCCTCTGGTCGAACGTCGAATTCATACTCCGCCTGATGAAGTGCATCGTTAAGCGTTAGATGAAACGTATCTGCAACTTGAACATTTCCACAAAAGTATATGAGGAAATGATTGCCGGCGTTTTCTGGGCTTTGCGCAATCATGAGTGAAGTGAATGGTGGGAATTCAGGTCTTCCCCGGCCGTCAATCAGAAAGTGCGTTGTTTGGCGAGGACGCTTGTGGCGTTCATTCAGTACCACCTTCTTAACTGCGGTCATCTTGCTCATTGACGCAACGATCTCCCTATTCCCTATTCCCTATACGTCCCTATTCTCTATACGTCCCTACGTCCCTGCCTTCCTAATCCCTCGGCGTAATATCCGTTACCGGCAAATCAATGTGTCCCTGCAGAATTTCAAATCTCCGTTGTTCTTCTTTCTTGTAAGTCTCCTGGTCAGGCCAAAGTTCCTTGATGAAGGCCTCTTCGTCGGGGTTGGCCGTAGTTGCCACAGTCGAATTCTTGTAGCGGATGGTCACGCGATAGTCCCACCGAAGCTCCTCCGAAGTGTGGTAGGCCGGCGACTCGATCTTCACCGAGAGAATGCGGCCCGTCGACTGAATCTTTTTGAGCAGCGGGTAGTGGTTCTTGAGGAAGAGTTGCAAAAACTCCGCCTGATGGCCCCACTGGCACTTGTAGTAGTACTCGACGGTGTAAGGCCGATCGGCGCTCGTCTGCGGCGGCGCGCCCTGCGCCCTCAGCGGTACGGCCAGCTGAGCGGCAAAAAACACTGCGAAAACGGCGAGAAGAATCCTGCGCATGGAACCTCCTTGATTGAAAGCATTGTACCTTTAACCTGCCCGATTTTTTTGCTGCCAAGCCTTTTCGCCCTCCTGTACAATCCCCGCATGAAGGGTAACCAGAAGGTCATCGCGCAACTGAATCGTGCGCTCCGCGAGGAGCTCACCGCCATCAACCAGTACTTCGTTCACGCTGAAATGTGCGAGAACTGGGGCTACGACCGTCTTGCCCGCTACATCAAAAAGCAGTCCATCGACGAGATGAGGCACGCCGAATCGCTCATCGAGCGCATCTTCTTCCTCGACGGTACGCCCGCCATGGAGCCGCTCGCCCTGTCCATCGGCAAGAGCGTCAAGGCCATGTTCGAGGCCGACCTCAAGCTTGAGCTCGGAGCCGTCGTCCTTTACAACGAGGCCGCGCGCATCGCCGCTGACGAAAAAGACAACAGCTCCCGCGACCTGTTCATCAAACTGCTCAAGGACGAGGAAAAGCACGCGGACTGGCTCGAAGCCCAGTTGCATCAAATCGCCGAGATTGGCTACGAGCGCTATCTCACCGTGCAGACCACCGAAGCCAAGTAGCCGCAATTTCCTGAACCCTCTCCGGCGCCGCGTGAATCAAACGCAGCATAGGAGAAGTTTTCCCCATGTCTCAAAAAATCGCATTCATCACGGGCGGAAATCGCGGCATCGGCTTCCAAACCGCGCTCGAGCTCAGCCACGCCGGCGTAAAGCCCGTCATCGGCTCGCGTGATCTCGCCCAGGGCCAGCAGGCCGTCGCCAAACTCCGCGCCGCCGGCGTCGACGCTGACGTAATCCAGTTCGACATCACCCACGCAGCCGACCACCAGGCCGCCTTCGACTACTTCAACTCACACTTTGGCCGCCTCGACATTCTCGTCAATAACGCCGGCATCGCCGCAGGCCCGTTTCCCGGCCACGGCCCCGAGCACACCGCCGCCGAGGTCTCGCCCGACCTGCTCCACAAGGTCTTTGAAACCAACTTCTTCGCTCAGGTTGCGCTCACCCGCGCCCTGCTCCCGCTCCTCAAAAAAAGTCCCGCGGGCCGCATCGTCAATCTCTCCAGCATCCTCTCGTCGCTCACTTTCCACGCCGATCCAGCCTCGCCCATCTACAACGACAAATCCTTCGCCTACGACGCCTCCAAAACCGCGCTCAACGCCTTCACCATCCACCTTGCCTATGAGCTGCGCAATACCAAAATCAAGGTCAACTCCGCACATCCCGGCTGGGTAAAAACCGACATGGGCGGCCCGCAAGCCACCATGGAGGTAAGCGAGGGAGCCAAAACCAGCGCCGCTCTGGCCCTCCTGCCCGACGACGGCCCCACCGGCGGCTTCTTCCACCACGGCCATCCGCTGCCTTGGTAATCAGGCGGCTCGCCAGTTTCGAAAGGGCGCGACTTCACTCGCGCCCCAAGGCATTTCCCAGATGATTTTGTGTCAAGGCACGACTTTACAGGCTGCGGAAAAACCCTATTCGGAGGGAGGCGGGGGTTTCAACCCCCGCATAATGCCAGCAAAATGAAAGCGGGCTTTAGCCCCGGAGGAACTTTTACAGTCAATCTCACTCGAAATCCCGAGTTTTTCCGCAGCCTGTTTAGTCGTGCCGCACAGCCGCAAAAAATAATCCGGGCTTTAGCCCCTGCGGCCGAACCCTCCCGCCATGCACTTACTCATCGCAAGCTCTGCTTCCGCACGCTATGATATACGCCAGATTTCGAAGCTGAGGTGCCGCCATGCATGAGCTCTCGCTTGCCCGCCTATACGGCCTGCGCATCTGCTATCTGATCATCGCCGCCGGCCTTGGGTTCTACATATGGCCGTCCGTCATCCGCCACACCCCTGATTTCGCCGCTGCGCATGGCATTCAATCTTCGCTGTTCGCCGGTCTCGCCCTCGCGGCTGTGCTCGGAATCCGCTATCCCGTCCAGATGATTCCCTTGCTGCTCTTCGAATTCATCTGGAAGGCGATCTATCTCATTGCGTTCGCTCTGCCCCTGTTTGCCGCTCAACAGGTCACTCCCGCAACAGCCGAGGATTTCCGCGCCTGTCTCATGGTCGTCATTTTCATTCCGCTCATCCCCTGGCGCTACGTCGCAAAACACTACCTCCTGCTCCCCGGCGACCGCTGGAAACTTGACGAAATCCCTCCGAAGATAGCCCCGTGATCCGCCCGCGCTTCGAAGATTCGTCCACGCAGCGGCCAAGCATCAACCCCGCCAGAATCCGCGCTCAGCTTTGTATCAGTTATCCACCGGCCTTGCCGACGCGCGAACGAATGAACCTCGTTTTGCGAATTACTCTGCCTGTAGCCCTACTTAATCCCGCTCTTTTCTAGTCCCGTAGGCATACAAATTCACGCACCCACGCGCGTCATCTTCGCCCGTCTCCGTTCAAAAATCCGCATCAACATCTTCGCCCGTTCTTCGCCACTCGGGTATAATCTCGCCATGGACTTTCAACTGGTGACCTCCTACACTCCGCGTGGGGATCAGCCGCGGGCCATTGCCGAGCTTATGCAGGGCCTTGCCGCGGGCGAGAAGCATCAGGTGCTGCTCGGCGTCACCGGCTCGGGCAAGACCTTCACCATGGCCAAAATCATCGAGCAGTCCAACCGGCCCGCGCTGATTCTAGCGCACAATAAAACTCTCGCCGCGCAGCTCTACCACGAGTTCAAGCAATTCTTTCCCAACAACGCCGTCGAATACTTTGTGAGTTATTACGATTACTATCAGCCGGAAGCCTACATTCCCGCCGGCGACTTATACATCGAAAAAGAAGCAACGGTTAACGAGGAGCTGGACAAGCTGCGCCTCTCGGCCACGCGGAGTTTGTTCGAGCGGCGCGACGCCATCATTGTCAGTTCGGTGAGTTGCATCTACGGCCTGGGCTCGCCCGAGGCTTACTACGGCATGTTGCTATTGCTTGAAAAAGGCCAGCACATCAGCCGCAAGGATATAACTCGCCGGCTCGTCGAAATCCTCTACGAGAGGAACGACGTGGATTTCCGGCGCGGGACTTTTCGAGTGCGCGGCGACATCATTGAAGTCTTTCCCACTTACGATGAAACAGCTTACAGAATCGAGTTATTCGGCGACGAGATTGAGTCGCTCTCGCAAATTGATCCGCTCTTCGGCACGGTCAAACAGAAATATTCTCGCCTGCCCATCTATCCCAAAAGCCACTACGTGATGCAGCCGGAGCGCAAGGCCGACGCCATTGATTCCATTGTGGCGGAGTTGAACGCGTGGGTGCCCGAGCTGGAGGCGCAGGGGCGCATGGTCGAGGCGCAGCGCATTCATCAGCGCACGCGCTACGACCTGGAAATGATCAAGTCCATGGGTTACTGCCACGGCATCGAGAACTATTCGCGCCACTTCTCCGGCCGTTTGCCCGGCGAGCCGCCGCCCACGCTGCTCGATTATTTTCCGCGCGATTTTCTGCTCTTTATCGACGAGAGCCACGCCACCATTCCGCAGGTTCACGGCATGTGGTTTGGCGATCGCAGCCGCAAGCAGAATTTAGTGGACTACGGCTTCCGCCTGCCCTCGGCCGTGGACAACCGCCCGCTGAAGTTCGAGGAATTCGAAAACCGCGTGCATCAGGTGGTTTATGTTTCGGCCACGCCGGGTCCGTATGAGCTTACGCGCTCGGCAGGCGTGGTGGTCGAGCAGGTGATTAGGCCCACCGGATTGGTTGACCCCGAGGTCGAAATCCGCCCCGTCAAAGGCCAGATTGACGATCTGCTCGGCGAAATCCGCGACCGCGCCAAGCGTGGCGAACGCGTATTGGTGACTACCCTGACCAAGCGTATGGCCGAAGACCTGGCAGGCTACTACACCGAGGTGGACGTGCGCTGCCGTTACATGCACTCGGAGATCGAAACCCTCGAGCGTGTGAAACTGCTCGCCGGGCTGCGCAAGGGCGAGTTCGACGTGCTGATCGGCATCAACCTGCTCCGCGAAGGCCTCGACCTGCCTGAGGTCTCGCTCGTGGCCATTCTGGACGCAGACAAGGAGGGCTTTCTGCGCTCCGCCGGCTCGCTCATTCAGACCATGGGCCGCGCCTCGCGCCATGTCGCGGGCCGCGCGATTCTTTACGCGGATAGGGTGACTGACTCGATGCGCCGGGCGATAGACGAAACCGACCGCCGCCGCCGGATTCAGCGCGCCTACAACGAAGAGCACGGCATCACCCCGCAGTCGGTTATCAACAAGATGGACATGGGGTTAGCCGAGATTATGAAGGCCGAATACGGCGAGGTTTCCGAGGAAGAAACGGCCCAACTGCCGGAATTCAACACGCAGGAAGAACTCGACAGCTTTATCGCCAGGCTGGAAACCGACATGCGCGAAGCGGCAAAGAAGTTCGAATTCGAGAAAGCAGCAAAACTCCGCGACACAGTCAAGGAACTGAGAGAAAAGGAGTTCCTCTTCGGGTAGGGAACTGGAGCGTTCGAGTCTTTTGTCGCCTCCGAGCGCGGCAAATCGGGCGTACCGATTCGGAGCCTCCATCCAAGGTGTGAGCCAAATCACATATAAAGCGACTATGATGGATTGAGAATTGCTTTGTCGGTAGGCTGCTGAGGCATCCGGCCTGCGTGCGAGAATCATTTTGGAGTTTTAATGGCAGCCTTTGGCAGTTTTGCTCTTCTTATTGCGTTGGCGCTGGCCGCTTACAATCTGCTGGCGGGGGCCGTGGCGCTGCGGTTGTTGGCCACGGGGCAGCCGTCTCGCGTCTCCCCGGAACGGCTGGCGGATACGGCGCGCCGGGCGGGAATCGCGGGATTTTTGGCGATTTCAGCGGCAGCCTTCGCCCTCATCTGGTCGGTCTTTACCAACGATTTTTCCATCACTTACATCCTTGAGCACTCCAACCGCGCCCTGCCCGCGGCCTACAAGTTTTCCGCGCTGTGGAGCGGCCAGGAAGGCTCGCTCATTCTGTGGGCGTGGCTGCTCGGCGCCTACGGATTTGTTCTGCGCCTCACG
>Ga0326727_10012049_pt1 | contig 19838 bp, 18 predicted proteins | sample MB2enrmetagenome_FD_207643 | JGI IMG/M metagenome (GOLD analysis project Ga0326727, IMG submission 207643) | Lab enriched peat soil microbial communities from McLean, Ithaca, NY, United States - MB29MY | ecosystem: Environmental > Terrestrial > Soil > Wetlands > Peat | place: USA: New York...
TTCCAGGCCATGATGTCGTTCTAAACGACTCCTGCCTACGTTGCAGTGTCAAGAATGCCCCCGGTCTGAAATGTCAACCATCCGACCGGTCTATACCGCTCGCGAAGGCGCCCCCCACCCCCACCCCTATTTTGGATACAAATACCTTGTTTTCTTGAGGTTACAGGCATGGTTTCGCTGTAAAATCTTGAAAACAAAGGAGTTCCCTGCAAAATCGTCCAGGATAAGGAGTTAAGCGACGTTTCAGCCTCTGTTGTCTGGAAGACGGCACGAAGAGGACTTGCCGGGACGGTGTTTGAAGGAAGACTTCTGGGATCATTGTGCGACGAAGAAGGGAATTAATCTGCAAGCACCCACGGTGCGGCCAGACGGCGCTTGCGCGCCAGCGAGTTCGTGGTTTCCCAGGTCCCCAAATGCGAGGGACCTGGGGCACCCGGCACATGGGGTTCGTGGTTTCCCACCCTTCGCAAGGTATGCGATGGATGGGGCACCCGGGGAATCTGGACGGGTAGTTGTAATGGTACTTAGTCGTAGCCTTCAAACCTGACCGTGACAACCTGTATCGCCGCACCGAAACCGTTCACACCTTCCATAGGCCCTTCGACGAAGACCCGCCAAGGTCGCCTGGAATCTGGCGGATTGCTGTCTGGAAGAATGACTGCTATCTCTCCGTCTGGTATCACAGATCCTTCTTCGCCAACCAAGACTGAGTAGGTAGCTGTATGCTCATCTATCATCTTTTCAAATTTCAAACCGCCGCCGGGATAGGCAAATTGGCTCACGCGCGTGCCATTGCCCATGATGATAGGCACATATACTGTGTCGAGAATTCCGGAGTGCCCTTTCATCTTATACGGGTTTTTACTGATTTCGTAAGGTCTTATGATCTCATTGGAAACGTGGTATCCTTCGGAATCGTTTGAGAGCTGAGAGTCTCCACTCGTAGCTGGTACTGAAGGCTGGGCAGCCTCCTGATTGCTCGTATCGGTCTGAGATGTGTGATTCATTATGGCAAAGGCGATAATGAGAACAACCACGATAAGCGCGACAATGCCGAAATTTCTTGTGAGCCAGTTACCTTGAGCTGCTTGAATCGGAGGCTGGACCACGACTTGAGGTGGAACCGCGACCCGCTTCGCTTCTGAAATAACCGCGCCACATTCTTGGCAGAACTTTGCTTTTGGAGGGGAACACTTGCCGCAGCCTGAGCAAAACAGCGTTGGTACGGGCTGCATCAGGTTTGGAGGCTGCACCGCGACTTGAGGCTGGGCCGCGACGACTGGCACAGAATCATTCGTGAGCGCCCAAATAAGTGCAACGAACCAGCCGATTCCGCTCCAACCAGTCAGAAGGTTGATCAGGAATATAGCTCCTGCATTTCGCCTATATCGCCCTATGATACTCGGTAGAAAGTAGAACAAAAGAAACAGTATTCCGGCGACGATTCGAATAATCGTTACGGTTTCCATAAGGTAAACCCCTCGCTCTGGATTCGCCATTCATTCTAAAGCCTTCTACGCGCTACTGACGAATCGTAGTTCCATAGAATGATGCCGGGTGCCACAGTTTCCGCTTTTGGGACCTGTCACCCTCATCTTCGACTTGTCGGATTTGGGGCAGGTGGCCCGCTCATCCCATTCACCGTGACTGTGCCCCGTTCATCGCGCTTTTTGCGATGAGCGGGTCTTCGGCCAAGGTTGACGATGAAAATTCGATGTGAGTTTGCTCAATACCGGCATTCGCGAGTCATCGAAATTGTCCAGAGCGGCGGAAGAGTTCGACCTCCCGCTCATCGCGAAAAGCGCGATGAACGGGGCACAGCTAGATTTATCGGCGGAAGGACAATGGATGTAAATACAATGGCAAGGCCGTCTGCTTCACGCCGACGCTCTTCCTGCGGTCTCATCAATCCGCCGGAACTCCCTGCATCTCCGCTTCCGCGTAAGCCTCGATTCCCTCATGCTCGGGATTCTTTTTGATCTCCAAATCCTCTGACTGAGGTACTGAGACAAGCTCATTCATCTCCGCTTCAACCGGCTTTTGGCCTTTGTAATCCGAGAAGTGGACGACGCTGTCATAGGCGTCCTTGATCAGGTCCTGGAGGGGAATGACGCTGCCGTTGACGCGCTGTTCGTCCAGCAGATCAAGGTCCACGTCGGCGACCACCAACTGCTCCTGGTTGATCGTGCCCTCGGCGGCGATTCCATCCCGCGCGAAGAAATAATCCGAGGGGGTGAGGATGGCGGCCTGGCCATAGTTGGTGGCCATGTAGGGAACCAGCGGGAGGTTGCCCACGGTTCCGGTCATGGCGACGTAGACCTGGTTCTCGATGGCCCGGGCCTGGGCGCAATAGCGGACCCGGCAAAAGCCCTCGCGGCCGTCGGTGCAGGAGGGAACGAAGAGAATCTCGGCGCCCGCCTCGGCCATCACCCGTGCGACTTCGGGAAACTCCACGTCATAACAGATGAGAATGGCGATATTGCCGAAGTCGGTGTGGTAGAGATAGAGGCCATGGCCGCGGCTCAACTGATAGGGACCGCTCTCGGTGGGAGTCAGGTGGACTTTCTTCTGGCGGAAGACCTGTCCGTTGGGGGTAAACAGGTGCGCGGCGTTGAAGACCTTGCCTCTCTGGAAGACGGGGTGGGTTCCACCGATGATGTAGATTCCCGTTTCCTTGGCCAGGCGGATGAAAAGCTGCTCGTACTGAGGAGCCATGCGCGCCAGCCGCCGCACGGCCAGAGCCGGAGCGGGCTCATTGATATAGCTGAGCAGTTGCATGGTGAAGAATTCCGGGAAAAGAACGAAGTGTGCCTTGTAGTCCTTGGCGCTGTGAACGAAGAACTCGACCTGTTTCACAAAGTCCTCGAAGCAGGCGATGGGCCGCAGCAGGTACTGGACGGCGGCGATGCGCACGCGTCGCGGTCGCGGCGTCCCTCGCAGGGCCTCGGCGGCAGCCTGTTCCAGAGCCGCGTGCTGAAGACTGGCTTGCAAACTGACCGAGGAGGTGTACTCCGGATTTAGCCACTCCAGCACGGTAGCGAAGCCGTGCGATTCGGTGTCGTGCATATAACCGGGCACAACATCCAGAACCACCAGCCCGTTTTCAAGCTGGAAGCTGAGCGCGGGGTCCCGGCGCTTGCCATCCACCACCTCGGCCACGTATTCCTTCGCCGTCATCTGGCCGGCGACCTCGGCGTAGCCGGAGATGCGGCCGCCGGTGAGCAGCCGCTTGAGACCGCGCTCCCGGATCAGTTCCTTACGCGCCTCATAAAGCATCGTTCCGATGCCTTGTTTGCGCGCCTCCGGGTCCACGCCCATGTCGGCGCCGTAGAGGGTTTTGCCGAGCGGGTTGTGGGTATCGAAGGACCCATCCCCGGTAATCGAAGACCAATTGGCCGACTCGGCATAATCGTCCCAGTCGATGATCAGCGAACTGGCCGAACCCAGGATGCGGCCTTCGTGGTCTGAGACGACCAGTTGGCCCTCGGGAAAAATATCCAGATGGCGTTCCAACTGGTCGGGCCTCCAGGGTGGCAGACCGGGAAACGCGCGCACTTGCAGTTCGATGACCCCCGGGAGGTCGTCCATAGTCATCTGTCTGACGCTGAATTCACTGGGCAGGCCGTTTGCGGTCGCCATGGCAGGGAAGCTCCTATGCTCCGAATCAGGGCGCGATTCTAGAGTCTGATCTGAGTGTAGGGAGCATGAATAAAAAAGATGATTAAAACGGCACGGAATTCGATTAAAAGATGACCAATTCTGGAGGAATCGGCCGGCGGAGGAGAGATTTGGTCTCATACAGCCATGGCCGGTTAGATTGAAGAGATGGGGCAAGCGCAAGCCAAGTGGAGACCGGAACTCGCCGCGATGATCGCGCTGGCGGTTCCGGTGGTGTTGAGCGAACTGGGCTGGATTGCCCAGGGCATTGTGGACACCATTATGGTGGGCAGGCTGGGGCCGGCGGCCATCGGAGCGGTTGCGCTGGGCAATGCCGTCTATTTCACGCCGACGCTCTTCTGCTTTGGCCTGCTGTTGGGGCTGGACACGCTGGTCTCGCAGGCATACGGGCGCAAGGACCACGACGAATGCCATCGCTGGCTGGCGCAAGGCGTCTATCTGACGTGCATAATGACCGTGCCGCTGATGCTGGTTCTTTTTGCCGCGAGTTATGGCTTTACGCCGTTTGGCATTCCCGCGGAGGTGGCTCTTCCGGCCGCTTCCTACCTGCGCGTTCTTACCTGGGGAACCTTGCCGCTGGTACTCTATGGCGCAACGCGGCGCTACCTTCAGGGAGTTGGCCAGGTGCGGGTGGTGACGGTCTCCGTCGTGGCGGGCAACCTGCTCAACTGGTTTGCTAACTGGGTGCTGATCTACGGCAAGCTCGGCTTTCCGGCGCTGGGAGTGAACGGCTCGGCTCTTTCGACTGTGCTCTCGCGCATCTTCATCGCCGTGGCGATGATGGGCTTTGCCTGGCGCTATGAACGCCGGCGCGGCCATCCGTTATTCCAGCACTGGGCCGGACCCAGCCTCGCGCGCCTCCGGCAACTGGTCCGCCTGGGCACGCCGGCGGCAGGGCAGGTTGTCCTCGAAGTGGGCGCATGGAATCTGATCACACTCTGCGCCGGTAGGCTGACGCCGGTGGCGCTGGCGACCCACCAGATTGTCCTGAACTACGCCAGCCTCACCTACATGGTGCCGCTGGGCATCGCTTCGGCCGCGGCGGTCAGCGTGGGCCATGCCGTGGGCGCCGGGGACCATGAGCGGGCGCGCCGCGCCGGTTGGCTGGCGCTGGGGCTGGGCACGGGCTTCATGCTGCTGGCCGCAGTGGTCTTCCTGACGGTGCCAGGGCCGCTGATTGCACTTTACACACGTGATTCGGAGGTGATGGAGCTGGGGCGCAGGCTGCTGTGGGTGGTGGCGGCGTTTGAGATCTTCGACGGCATCCAGACCGTCTCCACCGGGGCGCTGCGCGGACTGGGCGAGACGCGAGTTCCCATGCTGGCCAACCTGGTGGGCTATTGGCTGCTGGGATTGCCGCTGGGGCTGACGCTCTGCTTTGTTCTTCGCTGGGGCATCTACGGCCTGTGGATAGGCCTTCTGGCAGCCTTGATCGTCATCGCCGCGACGCTGCTCGCGCGCTGGCAGCGCGACTCAGCGCGCTGGCCCGACGCGCTGTATAAGCCATTGGATGCCGGCACTCACCGGTGAGCTTTCGCGCTCATCTCAATCTGTCTCTGTCGAGGACCAGCCACTTCAATTGAGCGGCGGAGACTGGTTTGCCAAACAACCATCCCTGACCCAGCAGGCCTGCGCCCGCTTTGCGGAAGTACTCCGCCTGTTCGCTGGTCTCAATTCCTTCCACCACCACCATCAGACCAAGTTCGTGGGCCATCTTCAGGATAAGAGGCACGACCGACGCCGTGACCGCTCCCGTGCCCACGGTCTGCGTAAAGCTCTGATCGATTTTTATGGCGTCGACCGCCAGCCGGTGAAGGTAGGACAGGCTGGAGTAGCCCGTACCGAAGTCGTCTATGTACACTCTATGTCCAGCGAGCCTCAAATCGCTGATTGCACGGATGGCGACGGCCTGGTCCGACGTGGAGCGCTCGGTCAACTCCAGACCGATGCACGCCGGCGACAGTCCGGCCGAACGCATGTATTGCTCCAGCAGATCGAAGGTCCGGCGATCGCGCAGATCCTCGGCGGTGATATTCAGCGTGATCTTGAAATTCCCCGCCGCCAGCAGATCTCCCACCTCTTGGATCGCTTTGCGCACAACCAGCCTCGTTATATCACTGACATAGCCTCCCTCCTCGGCGAGGGAGACAAAAAGATCCGGCTTCACGGTCTTACCGGATCGATCCACCCAGCGCACCAGGGCCTCGGCGCCGACAATGATTCCCTGATCCAGATCGACCACTGGCTGGTATGCGATGGTCAATTCGCCTTTGCGGATGGCGCGGCGCAACTGCTGTTCCATCGAGCGCTGACGATGGTAGTAGAGGATCGCGATCCAGGCCAGCGCAATCCCCAGCAGCGCTCCGCCGATCGGGAAACCGGTGAAGAGGTATCCTCCGCCGGCCAGCACATCCTCGCGGGATTCGGCGGCAACCTGGCAGACCATCGAGGTTTGAGAGCATAGCGGCTGATAGAGAATCCCGTTGCGCTCGATTGGCTCGCCATCGGCCACCTCGTCCACGCTCAGCGGAATGGCGGGCCCGAAGGTCTGTTTCAAACTTTGACTGAGCCGGTCGAAGAGGAATCCACTGAAATACTTCGGCGGTTTTTCAAAGTTCTGGATGGCCTCGGGGTTGAGAATCAGCGTGACGTCGTTCTTCTCGACCACAAACCATGTTGTGTTGGCCGAAATCAGCGACTGGGCACGCAGATTGAGCTTCAATCCACCGGTGGCGATGTCCGGCGCACTCGTGGCCTTTGGCTGTGCCAGCTTTCCCATGCCTGCCGAGCAGTAAAGCATGCCGTCTTTGGTCCGCCCTATGTCTCGAATGTGCGGAGAGTGGAAGACATAGTCCCGCATGAAGGCAATTTCCTGCTCCGAGCAAAAGGGCAGATTGTCACGGGTCACCGCGTCAATGGCCTGAGTGTTCTCCACGCCGAGTTCGTCGGCGGCTTCGACCAGCAGCTGGGCGTAAGTCTTCAACTCGGCCCGGCCTTCCTGCAGCCGGACCGCATGGGCGATCATATAGGCCAAACCAACACCCAGGCCGATTCCACACAGCAGCAGTCCAAACTCGGGCAACAGTCGACGGGCGACGGAAAAGAGCTTCATTCTAAACTCCGGCCTGATCCTGGCGAACCTCAAGCAGAGCCTGACCATCCGGGATACAAACCGGGCAGCCGGTACGCGCTGCTTGCAGGGAAAAGAGGCGGGCTAACGCCAGATACCTCTTATGTTCCACGGCTTTGCGCCAGTATACTCCCGCTTGCAGCGATTTGGCGCGGTTGATAGTTCCGTCGTGATAAGCGGAGAAGATGCCTGGTCACTGACACTGCCGATTTCGCAATAGGCTACGAATCCATTCCATTTTGCTGGAATCAAAGGAATGAGGTGTGATTGCAAACTGGGATGAACTCCCGAAAATGTGACTATAATCACATCTGAGCGAGAAAAGACTCGCTCGAAGGTCAATAGGAAGGGAATCCCGCCAGATGGCGACAGCAGACTTGGCTCTCGGTCAACCAGAGGGCGCATTGAGCACGCGGCAGCGGGTTACAAACGACTTCAGCATCAACGTAGCTACAGTAAACGGCTCCGGCTCGCAATCTGCTAACAGCGTGCTGCTGAAGAGCATATTCGCAATGGGCGTTCCGGTCAGCGGAAAAAATCTTTTCCCCTCGAACATTGCCGGACAGCCCACCTGGTACATCATCCGCGCCAGCTCGGAAGGCTACGTCGCCCGCAAGCACGACTCCGAGATTCTCGTCGCGCTGAATCCGGAGACCGCCCTGGCGGACGTTCTAGCGCTGCCCGCCGGCGGCGTGGTCATCCATGAGGAGAACCTGAAGCTAGATCAGGCGCGAGGCGATCTCTTTTACTATCCCGTGCCCTTTGACAAGATCACGGCCACCATCTGTCCCGAAGCCAAGCTGCGCAAGCTGGTCAAGAACATGGTATACGTGGGCGTCGTTGCCCGGATGCTGGCCATCGATCTGGGTGTTGTGGAGAGCTGCCTGCTCCGTCAGTTCGCCAAAAAGCAGAAGGTCTTCGATCTGAACTTCGGCGCCGTCAAGGCGGGCTTCGACTATGCCCAGGAGAATCTGACCAAGCAGGACCCGTTCTTCATCGAGCGGATGAATGCAACGGCAGGCAAGATCATCATCGACGGCAACGCGGCCTGCGGCATGGGCGCGGTCTTCGCCGGTGTGACAGTGGTGGCATGGTATCCGATTACGCCCTCGACTTCGGTGGTGGAGGCTACGACCGATCTGCTGAAGAAGCTGCGCGTGACGCCGGAAGGCAAGGCGACCTTTGCCGTGGTTCAGGCCGAGGACGAGCTGGCCGCCATCGGCACGGTGCTGGGCGCGGGCTGGGCCGGTGCGCGCTCTATGACCTCAACCTCCGGACCCGGCATCTCGCTGATGGCCGAGTTCAGCGGCCTCGGCTACTACGCCGAGATTCCTGGCGTCATCTTCGATATTCAGCGCACCGGGCCCTCGACCGGAATGCCGACGCGCACTCAGCAGTCGGACCTGCTTTCTGTGGCCTTCCTTTCGCACGGCGATACCAAACACGTCATCCTGCTGCCGGGTTCGATGAAGGATTGCTTCGAGCTGAGCCAAGCGGCCTTCGACCTGGCTGAGCGGATGCAGACTCCGGTCTTTGTGCTCTCGGATTTGGATTTGGGCATGAACAACTGGATGTCGGAGCCCTTCGATTACCCAGCGAAGCCGCTGGACCGCGGCAAAGTGCTTACCGCCGAGGATTTGGAGCGATTGGGCGGCTTTGCCCGCTATCGCGACGTGGATGGCGACGCCATCGGCTGGCGCACGCTGCCAGGAACGCGCCATTCCAAGGCCGCTTACTTCACCCGCGGCTCGGGACACAACGATGCGGCCGCCTACACCGAGAATCCCGGCGAGTATCAGGCGGTGATGGATCGGCTGGCGCTGAAATTTGAAAAGGCGCGCAAGCTGGTTCCCGCTCCTGTCATGGTAAGGGACGCCGGCTCGAAGATTGGCTTCCTGGCCTTCGGTTCCACCGATTGCGCACTCACCGAAAGCCTTGACCAGATCCGCAAGCGCTACGGCGTGGAGGCGGATTACATGCGCGTTCGCGCCTGGCCCTTCACGCAGGCGATTCACGATTTTGTGGCCGCGCATGAACGCATTTATGTGGTCGAGCAGAACCGCGATGCGCAGTTGGCCAGCTTGCTCAAGCTCGATCTTCCCGCCGGGCAGGTGGTTAAGCTGCGCAGCATTCTCCACTACAACGGATTGCCGGTGGACGCGGAATCCATTACGGAAGAATTTGTTCATCGGGAGGGCCTGTAAATGGCAACAGCAGCCGCAACACCCAAAGTCAATCACATCGGCCTTCCCATCCTTGATTATCGCGGCGGCAAGAGCACGCTCTGCGCCGGCTGCGGCCACAACGCCATCTCCGAGCGCATCATCGACGCATTCTTCGAGATGGGCGTCGAGCCGGAACGGGTGATGAAGATGAGCGGCATCGGCTGCTCGTCCAAAAGCCCCGCCTACTTCATGAGCCGCGCGCACAGTTTCAACGGCGTGCATGGGCGCATGCCGGCCATCTCCACCGGCGCCATACTGGCCAACCACACCATGACGACGATCGGCGTCTCCGGCGACGGCGACACGGCCTCCATCGGTATGGGCCAGTTTGTTCACCTGCTGCGCCGCAATCTGCCGATGATTTACATCATCGAGAACAATGGCGTCTACGGCCTCACCAAGGGCCAGTTCTCAGCCACCGCCGACCTCGGCTCACGGCTCAAGACCGGCGTGGTCAACGACCTTCCTCCCATCGACACCTGCGCCCTGGCCATCCAGTTAGGCGCGACCTTTGTGGGCCGCTCCTTCTCCGGCGATAAGAAGCAGTTGCTCTCCATGCTCAAGGCGGCCATCGCCCACAAGGGCACTGTGCTGCTCGACGTGATTAGCCCCTGCGTCACCTTCAACGACCACGAAGGCTCAACCAAGAGCTACAAATTCATGCAGGAGAATGACGAACCGATCAACGAGATCGGTTTTGTGGCCAGCTTCGATGAGATCGAGGTCGATTACGACTCAGGCGAGATTTACGAAGTAGAGATGCATGACGGCTCCAACCTGCGCCTGCGCAAGCTGCTTGAGGACTACGATCCCACCGACAAGGCCAACGCCGTACGCACGCTGATGGAGTCGACCGACAACGACGAAATCCTCACCGGCGTCTTCTATATCAACACCGAAAAGCCCACCTTCATCGATCTGCTGAATGTGGTTGATGAACCGCTGGCCACGCTGCCTGAGTCTGTCACTCGCCCGCCCAAGAGTGCCCTCGATGCCCTGATGGCCGCCCTCAAGTAACCGGCAAGTGGCGATAGCCCGGCGGCTGTGTCACACTGAGAAGGCGAACGGAAGATCGCCCAACAGCGGTTGATCTTCGCTTTGATGTGGAACAGTCGGGCCTGTAGCTCAACGGTTAGAGCAGGGGACTCATAATCCCTTGGTTCGGGGTTCGAATCCCTGCAGGCCCACCATCTTTTCAACAACTTACAGCCTATTGCCGAATTCACATCACAGTCATGTGACGTGGATTGTGACGTAAAATCGCTTGCTCGGGGATTTCGTTCACTACAGCCCGCACCTTTTCCAGGCTCGGATGCTGATAGATCATCGCTGTCTGCGCGTTTGTATGCCCCAAGGCGCGCATTACAAGCGAAAGATCACCCGTTGCACCCATCACCTTCGTCGCGAAAGTGTGGCGGGCGCTGTAGAGAACGATTTCCTTCGATACTCCAGCCGACTCGCGTGCATCTTCGAAAGCCTTGGCCACGGTAGTGAGGTGGCCGGGCTTGGAGTCGGACGGGAAGACCCAGCCCTCGGTCTTGCCATTCCTCCGGGTGTGGAGAGCCATCGTGACTCGATCACTCATCGGAATGAACCGCCGGGAGCGGAGGGTCTTGCCACGCGGAATGAAGATCACCCCGCGATCCCAGGCAATGTCTTCCCAACGCATTTGAAAGACCTCTCCTGGGCGCATTCCAGAATCGAGAATGATCGTTAAAACGTCCCGGAGAGGCTGCTTTGCCTCTGCGAGAAGCTTCCTTTCTGTTTCGCTGTCAATGATTGCCGAGCGCCCCTGCTCCTTAACCAGCTTGATTCGGGGTGCTGCCGCAATCACTCCCCACTCCGCTGCCTTGCCCAACATCCTCCGCAACGTGCGCAGCGCTCGGTTTGCATTCGCTGGCGAATGATTGAACCGGAGCGCCTCCGCCTCGTCCGTGGTGATGTGTGCAAGTCGCACGCCGGAGATGGGAGTTTGAGTGAGCATTCTCCATCCTGAACGGTAGTAGTGCTTTGACTCCGCTTCCAGCCGGGATTTCTCTACCCAATCCAGGAAGCGCTTCGAGAACTCGGCGAGCGTGAGCGTCCTGCGTAGTGCAGTCAGCTTGCGCTGCTTCGCCTCATTCATCAACTTGGCTTCGACCATTCGAGCCTTTGAAGAGATGCTTTCCTTCGTGGTGCCTCGATATCGTCGCCCATCCATTGCGAAATCGTAATGCCAGACTCCGCCCCGCTTATAGAGAGCCATCGTGATCCTCCATGAATGCCCGCACGGAAGGAATGCGACGGTTCTTTTCAACGTATCGGGATACGTCGTCCACATCATAACGGATCGACCCCTCCAGCTTGTGCCAAACGGGTCCAATTCCAACATTGCGCCAATAGCGGAGCGTGCCTTCGGGGATGCTCAACATCTCGGCGACCCGCTTGCTCGTCAATAGCTGAACCGTTTTCATGGCCCGCGCCCCCCTGAAATTGAACGTGCTGCCCATTCACTTCATGCACGTCGCAAACACGTACACTTTTCAATCCCGAGGCACATTCATGCCACCCCCGCGCCCCCCTGAAATTGAACGTGCTGCCCATTCGCTTCATGCACGTCGCAAACACGTACACTTTTCAATCCCGAGGCGCGTGCATGACGCACCCGCGGGTACACGTCGAAATCGCCACCCGCGGGCACCCCCGCGGTGTACATAGATGTATATCCCCCACACCGGAAACGAATCGAGTCCAGCCTCACAGCACACCTCAGCCATCTTCCACCAATTCAAACCCCTTGAGAAATCTCTCTTCGTCGAAATGCATGACAATGAATCGAAGCAAATCGAGTTGGCGTCCAAACTCGGTGACACGGTGAATCGTCAACAGGTACCAAATCGATTCCTGGATCAACTCCCAGGAGACTCCGGAATTGAATTTCGGAAAGAGCTTGATTGTCCTTGCCGTTGTAATCCTCCGTGTGCCCTTCGGGGCAGACAAGAGAAGCTCTTTGGTCAGGTATTTCGACAGATACCGTGCAACGTGCCGCACCGTCACCTGTTTGATGAAGACGATTCGCCCGCCTCCGAGCCGGTCCCACGTCTTGCTAATCCATGCGTGTTTGATATAGCGGTCGAGCAAGATATGCAGATGGGGAATTCCGGCCTCAGTAAACTCCAAGACGCAAATATATCGAGGTGGCGCGCCATATTTTCGGCGCAGGTACTCCCGAAACTTGTTGAAGACGATCCGCAGGTAAAGCACAGCACTTTCGACATCTGTGAGCTTCGACGGGTCGAGTGTGAGGGTCAGGAAGTAGAGGAGGCCCAGTTCTTCGGCAGCTTTGCGGATAGCGTAACGGGCAAGCCTCGCTTTCCGAGGCCCGCAGTAGCTGCAAGACCAGGCTCCACAATTGACTCGCCGAATAATTGTGCGATTTGTCTTCGGGTCTTTCCCCCGGATGCTCCATCTGCCGCAAAACTTGCCCCGCCCCGTCGGGCGGGCGTAGCAATCCGGCTCCCCCGCGTGTCGATTATTCGTTATAGTGTCAAGTGAAGAAGGCACGGGCGCTTCGCGCCCGATGAGGACTCCGCCCTCAAACTCCCGGAGAGGCTTTTGATCCTTACCGGCAGGCTGGGTGCGTAATTCCCCGCCTGCCGTTTCGCAGGGCGCGGCTTGCCGTCTAAGTCGCGGGGCGGAGCCTCTCAAGAACCGTTGCCCGCTCTGGTTTTCGCCGCGCCCAGCAAACTCGCTGTTCATCTCAATGGCCTTTCTTGTGCGCGTTTGGCCCGCTGCACACTGGGCAAAGTTCCTTCAACGCATAGCTGCGCTTGAGATGCTGTTCAAAGTAGCCATCCTTGCGCTGCCATGTGCGCACCACGCGCCAGGGGATACCCCGCTTCGTCACAGCACCAAGTAAAGGAGCACCCCGACCGGCGCGATGCGCCTTCACCCTTGCCGGAATGTCCGTGCTGAATCCGAGGTAGTGCTGCGCACCCTTATAACGCCGCGCAATATGCACGAGGTAGACCGAGCCGATAATGTGTCCATGACGGCGATGGTTATAAAAGCGCATCAGAACGGCACCCTTTCAGTCAGCACGATGTAGCGCCGCTTTTTCATACCACGCGGCACGCGACTAATCAGAAAGCCGTCCCGCTTGCGAGCTTTTGCTTCTGCCTTGGCCTTGGAACTATACGAACCGTGGAACATGAAGACAAACCCCACTCCTGCCGGTCTCCTCTTCTTTTTCATGCACTCACCTCGAATTCGCCCCCGTTCCTTTCGCCAGCCGAAGGGCACGTAGGATCTGTTCCGGCGGTTGCCGGTCCTGGTGATTAAGAGAATGCTCGAAGGGAGTTCGACTTTCGAGGCCGCAAATTGAACAATTTAAGGGGGGACATTTGGCCGGACGAAATACTAGTTCATGAATTGGGCGCATTGTGACCGGACGAATTCAGGCCGAAAATCAGGCCCGGAATTCGTCCGGTAGGATTGGCGAAGCCGGATCGCTTCACTGCAATCTTAGGAATCACCGCACAGCCGAGCGGCACAGGCTTGCGCTAAAGGAGCAGCCTTACCCGCGTCACAAATGACCCTGAAATGACCCGGCATTAGCCCCCAAGGGAGTCCTGCTGCTGACGGAATAGCTCCTCAATTCCAACGAGAAGACTAGGGGATTTGCAAGTATTCGATGAGGGCGGCGATACTGTTGATGAGTCCTTCGACTTTGCCAACCAGACGAAGATAACGACGACGACGGCCGCGAGAACCAGGTACGTCTGGTTCTCGGGTCTGAACCACTCTAGCAACCCCTTAAACGGATTGTCTTTCATGAATCGAGAGTAAGTCTTTCGCAATGCCTCTTCGCCGATGAGCGGCATATCTTGACCATAGGCAACGTACGCAAACTCTAACAGAATCGAGACCTCTCTAAAGCGGGGACCGCCAGATTATTCTTGCACAGAAGCGATGAGCAAGGCCAGGAAGAAAGTCGTATTCATTTTGTGTTTTGAAAAAAGTTTGCGCGCATCTGTGACGCACACTCGAATCCGACTCACGGCCTCAGCCAGTATTTCAATCAAGCCCTCGGGCAAGTCAGAACCGTAACCGCGCAGAGCCTCGCGGTCGGCCTCCAGGCGGGCAGCCAACTTCAAAGCGTTCCGAGCCTCTCTTAGTAAGTCCGAGCGCAAATTCTCAATCAACTTGGAAGCTGGGTTTCCGCTGAAATCACAGGCGAGTGCGAGTAGGCCGCAGAGTTGTTCGGAATCGACCCCCGCTTCGGTCAGAAACCGCCAGCTTCGAGAGGCATGTGCGTCCGCGTCCACAAGGCCCCGGAACCGGGATGTCCATTCTTTGAGATCGAATCCATCCTTTATCCCTGTTGTCATTGCCGGCACCCACCCATGCGATGTGTACTTTCCGCTATGAATCGATCCGTTCGTGGAGCAAAACTAGCACGCGCTCCAAGAGTTTCACTTCTATCGTGCATGAGCCGCCCAAACCGTACGAGCATTCGTGGTGTTCCCATCCCATAGTTGAATGAAGCAACTTAATTTAACTGGATACGCTTTTGAAGGTATTGCCGAACCCGCCCCTCAATTTGCATCAATTCGGTCCACTTCCGAGAGCGGAGCGCAGATTTGAAGCTCTCGAAACTCTTCGAATATTGAGTGTGCAAACTGTACGGAATCCACAGATCATTGATAGCGTCAAATGTAAGGTATGCCGCTCCTATTCCTCTTTCAACTAGCGGGGATCCTTGTACTGAAGCCAACAAGACCCTAAGAGCAAACAAGAGTGCTATTGAATCGAACTCTCTGTTTGAGCGAACAATGAATAAGCAATCAGAACAACGAGCCGGGTTCTTTCGCATGTATGGTATCCACGATGCTGCACACTGGCGGCCAACTCGCTTTACGATGAGATCTCCATGGCGCACGGGGTGTATCCAACTGCGCATTTCCACCTCCGTCGGACGAAAGCTCTGGAGGTTCGTAGTATGCAGCACAAGGTCCTTATCTACCGGGGAGTCAACCTCTCCTCTCCAGCAATCCGCAGCATCCGCGAGCCTAACCCATCCGAGGTCAGACAACGAGCGGAGTTTCTGGTACCAGACCATCGAATCGTGAAACCCATAGTCGAATCGAAGATTGGTTTCAATTACTTTCTTCGGCACAATCAATTCATCTGGGCAACGCAACCTATGATTCCGAAGAGAAACTCCAGACTGTACTCCTCCCCGCTCATACACAAGCAGGAACGTCTTGGCTTCTATCCCATGGAATGTACGTGCTGGCAACTCGTGTACGAGCTTCACCGCTCCGGTGAGCATCAATACCTTGCGAAGCCAATGCCCCGAATCACTCGAAATAATTGAGGCAGGCAGAATTGCAATTAGCCTTCCACCAGCTCGCAGCAGATTGATAGCTGAAAGAACAAATGCCATTTCGCAACCGACGAAGACATCTCGTTCCTTTACAGTGGCATTTCCGGGAATTGTTAGCTTCACGAGATCCTGCTTGCGAGATGCAAACGGGGGGTTCATCACGACACAATCGAATTGTCTAGCGCCGCACCACCGCAGGAAATCTTTTGTTATGACCTCAACATTTCTATGTGAGCCGAGATTCCTCTGTAGCAAGCTTGTCGCTTCTGGATCAATGTCAATGCAAGTGGCTTCTACGCGCGGGTTTCGCCTGAGAAAGGGACGGATAAGCACGCCGGAGCCTGTTGCTGGATCCAACAACGTGCGGAGTTTGGGTGGGGCATAACGCGGAAGCATCGATGCGACGTATTCGGGGGTTTCGTATCGCATATTCTCCCTACAGAACAATCTCGTAAATATGCCAACGGGCAATCTCGGAGGTCCGTCTCCGGCTCTTGCGAGGGTGGTCATATAAGAGACCCACTTCTGAATGCGACGCGGCAAACAGCGCTGCGCCAATTCCATTCGGCTTGGTTCCTAACGGACCGACAATCAATCGCTCTTTGAAAGAGAGGGCATCGTATAGAGACTCTAGCGTGTCATATGCCGAGGCGGGATTCTCAGCACCGCAGAAGTGAATACCCCCGCTCAGTCCGTGATCTTGAATCACGCGAATGTTGTTTGCAAACGAATGCATTTCCCACCCAGGAGTGAAAGCTGGGACGCCGAAAATAACCGCGACTTCGGACGGACGAAATCCTTGACTTACGAGAGCAACATCCAACCGCCTCTCCTCAAATCCTAAAAAGAATGCAGTTCGTTGAGCCGTCCTCTCAGTCGTCACAAGCGTAGCCCCAGGTATGCCTTTGAACCCAGGAACCTCCTCCGATAGGTCGAAATGTCTCTTGTCAAGAAGCCTTCCTCCAGCAACAGTTGTATATTCTTTCGGCTCAACGTAAACCATGTAAAAGGATGTGACTTTCAGGTCTATCAAAGCTTTTGAACAGAGAAACACTTCGACGAAGCCGAGAGTGGTAGTTTCAAGAACAATTCTTTTCCCCCTCCAATTCTCCAACAGCTCTGCCGTTCGTTCGGCATTGCGAACTTTCCCATCTATATCAATGTAAAATCCATCTGGGTCATATCGCGCAGAAACGACGGTATTGGAATTGGAACTAATAAATGCGACCGCCGCAGTCCCTCGTTCATCAAGGGGTTCTCCGATAATTCCAAGATCCCAGGGCTGAATGTCCAGGCCGTTCTCGCGGATCGATTCCTGCATTCGAATCTGCATCATTCGGTTCCTAGGTGAGAGAAAAGCGTCGGAGTCAGTTCTCTGGGTTCAACTCTCCACTTCGACGAGTATTTCTTAAGCAACTCTCGAACCTGGTCATACGTGCCACGAATTAAAACAACAACCTCGTCAGACTTCAGTTTTACCCTTCGACGCTTTGAGTAGCTGATATGAAAATAGGGTGCATAAATCGGATCAAGAATGTACTCGGTATCGGAAGGTTCGGAGGGGTCTTTCTGCTTTGTTTCCTTCTCTTCATAGAGTACGGACCATTTTACCGTTTCTCTCAAGAAATCGAGATCAGACGGCTGCAATTGGACTGCACCGTCACCAATTGAGAAATGTGTAATTTCCGGCTCACTCTGTGTAGGTCTCCGCTGCGACATTGCAAATACCGATCCTAGCCGAAGCGCAAACGCATGCAATTGCAACCCGTAAGGCCCGCAACTCTGGATTTCCCGTAAAAATGCAGTACTAGCAGCTCTCGCTGCTTCAGCCTGAGTGAAATGAGGAACGGAACTGTCTCCCTTCCAATCCTCCACCCTATTAGTCGATTGATGGCAAAGTTCAAGAAAATGACGAAGGTTGCCACGAGACAACTGAGAAAAGGATGAAAATCCCGCATAGTATGGGCACGGTCTGGAATGTGCTTCAAATAAAAGCAAATAGGATCCTACAAAATTGTTGTGAATCAGATCCTTCTTTCCAGTGAAGTCGTTTGGCAGACCAGATTCGAGTTTATCCAATTGGTCTAACACATACTCGGCACTCAAAGTGCGGCGACTCAAAAGGGCAGGCGTAATAATGCTTGCCTCTGGTACATTTCGCCGAATGAAGCATTCGGCGTCAATCGGACTCCGCTTTATAGCCAGGGCTTGTTTAATCCGTGACCGTAAGTTCTCCTCCACCTTTGACGCGAATACCTCCTTTGCCATTTCTGTCTGTGAGAGTCCAGGGAACAGAAACTCCGCCCTGTTAATCACACTTGCCCGGTACTCAGGATTAGCTCGTTCACTGAGGCGTTCGGGATCTCTGAGAACGGCTGGATCAACTGGTACTGTCCGGCCTTGAAGCGCAAGTTGCAAGAGCAAGATCTCAGCTGCAAACAGTGAAAAATCTTCCTTTATCTCGGCCTCTAGATCATAGAATCGATAATCGTGGATGTTCTGTAAGGATTCAGGACCTATTGTTTCCTGAGTATCAAAAGCATGCCGCTTCATCGCAAGATTGAAAATCAATGGCGTCTCGCTATGTTTCAACCATGTATTCACAATCTTCTTCTGATATTTCGAGAGGTTCTCATACTCATCAATATAAACAAAGAAATTCGCTTCGCTCAATTGTGGTAATTGCCGTTTGATCTCTTTGATTAATGCACCGAGAAAATCTCTTCCGGATAGGAATCTAGGTTCAGGAGCTTTCAGGGGATCATTGACCCATGACTGGATCTCCCAAATCAGGGTTTCCAGTCGATCAACCAAAGCCGCGAAGGTATGGGGTAGCTTTTTATCGAACGCCTTCAGGCGGCTTAGGTCAAGACGTTCTAGATCATCCTTAACAAGCAATCGGAGGGCGCTCTCAGACATAGCTCTAAGGCTCCCCATGATTTCACGCGCGAGTTCAATCGCAGCGATATGTGCGAAGGCTGAGTGCCACTTCCAATCTTCAATACCACGCCCTGCCATGAGGTTCATGAAGTGAGTATCTATTCTCCAGTACAGGCCTATGTGTTTGATAGCTTCGACCGGTATTGAGTGCCGAAGACTAGAAAACATTGTCTCGTATGACAGGTACCGGACGAGCATGGTTTTCCCGCATCCGCGTCCCCCGATGATAATACGCGGTTTCCGGGCTGTTGTGAGATCAAGCTTGCTGTAGAAATGTGGCACTACAAACTGCTCCCACACATCTCTGCCTAGTTCTTCGGCCCGATTCTTCGCGAAGACGCCTTGCAATGTTGTGCCCATCTCATTCACCTGTTAAAGAGGGGTGCCCAATTGCCGTCAGCTCCCCACCAGAGAAGAGGTAGATTATTGTCAGGAACGGCATGCTCAAATGCGTATGCGAGTCCCAGACCACCGTATCCAAATTCGTCTGCTGGGTCGAGAGTAATGCCCTTTTGACTCAAGAGATCCAAATAGAAATCCCTGGCCGATGCCACCGTATTGACCTGGTCGGCAAATGCGCGGGACTCGCTGGAAAACAGGCTATGTTGCGCTTCTAGGATCTCCGAGGCAACAATTCGCAAACTCGGGAATTTAGATTTCAGATAGTCAATTCCATCTACATGAGCCACAAGTGGAGCGTACACCACGTATGCAGTGGAGAACATCCAATGAAGGTTTTCTCCTTGAATAAGCTTCTCGAACTGGTCGCCGGTGCCAAGGAAATCATCGATAAAGACGAGAATTTGCATCTGATGAAGTGCGTGCGGAGCGAGTTCCCAAGGCTTCGCGATGAGATCTGGGTTCACTCCCAATTGGCGTTTGATGAGTCGCGAGACTACGTGAGCGCTCTTGTGTGGCCGGTCGCTGCGCTTTATGGCGGCAACCAACCTTACATCCCGAGAATTTGACCGAAGCCTCTCAACCCAATTGACCACTGGTCCACTGCGGGGAGGGTCGCGTCTCATGAGATCAACAAGCGGGCGCTGAAAAAGATGAGTCAACAGCGCCGCAGTCTGGTCGTCAGAGCGGAAGATGAGAGCATCGATGATGCAAGCGGCGAAATACTTTTCCTCGTCCGATTGGAAGTTCTTGTACCATCTCCGCAGTCGCTCCAGTTTCATGCCGCTCCAGATTCCTCGGTCGATCAGGTTCTGTGATCGCGTCATAATGTCGCTGCAAAACGTATATCCGTCCGGCGGCACTTGGAATCGTGTTGGAGATGCGCTGATTGAGGTTGGCATGAGATACTTCCCTTGCATTTTACACCCCTAGCAGGCTTCTATAGCAAAACCATGATTTCTCGAATGGCTGAAACGATAGGCGGAGTTGCTTGGGATCGGTGAAGGCGTCTATCGGAACGTCAAGCGGCGGAAGAGCGCAAATGACCGTTGCCGAGTTGGAGAGTAGATCGTCCAGGGTGAAGCTGTAGACGTGCGGG
>Ga0326727_10012051_pt1 | contig 19836 bp, 15 predicted proteins | sample MB2enrmetagenome_FD_207643 | JGI IMG/M metagenome (GOLD analysis project Ga0326727, IMG submission 207643) | Lab enriched peat soil microbial communities from McLean, Ithaca, NY, United States - MB29MY | ecosystem: Environmental > Terrestrial > Soil > Wetlands > Peat | place: USA: New York...
GTTGCTGGTTGGCCGGGTGTTTCCCTATTTCCCCGTCACCATGTCGATGCCAGTGGTGGGCCTGGCGATCCTGACCTCAGTGGCCACGGGTGTGGCTTCGGGTTTTGCGCCGGCCTGGCGGGCAGCACGAATGAACCCGGTGGACGCGTTGCGCAGCGAATGAAGAAGAGCAGCATCATCAAGGCCGTGGGCGTGTTCCGCGCGGAATTGAAGGAGAGCTTTTTCATGGCGGTCGGCGCGGTGGCGGCGCACAAGCTGCGTTCGGCCCTGACCCTGCTGGGCGTCCTGGTGGGTGTCTTCTCCATCATCATCGTGATGACCTCGATGCGGGCGTCGCAGCAGAAAATCGAGGCGGACCTCAGTCAATTGGGGGGGCAGACCTTCACGGTGCAGCGGTGGCCGGGCATTTACGTGGAAGGCCCCGAAGGGTGGCAGAAGTACCGGCGCCGCAAGCGGATTGACGTCAAACAGGGCATGGAAGTGGTGCGTCGGGCAACGCTGGCGTTGAGCGTCGGCCTGGAGGATTCCGGCCTGGCGGCCGGGCAGATGAACTCGCCCTACACCAAGGGACCGCCCACGGTGTGGCTGACGGGCGAAACGCCGGGGAGTTTTCCGGCGCAGAACTGGATCATCGAGGAAGGCCGGGGCTTGCTGGATTCGGACGTGGAGGGCCTGCGGGACGTGTGCGTGCTGGGCAACAGCCTGGCGCAGGATTTGTTCCCCTACAGCTCTCCGCTGGGGGAATGGGTCACCATGAACGGTGTCAAATACACCGTTGTCGGCGTGCTGCAGGCCAAGGGAACGATGGAAGGAAGCCACCAGGACAATTTCGCACTCATCCCGATCACCACGGGGATTAGTCGTTATGAGAACCCGCGGTGGCTGGATTTGAGCATTCTTGTCCAGGCGCGGAGCGCGGCGGACTATGACAACACCGTCGATCAGGTGCGCGGGATCATGCGGCAGTTGCGGAAAGTGCCGCCGGGCGAACCGGATGACTTTGAGATATTCTCCAACGACACGCTGATCGAACAGATGAAGTCGTTTACGTTGAAGCTGCGGATGGCGATTCTTATCATCAGCTCGGTCGCGTTGATCGCGGCGGGAATCGGGATCATGAACATCATGCTGGTATCGGTGACAGAACGGACACGGGAGATCGGGGTGAGGCGGGCTATCGGCGCCAAGAGACGAAACATCATGGCGCAATTCATCATGGAAGCAATCGTGCTGTGCGAGTTCGGCGGCGCCATCGGGGTCGCGCTGGGTGTGATCGGCGGAGACGTCTTCGCCTATTTCCTGCACCTGCCGAAAGTGCTGCCGGTGGATTGGATATTGATTGGATTGGGAATTTGCTCGCTGGTGGGGATCATATTCGGGACCTACCCGGCGTATAAAGCGGCCCATTTGGACCCGATAGAATCACTGCGTTATGAATAACCGGAACCTCTGACATTATGGCCTCCCAACATTTACGAATAATGACGTGCGCCGCGCTGGGCGCGATCTGCCTAATGCCGCGACTGGACATGGCAACGGCCAGCGAGCCAGGGCCGGGCGCCGGGCAAAAGAAATGGGTTGTGAACAGCGACGACTTGATCCAGATCGCGCTGACGAACAATCTGGATATCCTTATCAGCCGCATCCAGCCACAACAAGACCAGTTTTCGCTCAACGGACTCTACTCGGCCTACGAGCCTGCCATCGGAGTCAGCGCGACGCACAACTACAATGAGTCTCCGGGCGGTCTGTTCGCGGAGATTGGCTACGAATTCCAACCCATCACACAGCGGATCAATAACTACCAACTGGGCCTCGGCGGCGCCGGGGGCGGGAACGTTCTGACCCCGTGGGGGACGTCCTACAGCATAACGGGCCCAGTTTCGCAACAGAACCAGACCGGATACCCGCAAATATACACGGCCAGTCCGCAAGTTTCGCTGTCTCAGCCGCTGCTGAAGAATGCCTGGATCGACAACACGCGTCTCCAGATAGCGGTGAGCAAGAAGCAGCTTAAGATCGATCAATTGGCTTTGCGACTTCAGATCATGACCGTCGTCAACAATGTCAAGGCAGCGTACTATACTCTGATTTCCGACCGTGAAAACGTCAAGGTGGAAGAGTCCGCGGTGCAATTGGCTGAGGAAACGACGCGCGAGCAGTTGGAAAAAGTGCGGGTGGGCGCGCTGGCGCCCTTTGACGAGAAGCAGGCCGAATCCCAGGCCGCCACCGCGCGGTCCGCGCTGCTGACGGCGCAGGCGACGCAAGCGGCGCAAGAGAATGTCCTCAAAAACCTGGTCGGGGTGGCATTGGGACAGTGGGAGGACTTCTCGCCAGTGCCGTCGGAGCAGTTGGTGGCGGTGCCGGAGAATCCACACTTGCTGGAGTGCTTTCGGATCGGATTGGAAAAGAGGCCGGACATCCTCCAGGCGCGGCTGAAGATCGAGCAGCAACACGTTACGGTCAAATACCGGTTCAATCAGTTGTTTCCAGAACTGGACTTGACGGGGACATACGGGCGCGGCGCAACCTCGGCCACGTTCGACCAGGCCTTGGGATCCATCCGAGAAGGAACCTACCCGAACTACTCCTACGGCTTGGCCCTGACCGTCCCGCTGGGCAATACCGGGCCGCGCAACAGTTACAAGTCGGACAAGGCGCAATTGGAACTGCTGCTCTTGCAGGCCAAGAAGACCGAGCGGACGATTGTGCAGAACATCGATACCGACATCAAAAAAATCCAGTCGGACTACCTAAGCGTCGATTCGACGCGCAAGGCCCGGCAGTACGCCGAAGAGGCCTTGAGCGCGGAGCAAACCAAGCTGGAACACGGAAAGAGCACCAGTTTTAACGTGCTGCAACTGCAAAACAGTCTTACTACCGCGCGCTTGCAGGAGATACAGGCCATGGCGACTTACAACATCGACCTCGAAATGCTTGCCTTTGACGACGGCACGACACTGGAATGGAACCATATTGACCTGCGGGTCCGCTAACGGACCCGCTTCCGCAGAGGACCTGCCTGAATCAGTTGCAAGTGAACGACCCGGTGCCGGACCAGGAGCCGGTATAATTTGCGCCGCCGCCGCCACAAGCCCCGCCCTGGCAGTAGTTCTTGTAGTTCTCCGGCGTTCCAGCCTGGTCGCCGTTGTTGTAGCCGCACTGGGTGTTCAGGCAGGGTTTGACATTGACCTGGCCGCAGTTGCTGAGGCTGGTATTATAGCAGGCCGCGCTCCACTGCCAGTTGCAGTTGATTCCCGGCGTGCTGCACGAGAAGGCGCCCGTCCAACAAACAGAATGGCAATTGGCGAAGTCGGACTGCCACGGAATGCCGCAGCCGGAAAGGAGAATCTGATTGTCGCCCGCGCAGGGCAGTGTTGTCTGCCAATTCGTGCCGTCGAAGGAACAACTGCCGGACGAGCAATTGGGGCTGAAGTTGACCTGGCAATCGGGCACGGGGAAGGTGTAGGCCTTGCCATCGTTGCAGTTGAGCGTGATGGAGGCGTTTTGGCAATAGACGGTGCATGGCTTGCCCGGATTGCAACTGAGATGGGCATTGCACCAAACCCAGCCGTTGCCCGGATTCTGCGAGTTGAAGCCCGAGCAGATGCTGTTGGTGACGCACTTGGTGGTCACGCAGGTGGTGACGGTGGATGTGCTGGTCGCCGTATTGCCATTCGGCCCTGTGCCGATCGCGGTCGCCGTGTTGGTGAGCATATAGGCCTTGGCCGCCGTCACATAATTGGACGTAAAGACGAAGCCCTGGCCCGGAGCAACGCTTGACTGGGAGAAGATGGTGCCACCCAGCAGCGGGTCGCTCACCTGCACGGTTTCGCACGCATTGCCGGTGTTGGTGACAGCGAATGAATAGGTAATGGTCCCGCCAGCCGCAACCTTGCAGGGGCCGGTCTTAATCAACTGCACTCCCACAGTCGAGCCGATGTAGGCGAAATTGGCACCGGTCACATTCTGGCAAGGCGCCACGGTCACCGATATGGAATTGCCGCTGCTGGCGGGAATGGTTTCGGTGTAACCGGACGGCGGGGTCACCACCACCGTATAATTCCCCGCCGCGACGCCGGCGAAACTGTAATCGCCGTTGGCAGAGGTAGTCGTGGACGCCACGACGGCGCCGCCGGAGTTCTTGAGCGAGACGGTGACGTTGGCCAGACCTTCGTTGTTGCTCAAATTGCTGTCCCCGCTGCAAGCCAGAACGACCACGCCGGAGACGGCAGCCGAATTGGTTTGGGACACGGTGATCACCTGGGTGCAAGTGTTGCTGTTGCCGCAGGCATCAACCGCGATCCATTCACGGTCGATCACGTAGGTCCCAGCGCACTGTCCGGTGGTGACCGTATCGCAGTTTGTTAACGATGTCGTCGGGCTGCAAGCATCGGTGACAGTGGCAGTGCCCGTTAGAGAGACAGGCGGAATATAAACGTGACACAAATGGTTGCTGCACCATCCGCTGACCTGGCAACCCTCGAAACATTGATTGAGGTCCGAGCACAAACCGCACAGGTATTGAGGCGTGCAGCCCGCCGGGCAGGAACCGCCGCCAAGGGCGCAATTGCAGATGTTCAGGATGTCGCGCACTTTCTTGCCGTTGCAAGGAGAGGTCGAGTCCATCAAGACCAGGTCGCCGCATTTTCCAACAAAGCCGGGAACGCAGCCGTAATCGCCAAAGTCGCAGTTCAACTTCAAGGCAAGCACCTGGGAGCAGAAGAAGCCGGCGCTGCAACTCTTGGGATTGCTCGAGTTGCCATTGAGAGTCCCCGGATTTCCACTGATGCCGAGGCCGTTGCAGACGGCGCCGGCCGAGGTAAAGGTCAGGCAATAACCGCCGTTAGGCTCGCCGATGCAGACGGAGCCGTTGGGATAGACGTTGTTGAAGTTGTTGGCCAGGAGGGTGCAGGGGTTGTTGCCACCGGCGGGGACCCAGCAGCAGCCTTGGTTTCCGCTATTCCAATTATCCCACCAATGACCGTTCTGACAGCCGGCCCAGGAACCCCAGCAGGATTTGGGCTGGCTGCTGTTCCAATTACTCCACCAGTTAGTGACCTGGGTGTTTCCGCCGCAGGAACTCCACCAGTTGGTCCAGGAGGCGCCGCAGTGCGAACCAGAATTGCTACTGCACCAATTCTGCCACCAGTTGTTGTTGCTCGATGCACACCAATCGTTGGGGGGGAACGTGCAGTAGAACTCGCAGATATTGGTGACGATGGTGACGTTGGGCGGGCACGTGACGATCAAACCGGTCGAACCTGCCGTCCAAGTGTAAACGAGACTGGCGGTGGAAGTATTGCCGCAACCGTCCTTCGCCGTGATGGTGAAGGTCCGGCTGGCCGTGCAACCATTGGTCGCATCCACGTGCGTGACCGTGATGGTCGCGCTCCCGCACTGGGCCGAGGCCGTTACCTCGCTCTGGACGTTGGCATCCGCTGGCGCGCTGGCCGAGCTGCAACCCAAATAGCCGCCCGTCGGCACGTGGCTAATCGTCGGCGGAACGGTGCTCTTCACCGTGATTGCCTGCGTAAAGAAGGTTGTCTGGCCGGCACAATCGGTCGCCGTCCACGTCCGGGTGATCGTGTCATTGCAAGAAGAACCCGGATTGCTCTCGTTCGAGGTCAAAACCACCGTCACCGTCCCGCCGCAAGAATCTGTGGCCGTCACGGCGGCAGCCGCCGGGACTTGCGAGTAGCATGCATAGTTGGTGCTGGCCGCCGGCAAACTGTGCAAGGTCGGCGGCGCCGTCAAAATCCGAGCCGAGTAGGTTACCGTGGCCGAGTTGCCGCAATTGTCCTTGCCTGTCACCGTGATCGTCGCCGGGCAGGTCTGGCCGTTGTCGCTCACGCTCAAGGCCACCGTGCCGCCGCAGTTGGCCGTGCCGCTAGTCGCCGCCAAAGCCGCCGCGTCCGCCGCGGTCAAACTGGTGTAGCAACTGGCAATGCTGCCTTTGGTCATCGTAGGCGCCGTGGTGCTCTGCACCGTGATCGTCTGAGTAAAGGTCGCCGTCTGGCCCGCGCAATCGGTCGCCGTCCACGTCCGCGTAATCGTGTCATTGCACGAGGAACCGGGATTGCTCTCCTTCGAGGTCGGTGTCACCGTCAAGGTTGCCCCGCAAGAGTCGGTCGCCGTCACCACAGGAGCCGAGGGAACCTGCGAGTAGCATTGATAACTGGCCGTGATGGACGGCAAATTCTGGAAGCTCGGCGGCGCCGTCAGAATCTTCGTGCTGTAGATCGCCGAGGCCGAGTTGCCGCAGCCATCCGTCCCGGTCACCGTAATGTTCACCGCACAGCTCTGGCTGCTGTTCTTCACCGCCCACGTCAACGCGCTGCCGCATCCACCCTGGCCCTGAGTCGCCGCCAGGGCCGCCGCGTCCGCCAAGGCCAAAGTGGTGTAGCAACTGGCAATGCTGCCCTGGGTCAGCGCCGGCGTCACGTTGTTCAGTTGCGTTATCACCTGGGTGTAATTCGTCGTCTGCCCCGCGCAGTCGGTCGCCGACCAGGTCCGTGTAATCACATTCGAGCACGTCGAGGTGGAACTGGTCTCTGCCTGGTTATAGCTCACCGACAACGTCGTGCCGCACGCATCCACCGCCGTCACCGTCGGCACCGTCGGAATCAGGCCCGCGCATTGGACCGTCATGTTTGTGTTCGTCGGGCAACCGCTCAAAACAGGGGGCGTGATCAAAATATTCGCCGAATAGGTCACGGTGGACGTGAGCCCGCAATTGTCGGTGCCCGTCACCGTGATCGTCGCCGGGCAGGTCTGGCCGTTGTCGCTCACGCTCAAGGCCACCGTGCCGCCGCAGTTGGCCGTGCCGCTGGTCGCCGCCAAAGCCGCCGCGTCCGCCAAGGCCAAAGTGGTGTAGCAACTGCCAATGCTGCCTTTGGTCATGGCCGGCGCGTTGGTGTTCTGCACCGTAATCGTCTCCGTAAAAGAGGCCGTCTGGCTCGCGCAATCGGTCGCTGCCCACGTCCAGAGTATCGTTTCTTTGCAAGGGGTAGCACTCACGTTCGGGGTGAAGATCGCCGCCAAGACCTCCCCGCAGGAATCGGTCGCCGTCACAACAGGGGCGGTTGGAACCTCCGAGGAGCATTGATAATTGGTGGTGGTGGCCGGCAAACCATGCAAGGTCGGTGGCGCTGTCAGAATGGTCGCCGTATAGGTCACCGAAGCCGAGTTGCACCAACTGTCGGACCCGGTTACCGTGATCGTCGCCGGGCAGGTCTGGCCGTTGTCGCTTACCTTGAAGGTCAGCGAACCAGCACAGCTTGCTGTGCCACTGGTCGCCGCCAGGGCTGCCGCGTCGGCCGCCGCCAAATTGGTGTAGCAATCGGCAATGTTGCCTTGGTTGATCTTGGGCGCGCTGCAGCAATAAGGAACCTCCATGAGAATGATCTGATCACTGGTCGGATCGGTCACGTAGATCACCCCGATCACGTCCCCGCATTGCAAGGTCCAGGTCGCGGCATTCGCCACAGCCGCGTTTGTCAACGCAGCAACGTTGGTCGGGTTATAGATGGGATATTGAATTCCACCTACAGTTCCATCTTTCGTGGGTTCTCCTGGTTGATATGAACCAACAAAGGTATTGATCGCTGCCTGCACATCCCAGTAGAAATTGGTGCCGCGATGATTGAGAATGTAGTTTACATCCTGCCACGCAGCCGGCGAAACGAGCGTGTCGGGATGGCCGGGGGGCAGTTCGCTATCCAGGTTCGGGTCGAACGTTGAGTAGATCGTTCCAGTGAAGAGCATGCCAGGAATAGTAATGGATGCAGGACTAATCGAGTCGTCCATGTCCACGCACCACGTGGGGTAGAGACCATTTGGAAGTGGTGCGGCATAGTTTGTTTTATTGACGATGTTAGTGACATCGACAATGAAAGTCGCGACAAGCGGTTGCTGCGCTTTCAGCGGGCTGGAAGCGTTATAGCCGGGGTATGATGTGATGTAGGCGCTTAAATTGGTGCCCCCGTACGGCGGAAAAGTGAGCGTGCATCCCGTTTGGGCATCCACCCGCCTGGCAAAAGTCGAACACAGAATGAAGAACGCTGCAGCCAGAAGACTGAGCGAATTAGAGCTAAAACGTTTCATAAATTAAGTAATCTATCCAACCTTGTCATGTTTGCGGGACCGTAAAATCCGCCAATCCATCACGATCATGCGCGCCAAAGAGCCGCTTGCGGCTCAATTGGCAATCGTGGCACGATCCTCTGGTTCAGCGGATAGTCCGCTCTCTCCAGCGACTATACGCAGCTCAGTTTTTTACGTGGCCCAATCTTGGAAACCCGTGTGGCAGGCCCCTTAATACTCAGGAACTAACTTTAAGGAATGCCTTTGTACTAGCGGCGGAAAAATCTCCGGCAACCGACCAAAAGAGCCGCAACACCTGAAACCATCAGTGCGGAACTTCCACCGTCCGGAGCTGACGGAACGCCTGGCGGGCTGGCCAACACCAAACCGGCACTCGCTACGAAAATGGTCAAGGTGAAGAGAAGAATCGGAGTCTTTTTCATAATTTGCATTCGACTTTACTGTCTCAATTGTGTTCTACGGTGTCTCAAAACTAAACACCGTTCAGCTTCAAGCTAGTGACGTGCCAAAGAAGGCGACAAGTCTTGCATTGTACCTAACCTGTTAATTATTAAGATATTAACCATACAACACGTTTGAGAACGATAACTCTCCCACAGCAGGATGTGTAAAGTTTACCGACATGACGACTTGGGAAATGTCCTAAAGAGAATAACGTAAGTGTCCTGCCTTCAGCAGTTAACAGCTAAAAAAGGCCCAAAACCGGGACTGTCAACCTTTCCAACACCCCGAATTGACGTTGGTAGTGTGTCAAGGGATTGTTGCTACGCTGTAAGGTTTTCCGACAACAGTTCTTCGACCGTCCAAACGTGATCGGTCAAACCAAAGGCCATTGCGGGCGTACGCTGGCGGGTTGGCGTGGTTTCGGTGGCCTTTTGATACAGGGCGCTGTGCGGGCGGCAAAAGTTGTGGAACGCGATGGCCATTGCAACGGCATGTTCGAGATTGGCCAGCTTCTTTGAAAAGCCAAGCGTCAACCGGGTAAAGCGGCGATTGAACAGACGCACATTGAGGTTTTGGCGCTCAACGTGGTTGACCGTGATTTCGTCAATGACCCGCCCGCCAGTGTACGCGATGCGCTTGCAACTGGTGCAAACCAACGGGGAATATCGGCGCTCGCCGTCCTGCTGCAAGAGTGTGCCATAACTTTTCATTTCAACGCCATAATTGACGCCGCAACCGAAAGTGCGAAAGACCGCGCCACTGCGAGTACGATAGCCGTCGTACGCGTCGGTTGTAAGGTCAAACGGGGCTGACGTGACGCGGGCGCGCAAATCGCCCAAGAATCGGCACGCGGCCCGATGTGACCGCTTGGCAACCTGCCAATTGAGAATCAGCTTTGTCGGCTCATCCAGAGAGAGCCAGCAGTATTGATCGCCGAAAACCGGATGCTCTTTTGCGTGGTACTGCTTCTTGAAAACGTAAGTCCAAATCTCGTCAATCTCGACATGGGTGGGGTTTAAATAGCGCAGCTTGGTGTCCAGAAGGGCGGCGCAGTGCAACCCGGCACTGCGAAGCACGTTTAACACGGCGCGATTGCTGACGCCAGCCAAACGCGCAGCAGCCCGGATGCCGACGCCCTCGCAGAGCAAATGGACAATTTGCACACCCTTTGCCGCGTCAAGCCGGGTTTCGTTCAGGGGTTGCGATTCAGAGAACGTCTTGCCGCAACGCAGACATTGGAAGCGTTGAACGACGCGGTTTTTATTGGAGAAACGGCCAGACTTTTTGACTTCTTCACTCGAACAACAATGACACCGCACTTGACCTTTCTGGCCTTTGCTCTAAAGTACGGGAGAATCTTACCGGATTCCGACTTTAGGCTTCGGCCTTTGGTTGCGCCCTGCTGGTGTTTCAGCACCAGCAGGGCTTTTGTTTTCTTTATGTTCGCTCTCTTGAGCATGGGGGTATTATATGCGTGCTTGCACGCATTGCAAGAACAATCGTAAAAAAAGTGAAAATAACGCTGGACATGCCTGCTGATGCGTGGTAGTAGGTATGGCATGATAGAAGAAAAATCTATGCAGTCAATGGGGGGCGAAGCGCGTAAAAAGGCGCTCACCCCGGAACAACGCTCTGAAATGTCACGCAACGCAGCGGAAGCCAGATGGGCTATGGCGCCAATTGATCCAAATAAGCCTAGGGTGCCAAAAGCAACGCATGAATCGAACGATTTAAAGCTAGGCGATATGGTCATTCCGTGTGCAGTTTTGGAAAATGGCACCCGCGTTTTGTCTGAACGTGGAGTCACCAAGGCGCTCGGAGGGAAGCGCGGCGGCGCCCACTGGCGCCGCATAAAAGAGGGTGGCGCCAATCTGCCCGTTTATTTGTCCGCCGACAACTTTAAACCTTTCATTAGCAACGGGTTACAGGTGGCGCTAATGAATCCAATTCTGTACAAGTCAAAAAATGGCGGTTTGGCCTATGGTTTACCCGCCGCACTTCTCCCGGAAGTGTGCGAAGTATTTTTAAAAGCCCGTGACACTACCAGGGGTTTGCATCCATCTCAAAAGCATCTCGCAATTAAGGCGGACATCCTTATGCGCGCGTTGGCCCACGTCGGAATTATTGCCCTCGTGGATGAGGCAACGGGCTATCAGGATGTGCGCGACCGCCAAGCGCTCCAAGAAATCCTTAAAAAGTACATTTCAGGGGCCTTACTTGCTTATGCGAGTATGTTTCCGATGGTTTTTTACAAAGAGTTATTCAGACTAAAGGGATGGCCGTGGAACAATGGGAAAATGCCCAGTGTTGTTGGACATTACACCAACGATTTAGTTTACCACAGGCTGGCGCCGGGGGTTCTGGAGGAACTTCGCAGAAAGAATCCGGTGACAGAATCAGGACACAGAAAAAACAAACATTTTCAATGGTTGACCAAGGAAATAGGGCATCCGGCGCTTAATCAAATTCTTTATCGTTTGATCGGTATGATGGAGGCTTCCCCAACATGGGAGGCTTTCAAAATTAAAGTGGATACAAAACTGCCAAGGTGGGACAGAACCCCGCTTTTGGAATTTGGGGACGATTCCAAAGCATGATTTCGCAAAAGAGCAAAGCGCGTTATTATGGTTTGATCTTTTGATTCTCATGGGCGATAATCGGGGTGTGAATCCGGGAAAGATTTATGAGCGTATCTGATACGATTAAGGACATTGCGCACATCGCTTCCACAGCAGGAATATCCAAGGACGTGATTGACCTTCTTGAGAAGAAGGCGGCTTTGATCTCGGAGCAACTTGCGACGCTCGAACAAGAGAACACGGCGCTTTTGCGCGAGAATCGCAGCCTTAAATTGGAGAACGAAAATCTTAAAACCCAGCTTCAAAATGTGCGTCCAAAGAGCGATGAACTGGAAGAAGGGGCTAAACAAATCCTCATTGCCCTTGCGAATTTCGACGGCTCCATTACCGCCAGCGCCGTGATTCAGCAACTTGGACTTCCAAAACCTCAAGGACAATATTGGTTTGATCAGCTTCATAAAGGTGGAGTTTTGGGTTATGGACCTATCGGAACGGAGGACGGATTCCCTGTTTACGTTAATGCCGCCGGAAGAGATTATTTGGCCAAACACGGATTGCTTGGCGCTAAACCCGCTCGTCCATTGAGGGAATACCCCCCCCATAACCCGTTCGGCGGCCACAGCATCCTGTAATTTTTGCCTCAGCAACAATCTGGGGCAACACTACCTTGACGTTCAGAGCCACCGTCAAATCGAGCACTCTGACTGGCCCGCTTCACTCCTTGGCGATGCCATATTTGTCCATCAGATCGTACAGCGTGGGACGGCTGACACCCAATTCCAAGGCGGCAGGAGCAATTTTTCCACCGAACTTGCGCAAGGCGCCGTGAATCATCTCCTTCTCCAAACTTTCGCGGGCGTCTTTGAGGGTCGCCGTGCTGCCGGCGGACGCCGACGTTAACTCGAGGTCTTTTACCGTCAGGCGCTTGCCTTCGGCCATGATGACGGCGCGGCGGACGCAGTTCTCCAACTGGCGGACGTTTCCCGGCCAAGGACAGCGGTCCAACGCACGCAAAGCCTCCTGGTCAAAGGCCAGCCCCGTCTTGCCCGACTGGGACGCAAAGCGCTGCAAGAAATACTGCGCCAGCAACCGAACGTCCTCCTCGCGGTCGCGCAAGGGCGGCAGGATGATTTGGACCACGGCCAGGCGATAAAAAAGGTCTTCGCGAAAGGTGCCGGCAGCCATGCCTTTGCGCAAATCGGCATTGCTGGCGGTGACGATGCGGGCGTCGATATCGATGGACTGGCGGCCGCCGACTCTTTCGATGCATTGTTCGGCCAGAAACCGCAAGAGCTTGACCTGCAAAGCGAGGGGGATTTCGCCAATTTCATCCAGAAAGAGGGTGCCGCCATTGGCCATTTCGAAGCGGCCTTTGCGCTGGGCATGCGCGCCGGTAAAGGCCCCTTTTTCGTGGCCGAATAATTCGCTCTCCAGAAGTGTTTCAGGGATGGCGCTGCAGTTGATGGCAATGAACGGACCGTTCTTGCGTCCGCTGCTCTGGTGGATGGCGCGGGCGGCCATTTCCTTGCCCGTGCCACTTTCGCCCAAAAGGAGCACCGGGGCGTCGGTGGTGGCGACCTTGCGAATGGCCTCAAAAACCGAGCGCACGGCGGCGCTGTTGCCAATCATGCCTTCAAAGGAGCCGCCGGAAAGCAATTGCTGCATCTGGCGAAACTCCACCTCCAAAGAGGCGACATGCAAACCGCGTTTGACGACCAACTTGACCTCTTCGACATCGACGGGTTTGCACAAAAAGTCATAAGCCCCCGAGCCGATGGCGCGCAAGGCAACGGCCTTCTCGCCCTGGCCGGTGATAACGACGACCTTGGTCAGGCGTTCCAGGGCGAGCAGGTCGGAAAGGGTAGCCAGACCTTCGTCGGGATCGCTGGGGCGGGGCGGCAGGCCAAGGTCGAGCAAAACCACCAACGGATGGGCGGCCTGAAAGGCCTCGACTGCGCTGGCGTGGTCTTCAGCCAGGATAATGTCGTAGTCCTTGGCCAACCCCCACTTCATTTGGGTTCGGATTTCCTCGTCGTCATCGACTATAAGCAGTTTATGTTTCATGCGGTACGTGTTTGGAGAGGCAAGAGCACTTTGAAAACAGTGCCCTTTTGCAATTCACTTTCAACCTCAATTCGGCCGCCATGGGCTTCGACAATCATCTTACTTTGAAACATGCCAATGCCAAAGCCTTCCTTTTTGGTGGTTTGAAAGGGTCTGAACAGGGCGCGGTTCAAAAACTCCGGCGCCATGCCGCAGCCGTTGTCGGCCACGGTCACCACCGCCCACCCGTTGTTCTGGCTGGTTTCGACGCGGATCACCCCACCGGTGGAGACCGCCTCGGTGGCATTGATCACCAGATTGGTCACCACTTTGAATATTTGCTCCCGGTCCAGCGGCAGAGGCGGACAGGCCCGCAGATTCTTGATAAGAGTCACACCGTTGACGGCGCTCCATCCCGCCAGCACCCTGCCGACAACGTCGTTGAGGTCTGCCTGGGCGGGTTTGATTTGCAGATCATGCCGCAACAGGCTCAGGCGGCTAATGAGATGATTGATGTGATCGCAGGTCTTGGCGACGCCGCGAAGGGCATCCTCGCGGAATTCCGGGTTGTCAAAATGCACCGGCAGGTTCTGCAACATTAAATTGATCGTCGAAGCCGTGTTCTTCAAGTCATGCACAAAAAAGGCCGACATGGTTTGAAAGGCCTCCAGTTCCTTGGCCTGCAAGAGCTTCTGCGAAAGCTCGGCGTTGAGCAAGCCGGCCGCGACCTGGTCGCCAACGCACCGCAGCAAATCGAAATCCTGCAAGGAGAAGCGAATGCCGCCCACACGGTCGCCCAGGACGATCATCCCAACCAAATGCCCGCCGGCCCGCAACGGAACGCAAACCCGCCGCCCGCCCGTGCGGAAGCGGGTCGGGTTAAGGCGCCGCAGGGCGGCCGCCCATTCTTCCGCGGCGGTTTCGATGTCAACCGGTTCCGATTGATTGTGCAGGGCCTGAATGATGGCCAGCGCCTCCTCCTTTTGCGGCCGGAGGCTGTCGCCGGCGGCGGCGGAGAGGGAAGTGGAGGCGGCGAACAGAAGGTCCTCGCGTTTATCGTCCACCAGCCACATCGTCACCGCCAGCACTTTGAAGATGTCCGAAACCAGCGTGACGGCCGTTTGGCAGAAGTCCTGTTGCTTGACGCGCGAACCGATGCCCTCGGTGAGGGTCCTCCAGACGGTGCGGTAATCGTACAATGGCCGCTGAAACGAACGGCTGAGAAAACGGCGGGTGCGCATCCGCACCCGCTCGGACAGCGCCACCACCGTCGTGCCCACGACCAACACCAGGAGAAAGAAGGCCTTGGCCTGAAAGCTGGCCGCGTTGACCACCGGGACCAGCTTGATATAGACGCCAACGATGACGAAATAGATTCCAGCCACCAGCGCCGTGAGTGAATTCTCCAACAGGCCGTGCGAGGGCAGCACGGCCACTTCCGACACGTCGCGAAAGAGCGAGCGCAACATGAGCAGGCAGCTCAAAAGCAACGCGCCGCCATCCACCGATACCAGCGCGGGATTCATGCGGCCGGACAAAAGGGCCTGGCTGGCCGTGTAAGCGCGCGCCGCGAAAAGGACGCCCAACCCCAGGATCATGAACTTGATGTGCCAGCGCATCGTGCCAACGGCGGCGCGAAAGGTGCGCTCCAGGTTCATCATGACCATCACCGTGCTGATTAAAAACAGGATATAGACGACAAACCCCGCGGGCTGCAATCGGAAGACCCATTGCATATTCAGCCATTGCAAATTCCCCTCGTTCATGTCCACGGGACTGAAGAGCAGCCGCGCCGGGGAGATCACAGCGACAAGGACGGGCAAGACCACCGCCGTGATGAGGACGGAGCGCCATTTGTTGAAGAATTGCCGGTAGTTCCCCCGGGCATAGCTCAAGCTGAAAAGCAGCCAGACGCCGGGCAGAAAAGACATGCTGATCAGACGCCACTGCTGCCAGCGAAAGGCCTCCCCCACCAGTGCCGCGTCGGTGGCCAGACCGGTGAAAGTGCTTTCGGCCGCGAGCAAAACCATGCCCGCCGCGAAAAACCAAATTGCGATGGAGCGCCAGCCCCGGAAGGCGGCTATGAGCGTGACAGCACCCGCGCAAGCGGCGCTGACGTATGCAACTGTCACTGCTGTGCTCATCATTAGCCCGCCGGCCCTCTCAATTGAAGCGCCATCGAGTTGGCCCGCGCACGCGCCATTGTAAGAGCGTGAATTGGCCGGAAGCAACGCAAAACCAGCGGCAAACGCCGCAGGGGACCAGGGAAGGGCTCGCGCAGAGCCGTAGAGCGGACGGAGATGGCATTAAAAACCTTGAACAGGAAACGGAGGAAACGGAGGAGGAAATGCTCTGGCGAGAACGGGGATCGGGAATTGGTCATTGAAAATTTGTCATTTGTAATTGGAGCGCGGAAGGGGGGAAAGGAGAGGGAGACGGGGTCTGTCGTTCATAAAATGAGGGAAAAGAAAAAAATAGTGTTAATAGTTTAGCAGTTCTCCTAATGCCGGCGCAGATGAATAAGGTTATCTTATTTTGTCGGGATGCGGGACTGGAGGTCTCCCGCGACGGGCGCGATGAACGCAAGGCGTTGAAGGAGAGTTGGATGGAACATACACAGCGCGGGGTGCGGCGCACAGTGATGAGCGCAAAGCGGGGAGTTGACGAGAAGGAGAAGCCATTGGGCGGCGGGGCGGCGGGTTGAATCTCTTCAACTCTATTTGGGGAAATTGGCAAAATTGGCGCGCCGGTAAGAAGGGGACGGGAAAGGGTGGGGCGGGCGGTTTGGGCGCCTGTTTGATCGACCCGCGAATTTCCCAATAAGGGCATCATCCATGCCTTCACGCGCAGGAGTTGATCACATTTTCACGAGGGGGAAAAACCGACTGGGGGAAAAAGAGCGGAATTTTTGGAGATTTTTTTGGGGACTAGGGAACGACTCGCGCAGAGCCGCAGAGGACGCGGAGATAGCATTAAAGGGGGATGGGGAAGAGTGGCTGGTATTCGTTGCAAGAATGGCAGTGGAATGTTCGTCAAGGGAATGAATTTGTGTCAATGGTGAGCTGACACGGACTCCCGGGCAACGTCAGCCAGGGGAGCCGGAAGCTTTGCGCGGGTGCTCACCTTGACAGATATTGTTAATCCCCAACGCACGCGCTGGCGCCCATCGGCGCAGTCAATCTCCTTGGACCGCCGCCGCGCCCACCGCCATCACGCCGGTCGGCCCCCTGCAGCTGGCGGCGCTGGCCCAGCGCCGAAGCCGTCCACACGAAAGCCGCGCGTCTGGTACCGCTGGAAGTGGACCCGTATCTGCGAGGGCGTGGGCGCCGAGGGGGCGGTGTTCGCGGCGGCACGTATAGGCAGCAACATGCTCACTTCTCTTCCACCGTCACCCGCATTTTGGCCTTCGACACAATCTTGTCTCCGAGTTTGACGACAACCGTGCAAATGGCAAAGTCTCTCTTGCCAACCTCTGGCCAAGAAACATCCACGCTCACGTTCTCCTTCTTTTTGTAATCGCGGTCAGACGGCTGCAATCCAGAATACAGACTGGCTGGAACACCTGGTGAAGACGTTATCTTGGGCTGGGAGATTAAGTCCTCGGTGACCGTGCCGTTCCGCGCTACCAACTGCGATACACGGACGACCACCTCGTAGGTGCCCTTGTCCAGTTGTCGTGTCATGGTCGCCTCAGTGGAGTAGGTGGCGGCGACTGCGGTGCTGGCGACCGCACAGGCGGTCACAACGAGCATTGCGATGAGTTTTTTCATAGTCTCACGTGGAACACTGGGAAAGGCACAAAGTTGCGCCGAAACTGGACGCTCAGCGGCGCGCAGCCAATCGCGCAAGAATGAAGCTGAAGCGTTACGAGCGCGTCCGCTGGCGCAAGGCCGCACAGTGGTCACAGAATCCTCTCTCTGGTCAACTCCACCGTGTTGGTCTTGCTATTTGCCGTGTCCACCAACTCCAGCTTGACCTTGGTCCCGACCCCGCCGCGCAGCATATCCACGCACTCCTTCAACGCCTTGCCGTCTGTGGTCGCGCCATCAATCTCCTGAACAACAAGGCCGGGAACCAACCCCGCTTTTGAGGCCGGTGTATGGGGCAGGACTTTCATGATTTTGATGGTGCGGTCCTCGACACCGAGCGCAACACCAACTCCTGTGACGCGCTCCTGAGCATGACTGCCCCTATCAAAGCTTTTCAGCCAATCGCTCAACGGTTTGCTCTGATAAGCCGCTTGGCGCTCCGGCGGGCGCGGCACCCGCCACACGATCACGCCAACAAGAGCGACGAACAAAATGGCAAACGCGATTTGGACCCGCTTTCGCATGGCGGGAGTATGAGCCGCGATGCGGTGGAAATCGAGAGAACTTGCTGCTGCCCGGACAGGGTACGCGGCCAGCAGATTAGGCCACGCGCCTTTGTGCATTTGTAATCTCATCACACCACCTCCGGTGGCCCTCAACTACGAAACGCTCGTCTCGACCTGAGCGAGTAACAATCCGCAATCCGTTCGGAATGATCTTGGCCGTCAGCACAGGCAGTGCTTCGGAAATATCCGAAAGATCAATCGACAATTCATGGGGCTGAAGATTGATCGCGTGTGACCGAAACAGAAGCCGACGGGGTGTGAGGTAAATCCAGCCCCCCACGCTCTTGCCATTAAAAAAATGATTCGCTGGCCCTTTGTAAAGAACCTGCTCATCGGTGAAGGCTTGACGCTGCGCAGCGAACCGCCGCCGCTGATAGCTGGCGAACGCAGCCATCGCAATTCCGAACAGGAACCCACTGCCTGCCGCGAGCAACAAACCTCCTTGCCATCCAGCCACCAAGACGTAGAAGACACCCATCGCAACCCCAAATGGGATGCCTGTGCATAATGTGGTTCTGACAAAGCGTCGCATGGCATGGTCAGACGGCCTAACTCGAACCAGTGCATCCTCCATCGTCTGAAGTGCAAGGGTTGACGTTTACCCACGCCCGTCCGGCCTTTCGCCATCGTTTACCCTGGCCCCGGCTCCGGCGCGGCGCTGGCCGTGATGGTCGTTGACGGCACCAGAAGTTCTGCCATGCTGGCCGTGAGAGATGCCGCGAAGAGTTCGACTTCTGCTGCTCGCGTCCGTAGTCATCGTCGTGTTGACCACGCTGATGGTGCTGCTCCTTGCTGTTGGCCGGACGCCCCCGCTGCCGCCGCTGCCCAATCCGAATGGGTACGACGATTTCCTGAAGGCCGCAGCGTTATTGACCCGCGATGTGGGCAATGCGTCGACGCTCGGCCACGAAGCCCTTCGGGCATTGGTGTCCACCAACTCCGAATCCCTTCGCCTCTTGCGCCTTGGCCTGACCCGCCAGTGCGCTCTGCCCGCAGATTCTGCGATGACAAACATTCCGGGTATGCTGAGTGATTTGGTTGCCATGACACGACTGGTTCAACTGCTGGCAGCGGAGGGGCGGCTGCGGGAACTGGACAACCGCCCTGCGGACGCGGCGCAGAGCTATGTTGACGCCATCCGGTTTGGAAAAGAAATGAGCCGGGGTGGATTCATCGTCAATCGACTCGTAGGAATCGCGTGTGAGGCGCATGGCGACACTCCGCTCAGCAAACTCGTGCCGAAGCTTAACCCTCAAGAGGCCCGCCCGGTCATAGCTGAGTTGGAGAAAATCGACAGTGCCGGAATCACGTGGGAGGAAGTCCGGCGAAACGTTAACAGGCTTTCCCGGTATCAACCCCGCAACGGGTTCAGTCCCATCACTTGGGCGACAACTCGGTGGCAAAGATGGCGCTCACTTCGACAAGCGGAAATGAAGCATAAGAGAGTTATCGCCCATGAGCGCCTGCTGACGGCTGAACTGGCCCTGCGCTGTTACCAAAGCGAGCAGGGGCGTCCGCCCCCAAGTCTGGAGCAACTTGTGCCAAAGTATCTCCAGCAGGTGCCCTGAGACCCGTTTAGCGTCAGACCGGTGATTTACCATCCGCAGGGCACCAACTGGCTGTTGTACAGCGTTGGCGAGGACGGCGTGGACGATGGCGGCAAACGCGTAGGCCCTTCGGCGTCGGGTACCGTTACGAAGGGCGACCTCTTTTACGATTCGCCGTATTGAGCGCGATGTTAAGCCGGGCCGTCCGGCGAGGCTGGCCCAGCGCCGAAGTGACATCGCGTGCCTGATTTCCTTGGGCTGCCGCCGTGGTCAACCAAAATCTCAAGGGGCAATGGCCGTTGGCTCCAGCGCGGTTTTAGGCCATGTGCGTCGCCAGTGCTTTATGGTTCGCTTTCCTTCTTCCGGCAAAAAAGCGAGCAAAGGACTGCGATGCCAATCATCGCGGTGCCTGTCAACCAACAGCCGAGGTGGTAAAGGTCACCCATAGTATTCCCAAGACTCGCGTTCGTAATTCCAGGGCGCGACAATATGGCCACGAGATTCCGCTGGGAGAGATAGTCCGAGAGCGGCGGGGCCATGATGAGCAATGCGCCCATGACAATTAGTGTGACTGCAATTGGGGTCTTCATGTTGTTGTAAATAGCTAGTTGATGGTGAAATGTCAAATGGCTAACGTTCAAGCTCAGCCACCGCCGCTGAGCGCGACGCACAAATGCAATCCTGATACTCGAATTTCATAAAATCGTCCAACTGACCGGCGCATCGGCGGTTGGCACGCCAT
>Ga0326727_10012053_pt1 | contig 19834 bp, 16 predicted proteins | sample MB2enrmetagenome_FD_207643 | JGI IMG/M metagenome (GOLD analysis project Ga0326727, IMG submission 207643) | Lab enriched peat soil microbial communities from McLean, Ithaca, NY, United States - MB29MY | ecosystem: Environmental > Terrestrial > Soil > Wetlands > Peat | place: USA: New York...
CGGCGAAGCAGCCATAGGAGGAAAAAAGCTTGCAAACCTAAATAGTTTAATGATATTAGTGAGGAGCTGCCACCCCGTTCCCCGCAGCCCATACAACAATACAAGGAGGATTCAAGAATGAGTACGTGCTTTATCGGTGAAGTCCGGCTGGTTGGGTTTAACTTTGCTCCAGTAGACTGGTCGATCTGTAACGGCCAGCTCCTCTCCATCTCGTCAAACGAAACGTTGTTCAACCTGATCGGCACCACTTACGGCGGGGATGGCCAATCCACCTTCGGCCTTCCCAATCTGCAAGGCCGCATTCCCATCCACCAGGGAACCAACAGCTTTGGCACCACCTATGTGATCGGACAAATCGGCGGCGTGGAGAATGTGACCATCGGCGCAAGCCAGTATCCAACCCACACACACTCCCTGATGGGCTCCACTAACAGCACCGGGAGCGCCACCGCGACCGGTAACGTGGTGAATTCGGGTTTGACGGCTTACACGACCGAGGCGCCGAACAGCGCCATGCTTGCGGCCCAGGTGGGGTCAAACGGCGGCGGAAACCAGCCTCACAACAATCTGCAGCCGTACCTGGCTCTGAACTGGATCATCGCGCTATATGGCATCTACCCCAGCCAGAATTGATCCCCACACATTGAGAGCACGCAAGGAAGGAGAATAACGAATGTCACAACCGTATCTGGGCCAGCTGTTGCTGGCATCCTTCAATTTCGCGCCGAAGGGCTATTTCTTGTGCAACGGGCAGACCCTGGCGATCAACTCGTATACGGCGCTGTTTTCGCTGCTGGGTACAACCTTTGGCGGAAATGGAGTTCAGACCTTTCAATTGCCCAACCTCCAGGGCCGCACTCCGGTCGGTGTGGGCACTGCTACTGGTAGTAATAATATTGCCTATGGAGAGATCAGCGGCGAGGAGCAGCACACGCTGCTGTCGAGTGAGGTGCCTATCCACACCCACCCGCTACAGGCCGGCGTTGGGGCTAACGAGGCCAAGCCGAATGGCTCAATCCTGGCAAGTGGAGGCGCAGCTTTCTACACTGGGGCCGCCAACCTGACGGCAATGAATCATGCCGTCCTCAGCCAATACGGAAGCAGCCTGCCCCACGAAAACCGTCAGCCCTTCTTGGTGATGACCTGGTGCATCGCCTTTTCCGGGATCTTTCCCTCCCGCAACTAGAGCCCACAACAGGAGAATCCAAATATGTCAGAACCTTTTCTCGGACAATTGTCGCTGGTCGGTTTCAACTTCGCGCCTGTTGGTTGGGCGGTCGCCAATGGTAATATCCTGTCCATCGCGCAATATTCGGCTCTGTTTTCGCTGCTGGGAACCTACTACGGCGGCAACGGAACAAGCAACTTCGCGCTTCCTAACCTTCAGGGCGCTGTTGCCGTCGGCTACGGGCAGGGCGCCGGTCTCAGCAATTACGTCATCGGGCAGCAGAGCGGCTCGCAGACCGTAACTCTGCTTGCCAGCGAAACCCCTCTCCACACCCACACAGCCTCCGCAAAGAGCATTGTGAGGGCCACCGTTGGCCAGGGGCCGGCAAACAACACCTTCGCCGAGATGGTTGGCGGCAGCGCCTACACCGCCAGCACATCGCCGGTGACACAGATGAGTCCGGCCGCTATCTCAACCTTCGGGAGCAGTCTGCCGCACAACAACATGATGCCCTATCTGGGGATGTACTGGATCATCGCGATGACTGGCATCTATCCTGCGCGCTCGTAGTACACTTGCACTGGCGGGAATCGGCTGCAAGGCCGGTTCCCAGCCCTCTTGATCTATGTCTACTCTCGCCGTACGACCCGCGCTTCCCCAGGACGAAATCTTCATGTACGAACTGTATTCGGCGCTTCGCGCGCCGGAGTTCGCCCTGGCGCCGATCACTCCCACGCAGAAGGAACACCTCATCCGCATGCAGTTTCGCGGCCAGTTGTCCGCGTATACGCAGATGTACCCCAACTCCTGCTATCACATCGTGCTGCTCGACGGCGCGCCGGTGGGACGGCTGTGGGTGGCGCCCGGCGAAGGTGAATTTCATCTGGTGGATATCGCCATCCATCCCAGGCTGCAAAGTAAGGGGATCGGAACGGTGCTGATCCAGCGGCTGCAACAGGAGGCGGCAAAGGCGCGGCTTCCCATCCGTTGTTGCGTCTTCAAATTCAATCCGGGATCACTGCGCTTCCACCAGCGCCTGGGCTTCGCCATTGTGCGCGAGGATCAGATGCACTACTACATGGAATGGCGAACCGTGCCGCTGCTCTAGGGCCTGCTAACACTACCTGGACGGTGGCGACGGGAGCCACTTTTTCTCAGATCGAGGAGTGAGGAGCGACGGATACCGGGTGTATCCTAGCGACGATTGACGAAGAGATGAGGAAAATTGGCCCTGTCCCTTCGGGCTGCGGCGAAAATCGGGCCATACTTCATTCTCGCCCTCGACGGTGGACCCGCCACAGCCTTCGGGCTCCGCTTCGTCTGGCCCGATTTTCACTCGCAGCGCCATCCGCCCAGGTAGTGTTAACAGGCCCTAGGCTACGCGCCAGCAGCCGGCGTCGAGCCGATTCCCGCGTCGATAATCGCTCGCGCCCATCCTTCGCAAACCTCCACCAGGTGCACGCGCAGTTCGTCTAGGCCGGCGTAGTGGAAGACGCGCAGATCCTTGCGCTCTTCCAGCTCCCGGCGAAAGGCCAGAATCTCGGGGTTGGTCTCCTGCGGCGCGTCCTTGAGGCAGACCACCACATCGCGCATCGGCAAGGATGTGTCGTCCCGGCACTCGACGCCCAGCAGAAACAGCTTCCGGAAGAGGTCGCGCGGTCCCCAGTCGTCCGCGAAGAGTTGAATGAAAAAAGCGCTCCAGCGTACGTTGTCGGATACGATGGCGCGGCTGCCGGAGATTTGCGCGTTGTCCCGCAGACCGACAGGGACCAGCAGAAGCTTGGCCGGCATGGCCGTAGTCTCGTTCACGCTTGCAATGACGTCGTAGCAGGCCTGGCGATCCGCTTCCAGATCGCCCGGAGCCGAGATGAAGATGCGGTATGAGTCGAATCCATGGGGCATAGTGAAACCAAGCATAGCCGAACCGGCAGGATCGCCACAAGGGTCAACTACAGATCTAGAATCTTCGCGTCAACCCAGCCTACTGCGCGTAATTCAATCTTCTTCCGCCGAAGGTCTCCCGACTCGTATCGCCGGCACGATACTTCTATCCTGAATGCACACTCGCAAATCTCCGGCTTTTTTAATATTGATGCAATTTTTTCTTGACATCGATGGGGTTTTATAGCGATACTCGCCAAACCACGGACCCGCAACGGGCCCGCATCTCAATCCCCGGAAAGGAAGGTATGACCATGGCAGACAAATTGATTCAACCCAAGATCGAAGGCACGCTCCACATTCACGTGACGGAGAACATCCAAATCGATGCATTGACTGAGATTTTCAGAAGTGTCGGGACGCTGACAGGTCATCCCCTCTGCGGCATTCTGGGAGTCGACGTCCGCCTAAGCGCCGACAAGCCGGCCTGATAACTCTCAGACTGCGAAGCATTCGCCTTTGCATACAATCATCGCTTCTGAAAACTGCACGGAGGGGCCTATGCCTGGCTTCGAAGCAGCCTTCGGTGGTCGGCCCATGCCTGCGCTGGCCACCACCTATGAGGGGGGCGAACCCGCTCTGCTTCAGCGCCTGATCGAACTCGTCGATCTCCTTGAGATTGCCCCCGACACCATCGTCGGCTCGGAGCGGGGACAATACATTCTCCGCCCGGAGGTGCTCGACGAGTACGCCGGCGTCTCTTCACGCGTGGGGCTGATCGCGCATGGAATCGGCCTCTCCATCGGCTCATTCGACCAATGGAATCACGATTACCTGCGCCTGCTGGATGAGCTCTTCGCGCGCTTCGATCTCCTCTGGCACAGCGAACACCTGGCCTGCACCGTCGTGGCGGGAGAAAGCCTCGGCACCATGCTTTCCATGCCCCGCACTCAGGAGGCGCTCGATCTGGTCAGCCGCCGCGTCGAGCTTCTCCAGAAACTGTATCCGGTCCCGTTTCTGCTTGAGCACGTGATCCAGATACTGCCCGATGCGCCCGCGGAGTTCACCCCGGCCGGCTTCCTCAACGCCATTACCTCCCGCACCGGATGCGGCCTGGTTCTGGATGTGTACAACCTTGAATGCGACGAGCATAACCAGGGCCTGAATATTCCCGCCTTTCTCGACGAGCTGAATCTCGCAGCAGTGGTCGAGATGCATCTTGCCGGAGGCGTTCAGTACGAGGGCTTCCAGCTCGATATTCACTCCAGCATCACCCGCGAGAGCACCGTCACGCTCGCCTGTGAGATCGTCCGGCGTGCTCCCAATCTGCGCGCCGTCACCTTCGAATACCTGAAAGAAGCGGTCGGATTGCTGGGCCATGATGCCATCTGCGGCGAGCTCCAGCGCCTGCGGCAAACGGTCCTCCGTCAGGCGGTGCTCCAATGACCCAGTTGGAACTCCAGCAGCGCGGCGTGTTGAATCTTCTAAAATCCCGCGGAACGTCTCCCAGCGACCCCTGGCTGCGTCTCGTCGAAGGCTCCCGTGAATTGGCCATGCTGCGCAAGATTGCTATCTGGTGGCGCACCTTCCAGATCGAAGCCCAATGCCGTCAAACCTCCCGCCTGCTCAAGCGCCTGGGATCCTTCGAGGCGCTGGTTACGGATTACTTTAACCGCAATGCTACCTCGCCCTTCATTGAGGAACTCAGCCGAAGCTTTCTCCGTTCGCTTGAGCAGCACCATGATCCCGTGGTCCGGGCCGTCTCGCAACTGGAGCTCGCGGCTCTGAACGCCCAGGCCGGTCTCCCGGAGGCCGCCGAGATTCTCTGGGACCGCCATCCGGATCTCGTCTGCCGAGCCATTGAGAGCGGCGCAGAACTTCCCCCTGCGGAGCCGGACTGCCTCTATCGACTCAGAATTAGCGGAAGCCAACCCTTCACGCTAACCTGCACCCGCGAATCCACCTTCGAAGTAAATTGATGAACCTCCGGCAACCTCTGATCTTCACACCAGCCAGAACAGCGGAACAACTCCCAGCAAAGCCAGCGTGACCAGCATCGCCAGCGCTTGTATGCCGGTCTTGCGGTCGGCCAGGCTAAAGGCGTAACACCCTTTCGCAATGTTATTGCTGGCGGCGGCGATGGCCACCGCGCCCGCCGCGACCTTCAAAGGCGTCAGCGTGCCCGCCGCCTGCGTCAGCCCCATGATGAACGGGTCCACGTCGCTGACTCCCATCAGCACGGCCAGAGTATTCACACCCGTTCTTCCCAAATAAGTGACAGCTAACTGGGTAATGACCAGCATTGCCAGAAAAAGTCCGGCAAAAAGAAAGGCAGTCATTAACTCCAGCGGATTATTTGGTTCGGCCTCCCGTTGTACATCCTGTGTGTTCTTATCCGCCCAGCGTGTCCAAAGCCAGCCGCCTCCGACCGCCAGGCCAGCCAGCACTAGAAAGGGAATGTATAGCATGAGCATGAGTTGGTGGTTGAAGAGCGCCAGCAGAATCACCAGCCGCAGGTACATCATCCCGCAGGCGATCAGGATGCCGCCGGCGAAGAGATGCGGACGCAGCTCGCGCTTTGCCCGGCGCGCCATCACGACAGTAGTGACCGTGGATGAATATGCGCCGCCCAGCAGCGCCGCCAGCACGATCCCGCCCTGTCCCTTGGTCATCTTCTGCAGGACATAGCTGGCGTACGAGATGGTGCTGATAGCCACCACTACCAGCCATGTCTTGAAGGGATTGATGTGAAAGGGGCCGAACTCCTGATTGGGCAGGATCGGCAGAATGACTCCGCTCAAAAAGAGAAACTTGGTGAAGGTTAGAATCTCATTGGGAGCGATGCGCACGGCGAGCTTTTCAAGTGCGGTCTTCAGATCGAGCAGCAGCAGGCTGGCGACGCCCAGCGCGGTAGCAATCCATAAATGCCCGTAACAGGCGAGCGCGCCCACCAGGAAGGTTGCCAGGCCAGACATCTCCGTGGTGACTCCGGCGGTCTCGGAAGTGGAAATCTTGTGCCAGTAAGAGACGAGCAGAAAGCCCGCGACGACCAGAAAGCCCACAGCCACAGGCAGCAGTTGCGTGCCCGCCACCAGGGCTATGGAGTAGCCGATCAGGCCAATTAGCGGAAAGGTACGCACGCCTCCGAAAGAGTACGTTCCTCCCGGCGTCTTGCGCTCTTCCCGCTCCAGTCCAATCAGGAACGACAGGAAGAGGACCAGGACAATCTGCACAGCTTCTGGCGGTAGCTGCTTGTAAATCTCCATTCGCGTCGAGCCTCCGAAAACAATCTGCTAGTCAGCTTACACTGTGCCACGGTTACCGGACGACCAACTCGAATAATAATTTCGCAAAGTGTCTCCGCAAAAGCAAAGCGGCGGAGCCGTTAAGCTCCGCCGCTTCTTGGTTCATCTGCCGACTGATGCGGCAGCAACCGGTTACTTGCGTCCGCCGCCGCCTTCATGTCCACCACCACCGCCACCAGCATGACCACCGCCGCCGCCGCTGCTATGCGCAGCCGCCGCGTGCGGTGCGCTGGCATGCGATGCTGCTGCCCGAGGCGCTGCTGCGCGGCTTGCGCTGGGTCGCGCTCCGCCGGAACGGGATGCCGCTACGTTGCCGCGTGCCGCTCCGCTGGTGCGAACCGCTGTCCCGCCTCGTGCTCCCCCGCCACCCCGCGCAAAACTGCTGCGATTGGCCATGGCGCCGCCGCCGCCGCGATAGCTTCCTCCTCCGCCGTTGCTAAAGCGATGCTCGCCCCAGCCGTGGCCATAGCCCCAGCCGGCCCATGGGCCCATGCCTAGAAAGACGCCGCCGTAAAAGTAGCCCGGCCCGTAAAATCCATAGGGCGCGCAGGCGTATGGAGCATAGTCGTAATAGCCATAGGAACAGACCGGTTGAATGCCGATGCCGACTTCGATTTGTGCCTGAGCCGCTGGCGCCAGCGCCATGCCCACAACCAAAGCTGTACTTCCGAGTAGAGTTTTGAGTCCGTGCATAAGTTACCCCCCTTGAGGTGTTTGCGGTTACCTGTGTTGCGTGGGATGCTGTATGCAGCCGTAAAGAAGAGTCCAGCAACAGCAGCTACCATAAGGATTTTGAAGCTCTTCCAGAGTCTCCCTCACAACGTCGGGGGTTGTCGTCTATCTATCCTTACATTTCTGACTTTATCCGCCTGCATCCATCAAGTCTGAGCAATATGAAGCACCGCTTGCAAGCACCGATGGCCGGCCCTGCTCCGGACTACGGCTGTCCCTAGTCTCTCGGTCCCTCGTCCCTGGTCCCTCAGTCCCCGCCTTCAGTGATAGCCTTAACCCTTATGGCAGTATCGTCGCAGGTCGATTTTCTGGTGATAGGCGCGGGTGTCGCCGGGCTGCGCGCGGCCGTCGAGCTGGCCCGTCACGGCGAGGTACTGGTGGTCACCAAGGAGTCCGTTGCCGAGTCCAACACCCACTATGCCCAAGGCGGCATCGCCGTGGCCATGGAGGGCGATGCGGACGTTGCGCTGCATCTGGATGACACCGTCAACGCCGGCGACGGGCTGGTCTATCGTCCCGCCGCCCATGCGCTGGTGGCCGAAGGGCCGGTGCGCGTGGCCGAGCTGATCGAGTGGGGCGCGGCCTTCGATTCCGAAGCGGGCGAGCTGCTGCGCACCCGCGAAGGCGCGCACTCCCTGCCTCGCATCCTGCACGCCAACGGCGACGCCACCGGCGCCGAGATCAGTCGCTCGCTGGCCGCCTTTGCCCGCGTCCACAAGCGCATCCGTTTCGCCGAATGGACCACGGTCACCGGCCTGGTCGTCGCCGACGGCCGCGTGATTGCCGCCGACCTGCTCAACTGCGAACGCCGCCCGCAGCGCGTTCTGGAGCGGGTCAGCGCGCGCGCCGTCCTCGTCGCCGCCGGTGGCGCGGGCCAGGTCTATAGCGACACGACCAACCCCGCCGTGGCCACCGGCGACGGCATCGCCCTGGCCGCGGAGGCCGGCGCTGCGCTCGCCGACATGGAGTTCTATCAATTCCATCCCACCGCGCTCTCGCTCCCCGGCGCGCCGCGCTTTCTGCTCTCCGAGGCCCTGCGCGGCGAGGGCGCAATCCTGCGCAACGATCGCGGCGAGCGCTTCATGGAGCGCTATCATCCGCTGCTCGAACTGGCGCCCCGCGACGTGGTGGCGCGCGCGATTACCCGCGAGGGGATGGGCTCTAAACCGGGCGAACTCCGCGTCGTTCATCTCGACATGCGCGCCGTCCGGGGCATCGACCTGCGCCATCGCTTTCCCGGCATCAGTGCGCTGCTGGCGAAGTACGGCCTCGATCTCGCCCACGACCTGATACCGGTGCGCCCGGCAGCGCATTACCTGATGGGTGGGATCCGGACGGACCTCTTTGGCCGCACCACTTTGCCGGGGCTTTACGCTGCGGGCGAGGCGGCCTGCACAGGCGTTCACGGCGCGAATCGGCTTGCCTCGAACTCGCTGCTCGAAGGCCTCGTCTTCGGCGCGCGCGCGGCGCAGTCGATGCTCGACGACTGCTTGCCGCAGGGGCGGGATTCAGAGGTGTCTCTGGCGCCCCCCGCGCCCTTGACGGCTCCCGAACAAGCCCGCCTGGAAGAGATCATCGCCAGCCTGCAAGCCGCCATGTGGGCTTACGCCGGCCTGCTGCGCGAGGAATCCACGCTGCGGCTGGGCCTGGCTGCGCAGAAGGCTTGCGCGGAGGCTCTGGCCGAGTTGGCCGGACAAGGTAAGGGAAGCCGCCGGCTGGCCGAGGCGCTGTCCATGAGCCGCGTCGCCCACGCCATCCTGGCTTCGGCGCTTGCCCGCACGGAAAGCCGCGGCGCACACTTCCGCAACGACTTCCCGCACCGCGATGACGCTAACTTCCTGAAGCACTCCGTCTTCCAAAGCACAAGCATCGCGGATCGCCAAGAGTCGGTTGCCTTTGAAGCTTGGTAGGACGAGATAGTGACCTTATTAGGTATCTTGGGATAATTCCCGCGCGTCATACTCCACAGAATGTAGAAACAATCCTCGCGCCGGAGCGGTCGGTCCGGCGGCGGCGCGGCTGCAAGCGGCTAGAATTCCGGGGATCGCGCTGGCGCTGAGCCGTCCCCGGCCCACGTCCAGCATCGTTCCCACCAGGTTGCGCACCATGTGGTGCAGAAAGCCGCTGCCCCGCACGCGATAGACCAGCAGCACGCCGGCCTCGCACTGCCGCTCTTCCCAACCAGAGGAAAAGATTCTGCGCTCCGTTGCCGCCATCGGCGGCTCCGCCTGAAAGCCCTCCCTGGGAAGGGGCCGTTGGTCTGGCTTCTCATCCGGATCATAGCCGCGATTGACCAACTCCGGGTCCGTCGCCGCAAAACTCATAAAATCGTGCTCGCCCTCAAAGATCTGAGCAGCACCTTGCAGCGCCTCCACATCCATCGGCCAGGGGCAGGCATAGACGTAGCGGGCCAGAAACGGTGGGCAGACCGCCTCCCGAAAGACCCGGTACTCGTAGCTCTTGGCCACCGCCGAGTGCCGCGCATGAAAGGTGCTTGGCGCAGTTTTCGTTTCCAGTATCCGAATCGCCGAAGGCAGCGTCCGGTTGAGGGCGCGTTGCAGGTTTTCCGCCGGAATCGGCGCGGCCAGCGCGAAACTGGCCACTTGGCCGAGCGCGTGGACGCCGGCGTCGGTGCGTCCCGATCCCTGGGGCAGGGGCGATTCTCCGGTAACCCGCTTGAGCGCCGCCTGCAGCTCGCCCTGGATAGTGAGTTCGCCCGGCTGCACCTGCCAGCCGCGAAACTCCGTGCCGTCGTAGGCCAGAGTCAGCTTCCAGTTCTGGAGCTTGGGCGCGGGTTGGGTCTCTTCGGTCACGGGAATCGCTGTTGACTACAGGGTAGCCGACCAAGCCGCCAGAGAGCGAAGAATGCATCTGACCCCTGATCCCTGACCCCGGTTGTTATACTCAGCTTTTCGCACCCTGCGCCGAAGGGGCAGCATGGAACGAACCGGAAGCCACGCGCGTATTGACCGATAGGCGGATGGTTGCGCCTTGCAATCAACGATCATTGTCCTGGATCACCACATTTTTGCGTCCGGAGAGGCGCGCCGGTCGTCTTTGAGAAGGACGCCCTAAATGCCTAACAATTCCCAAAAAGGGACCAACACTTGGAGAGGAACCATGCAATTGTTCGGTAAACGTATCTTTGAGCAGCAGGAAAAGACCGTGCGCAAAGTGCACGGAGAGGCGGGCTCTCGGTTGCGCGCCGTAGCGGCGGTGATGCTGACCCTGGCGGCTGGATCGCCCTCTGGATTTTCCCAGCAGATTGGAGCCGGGGCTACGGCCGCGGAGAAGGCGGCCTCTGACCTGCCCGTGGAGCCGGTTCCGGTACTGACTCAACCGTTGGACCTGCGTCAGTCGAAGCGTGACTTCTCCAAGCCGGCGGGCGGTTTTCTCGGCAATCCGCTCAAAGCATACCTGCCCACCACCATCGCCAAGGCCAGCTTCCAGAACTCGGTGCGCCTGGGCGATCTGGTGAAGAACGGAAAGATTTACCTCAGCCTTTCCGACGCTCTGGCGCTGGCTCTGGAGAACAACTACGACATCGCCGTCTCCCGCTATTACATGGATTTGGCGGACCTGGACCTGATGCGGGCGCATGCGGGTCAGCCCCTTCAAGGTTCCGGCGCAACGGTCAACAGCCTCACCCAGGGCGGCTACTCCTCGTCCACCGGCGCGGGCGGCGGACCCGGCGGCGCGACCGGCGGCTCGGCGACCGGCAGTGCGGGATTGACGCTTTCTGCCTCGGGCGCGGGACCTGCGCCTGAGAGCTACATGGACCCCGCATTGACGGCAGCCATCAAATATGACCGCCAGATCACGCCCATCACCAGCATCTTTTCCGGCGGCACCAGCACCACCAAGACCTACGACTTCACTTACAACCAGGGCTTTGTCACCGGCACGGCCTTCCAGGTAACCTATAACAATTCCGCGGCGACCAACACCAACGCCATCCAGAGCTATAGCCCGCTCTATAACTCCAGCTTCAACGCCCAGGTGACCCAGCATCTGCTGCAAGGGGCCGGCATTTGGGTGAACAAGCGCTTTGTCTATCAGGCGACCAACAACCGCCGCATAACCGACTCCACCTTCCGCCAGCAGATCCTATACACCGTCAACCAGGTAGAGAACATCTACTGGGGGCTGGTGAACGCCTACGAGGATGTGCAGGCCAAGCAGCAGGCGCTCGAACAGAGCAGCAAGCTGGCTGCCGACAATCGCAAGCAGTTGGAGATCGGAACCCTGGCCCCGCTGGACGTGGTGAACTCCGACGCAGCTGTGTCCTCGGACAAGCAGGCGCTCATTAGTTCGCAGAGCACGCTCAACTACCAGCAGCAGATTATCAAGCAGGCCATCGCCCGCAACCTGAACGACCCTGCGCTGGTGGCGGCCGCCGTCATTCCCACCGACCGCGTCAACATCGCGGAGATACCCGAGGAGAAGCAACCGGTCGACGATCTGGTGCAACAAGCCTTCAAGAATAGCCCGGTCCTGGAGCAGGCTGCCCTGGCGCTCAAGAATGACGAAATCAGCCTGCGCGGCGCCAAGAACGGGCTGCTGCCCACGGTGGACGTATACGGCTATCTGGGCGGATCGGGCGCGGCCGGCTCGCAAAATCCCAGTTGCGCATCCTCTCCATTCGGATGCTCTCCGAGCACGGGCGATTATGGAACAGCCTTCGACCACGCCTTCAACAACTCATCTCCGGACAAGGGTTTTGGCTTCAATGTCACGATTCCCATCCGCAATCGCGCGGCGCAGGCCGAGCAGGCCGCGGCGCTGATACAGTACCGCCAGGCGGAACTGAAGCTGGAGCAACTCTACACGCAGATCCGCATGAATGTGGTGAATGCGCAGTTTGCGCTCACCAACGATCGCGCCCTGGTGCAATCGGCCATCGCCAACCACGCCTATGCGCAGCAAGCCCTGGACGCCGAAGTGAAGAAGCTGAGGCTGGGCGCTTCGACTACGGCCAATGTCCTGTTGCAGCAGAAGACCCTGGCAGCCGCGCAGGACACACTGCTGGGCGCGGAGGCCGCCTACGCCAAGGATCGCGCCGGCCTCTACCAGATACTTGCGTCCACCCTGGAACACTACGGCATCAACCTGCAGGAGGCTGTTACGGGAGAGGTAACAGCAGCCCCGGCTGTGCCCGGACTCACACCCGCCAAGGGCAGCAGCCAGCCCGTGGCCACCCCGCCTGATAGCAAGTAGTTCTCATCGCAGTTCAGCAACCAAGAGGCCCGGCCAATCGCCGGGCCTCTTCGCGTATAGAAGAGCAAGCTCTCCGCGGATCACCAACTACCCATCCACTTGCAATCGCCAACAAAACATCACAATACCAACTGCGACTATAGTATTTTGCTTATCTATAGACTTCTGTGCCCCATCCATTCCGCGTTTTTCTGCGGAATGGGTGGGAAGCCAACAAAATTCCGGTCTACACAATTTGCGAAAATGCTCTATGATTCCTCGAAGCGCAGCAATGCTTGCGCCACAGGGCGAAAGCTCTTGCGGTGTAACGGGGTGGGGCCGAGGCGTTTGAGAGCTTCGAGGTGCGCGGGGCAGGGATAGCCCTTGTGCCGAGCCAGGCCGTAGCCGGGATACTCGCGGTCCAGTTTCACCAGCAGGCGGTCCCGGCAGACCTTGGCCAGCACGCTGGCTGCGGCAATGGAAAAACTGATGGCGTCGCCATGGATAACGGCCTGCTGCCGGCATTCCGAGTCGATAACGTCGCGGCCGTCGATGAGCAGGAAGTCTGGGTTGAGCGCGAGTTGCCCGACGGCGCGGCGCATGGCCAGCAGCGATGCATGGCGAATATTGATGCGGTCGATGGTCTCGGCGTCCACCTCGGCGATGGCCCAGCAAACAGCATTGGCGCGAATCTCCACGTCGAGTTCGTTGCGCTTCTTTGCGGTGAGTTTTTTCGAGTCGGTCAGGCCATTGAAGCGGAAGCCGGGCGTCAGAATCACCGCGGCGGCGACCACCGGCCCGAAGAGAGGTCCGCGGCCCACTTCGTCCACTCCGGCAATGCGTAGCGCCCCGCCTGTGCGCGCGGCCTCTTCCAGCGTCCATCCGCAAGGCGGAGTATTAGCCATGCTTCCAGTATAGGAAGAGGGCTGTGAATCGATTCTTTGAACGAGGAAGAACCACGTAATACGAATTCTTCCGCCGGTAAACAGAAGAGGCAGCCCGGAGTGGGGCTGCCCCTCTTGCTGCTGCTGAAGCCGCTGGTAGGCGGTTTACGGCAGATAGTAGCGGAAGCTGGTGAAAACCATGTTGTCGCCGCCATGGGCGCTGCCACCGGGATTGGTAGTGCCGCCCGCGCCGCCCCAAAGGTCGCGTTCGATGTAGCTGTACTGTAGACCCTGGCGCAGACGGCCCATCGGTCCTTTGTAGATGTCATACCAGTAGCCCACCGTGCCTTCTTGAACGTCCTTGTTGTTGCCGCCGCAGTTCGCCGGGTTTGCGCCATTGCCGAAGCCGGTTCCGCTGTTGCTATAAGTAGTGCTTGCCGCAGCTTCGGTATTGCAGCCTGACATGTTGGCCAGCCAACTGCCGTATCCGACGTTGGCCGTGGTGCTCAAAACTTCGCGGTTGATATAGTCGCCGCCGTAGTTGAGGTAGACCATGAGACGCGGCGTGGGATTGAGTTCCACGGTGCTGAGGGCGGAGAAGCCGTGTAGCGGAGCAATTAAGCCAGAGGGCTTGATGGTCACGTCGGCGATAGTGGAGGAACCGTAACGGCCGACGCCCTGGCCCCACAGGCCCTTCAGGCCGATGGTAACCTTCTTGTTGGCGAGTGGGCCGCGGAAGCCTCCGCCGATGCCGGCTCCCATCTCCGTGTCGTTGGTCGGAGCCGCGCCGGTTTGATAGATACGGTCGCGGAAGCTGCGCTCGATGCCGAAGAGCTCAAAATGACCCCAACCCGGCTCGAAGGCGGCTTTCGCGATGAAATCGGGAGCGATATTGAAGGAGTAGTTGGCGGTGGAGTTATAGAGACCGCCGCCGGTTCCACCGCTGCCGAGCAGGATGGTGACGCCGGGGTTCAGAACGATGGTGCCTGCGGGATTGAGGGTCTCGGCGTTTTCGGCGGAGACGCCGATGAATGCCTTATTACCGATATCTTTGCTCACGCGGAAGCTGTACTGCCGCGTCCAGACAAAGCCGGCCACGTACTGGGGGTCAATGCTGGCCGGCAGAATTTCAGTACCGCGCGTGAGGCCCTTGGTGGTCTCAGCGGCCAGCGACCATCCTTGGCCGCCGGAGAAGTCCCAGCCGTTGGTCAGCTTGGCATCGGCCCAGAGCTGGCGCTGGCGCATCACGTAGCTGTTGCTCTGGTTGTTGTTGGAGGTGATGCCGGTGCCCAGCCAGTCCATCTCGTAGTAACCGGTCATGGTCATGTAAGGCAGCTTTCCGATGGCTTTGAGGGCCAAGCGGGACTGACGGCCTGTTCCCTGGAACTCACTCAATTTTGCCAAGTCGGAGTTCAGGAGCGGAACGCCGGTGAAGGCGGTATTGAGGCCGCCGCCGGTGGCCGCCGTGCGGTCCACAGTTTCAGCCGCCAGGAAGCTACCCGCGGGTGAAAGTGTGATGCCCTTATAGTGCAGCACCTCCGGATTTGAGACTTCCTTCTTAATCTTGGCCGTCTCATCGGATACTGTGGTGGCCAACGACGCCTGATTGCCCTTGAGATCGGTGACTGTGGATTGCAGAGTGTTGACGGCGGCGGCGTTGTCGGTCACCGCCTGTAGCTGGGCTTCGGCAGCGGCCTGCGCCTTGGCGGCGGAGGCCTGGGCGGCGGCGGCAGCTTGCTGGGCCTGCTTCAACTGTGTGTCCTTCATGGCCAGATCGTTCTTGAGGTCGTTGATCTGTCCCTCCAGATCGCGGCGCAGCTCCATAATCGCATCTGTCACGGAAGGTTCGGCAGGCGCCCTGAGCTTTCTGACTTCGACGGGCGGAGGCGGTTCAGGCTTTTGAGCCTTCTTGGTTGCAACGTGCTTCTTCACGGCAGGTTTAGTGTCACTTGACTGTCCATAGGAAGCAACAAGGCAGACTGCCAGCATTGCCGCGGCAGCGATCTGAAGTTTGAATTTCATGGGGCCTCTCAATGTCCTTTCATCTCGGTTTGAATCATGGCTTCGCGCGTTTGGCGGATATACTCCCAGCGGTGTAAGGGACGCACATCGACGGCCAGGAATATGATTCCGCGCAAGCTGAGCTATCCTGACCGCTTTCTATTTAAGACTCGCAGAAGATTATGAATATTTGACGAATTCATACACTTTTAACAAAGTTATCGTAGCTATTTCAAGCTAAAAACAGGGCGATAATTTAACTTTCTTTTAACATAGAAAGTTGTCTAGATTTGATAAAGGTATCGCCGGGTTCAAGCGGTTAGTACCGTGATCATAAGAATTGCTAATGCCAGAATGTAGCGCCGGCCTCCTGGCTGGCTGTAGCGCGGACGTCCTCATCCGCGCCTGTCTGGGAGCAATTACCAAATTATTCGGTCTAAGCGCTAGGGGCGCATAGCGCTGTCCTGGCCCGCGCTGAGCAGGTTAGCCAGCAGGCGATAACTTCCCGGCACTAACTCGGGGAGCTGGCGATAGAGTGCATAGGCGAGATAAATGTAAGTCCCTTTGCCGGGATGCGCCACCAGCAGGCCTCCGCGCTGCGGAGATTGGCCGGGGTCGGCGGTCTCGGTCAGCGGCGTGTAACTCTTGTCCCAGCTATCGAGGAAGGAGTGTCCACGCTCCTCGATCCAGCCGTCAAAATCCGCGGCTCCGATCTCATTCGGCCAGCGCAGCAGGGAGTGATCCGGCTCCAGCAGCTTCACCGGCGCTTGCTCGTCCACCACGCGCTCCGCCATGCGGCCCATCGACAGCGGATACGGGGCAGGGAAGTTGCCGCTCTGGTACTGGACAACCAGCGTTCCGCCGCGGCGGACAAACTCGTCGAGCCGTGGCTGAGCGGCGGCGAGCTCAGGGCGCGCGGAGTAGGCGCGAATGCCGATGACGATCACGTTCCAGGCGGAGAGGTCTCCCGAGGCCAGCTCAGCCGAAGTGATCAGGTGCGGCGTGACTCCCAGACCTTCGATTGCCTCCGGAACTCGGTCGCCGGTGCCCATCACGTAACCGATGCGCAGCCCCGGCGCCAGCTTCACATCAAGTTTGCTGGTCTTCAACTGGGCGGGCTTGTAAAGGTTATAGGGGCGCAGGCCAGGGTAGCCGATGCTCTGCCAGCCAGTTATATATTCGTGACCATCAGAGCGCGCGATGGCCTGAATTGTATACGCGCCTGTCATAGCGCCATCCGTCGTTACGGAAAAGACCAAAGGCTCGGAATCGCCCTCCGCAGTCAGATGGAAGGCCGCTTCTACCGGTTGCGACTTCCATCCGGCGGGCAGATTGAGCGTGACCGTGCCTTCGGCGGCGACCTGAGCATGGACGGTGACGCGTACCGGCAGGGCGCTGCCGTCGAGCGGAAGGATGCGGGCTTCGGGTTCGATATGGAGGCCTATCGCGGGCGTAACGACCAGCGGTTCGTAAACGCCACCCACGACAGGAACGCGCTGCATCGTTTGCACCACCTGGCCAACGCGGATAGGCAGGCCGTCGAAGGTGAACTCCGCCCAGGCCGCCAGCGGATAGGGCGCAAAGGAGCGCAGGCGGAACTCTGGCTTCGTCAGATCGTAGTACGGCTGCTCGATGCTGGGGCGCGAGAAGTACGGCTGAGTGGCTTCGGCATTGTCGGCGGCATGAACCCGGAAGGTCGAATCGGCGACCCATGCAGTTGGGTCATCTTTGCCAGGCAGCTTCTCGGTCTTCCAGGGATCGCCGCTGCGGCTCTCCAGCCAGACGCGGCTCAACTGAACTTCATTGGTGGCACGCGCGGTGTGAATACGCACGCGGAACTCCTCGCCCGGCGTCACGCTGCGCGGGCTTTCATCAGCAGATACGCCTCTGCCTGCGAAGCTGGGCTGATTGTCGGCCTTGGTGGTGAAGGCAATCAGGTCCAGGCCCAATAATTCCTTGAGCGCGGACTGAAACTCGTCGATCTTCGCGTCGAGTTCAAAAAGAAGATTATATTTTTCTTCTTTATTCAATTCACTTGATTGCACACGCTCCCGAAGATTGAGTACACGCTGATAAATAGCGGATAGTTTTTTCGCAGTTTCCGGACGATTGTTGAGCCAATCTGTGTTGTGACAATTGCAGAGCAAGGAATCGAAATCGGAATCAATGGCAGTTAATTCTGTAGTCAACCATTCTTCAGTTTTCAAACCAGATTCATAGGCCAAAAAATAATAGGAAGGTTCAAAAAAGACTTTTTCATTTCCCCAAAGACTCCAATCCGTTGATGAAATGTCAGGATCAATCTTTGCGTTATCACGAACGCTCCATAAGTGATAATTGGTTGTCGCCGGACCGCTCAGCGCCGGATTCGCGCCGCCGTTCTGCGACTTCTGCTCGCCCCAGCCCTGGCGCGCAATCTGTACATAACTGCGGCCCAGCGCCGGGTCCAGATTTCCCACCGGAATTGTCACGTCCGCCGAGAGCGCGCCCTCGGTCCATTCGCCGGTCACATAATTCTTGAAGCGCGCCGGTGCCCATTTGCCCGTCGCATAGTCAAACATTCCCTTCTCGGTGATGGGCGCAAAGGGGACCATCGAGTAGACAGCCAGCGGCTGCCAGGGCTGCAGGCCGTCTTTCAGTTGATCGGGAAAGACATTGGGGTCGGCAGCGGCCTTGAAGGCCTCCTGCGCGATCTCGCCGGAGACCTGGTGGTGGCCGTGTCCGTCGCTGACGCCGCCGACGAAAGTCGAGACGATCACCTGTGGGCGCTCGCGGCGGACGGCCAGCACGGCGTCGTAGAGCACGCGCTCGTGGCCCCATTTTGCGAACGACTCCTCTTGCGTCTTCGAGAAGCCGAAGTCCGCCTCGGTGCCCCAAAGCTGCTTAGCGCCATAGAATTCATCGGCGCGCAGCAGTTCGTTGGTGCGCATGAGGCCCAGCGCGTCGTCCGCGTCGGCGGAGATGGCGTTCTGCCCGCCTTCGCCGCGATTCAGCGTCAGCAGCGTCACGCGCGCGCCCATGCCGCGCGAGAGGTAGGTCAGCAGCGGGCCGTCCTCGTCGTCGGGATGGGCGACGATCATCAGCACGCTGGCGGTAGTCGAGAGGCGCTTCAACGATTGTTCCAGAGCCGCCGCGCCCCGGTCTTCGGGCAGCGGGAGCGCGATCTCGCTCGGCTCAGGAAGAGGAATGGAAGCCAGCTCGGAGGCTGGTATTGCCGCTGGCTGCGCGGCCTGCTGCGCCCTCAGGGGCAACGCGCCCGCTGCCATCAGGCTCGCAACGGCCGCCAAAACATATGCACGAAATGCTCGCTCGGTTCGAATCATACCTGTCGCCAGTGTACAATCCGGGGAGCGAAAGAGCCTCATGCCCCTGGCCTCCTCCAACTCAGCCGCCCCCCTACAGCGCCGCATCGGCCTGCGCTCGGCTGTGGCCTTCAACATGCTGGAGATGATCGGCGTCGGGCCGTTCATCACGCTGCCGCTGGTGATTGCCGCGGCGGGCTATCGGCTCTCGGTGTGGGCGTGGGTGCTGGGCGCGGTGATTGCCGTCGCCGATGGGCTGGTGTGGGCAGAACTGGGCGCGGCCTTCCCGCGAGCCGGCGGATCGTATGCATTCTTGCGCGAGATCTACGGCCCCCAGCGAGCCGGAAACTGGCTCAGCTTTCTCTACGTCTGGCAGGTGAGCTTCACCGCGCCGCTCGCGATTGCCTCCGGCTGCATCGGCCTGGCGAGCTTTCTGGCCTGGTTCTGGCCGGGGCTGGATCAAGCGCCCTTCGCCGCCCTGCCCGCGCTGCACGGCTCGAACTTCGCCGCCGCCGCAGCCTGCCTGCTGGTCACGGCTCTGCTCTATCGCAATCTCAGCTCCATCACGCGCCTCGCCTGGGTGCTCTTTGCCGGGGTGCTGGTGGCCATCGCTGGTGTCATCGTCTCCGGCTTTGCGATTGGCGGCGGCGGGCTGTTGCCCGTGTCGCCCGCCGTGCCGCTGAGCCTGACGCTGGGCGGCCTGGCGCAGGCCACGCTGCTGACGACCTATTGCTACTGGGGCTACTACAACATCTGCTTCCTGGGCGGCGAGGTGAAGAGGCCGGAGCGCACGATTCCGCGCGCCATTCTACTCTCGGTGTTCTTCGTCTCGGCGTTCTACGTGGCGATGAATCTGGCGGCGCTGCCTGCGATGCGCGATTTTGGGCGCGACGCCGCCTCGCACGCCAGCGCCGGCGCAACCGTTCGCCTGCAACTGGTGGCCGACATTGCGCGCTCCGCCTTTGGCAGCGCGGCCGGGCGGCTGATGGCCGCATTGATCATCTGGACGGCCTTCGGCTCGGTCTTCTCGCTGCTGCTGGGCTACTCGCGCGTGCCTTACGCCGCCGCCCGCGACGGCAACTACTTCCGCTTCCTGGCCGCAGTCCATCCCAGGCACAATATTCCCCACCGTTCGCTGGTGGCGCTGGGAGTGGTGGCCGCGTGTTTCTGCTTCTTCTCGCTGGCGCAGGTGATCACCATGCTGGTGATCACGCGCATCCTCTTGCAGTTCTTCCCGCAACAGGTGGGAGTGATGCTGCTCCGCGCGCAGCGGCCGGAGCTGGCGCGGCCCTTCAAAATGCCGCTTTATCCGCTGGCGCCGCTGGTGGCGATGGGAGGCTTTGTCTTCCTGTTGGTCAACCGCAG
>Ga0326727_10012054_pt1 | contig 19834 bp, 12 predicted proteins | sample MB2enrmetagenome_FD_207643 | JGI IMG/M metagenome (GOLD analysis project Ga0326727, IMG submission 207643) | Lab enriched peat soil microbial communities from McLean, Ithaca, NY, United States - MB29MY | ecosystem: Environmental > Terrestrial > Soil > Wetlands > Peat | place: USA: New York...
GGCCGGTTGTGCAGGAAACCTCCAGGATCTCCATGCCGGGATGAATCTGCCGCGCATACTCGCGCGCTCGCGCGATATCGAAGGAGACGTAGGGAAGCAGATCGATCTTGTTCAGGACGAGCAGTTCCGACTTCGCGAAGATGGAAGGATACTTCAAAGGCTTGTCTTCGCCTTCCGCAACACTCAGCATCACAATCTTTGCCGCCTCGCCGAGGTCGTAGCTTGAAGGGCAAACCAGATTCCCAACGTTTTCGATAATGAGAAGGTCAAGATTCTCCAACGACCAATCCACAAGCGCGCGTTCCACCCGGAGAGCCTCCAAATGGCAGGTGCCTCCAGTGGTGATCTGCTTGACCGGAAAACCAAAACGCGCCAGGCGGCGGGCGTCGTTGTCCGTCTGGATATCTCCCGTCAGTACCGCGACACGCGCATCCTTGGGGAAACGTTCCAGCGTCCGCTCCAGCAGCGAGGTCTTTCCCGACCCCGGCGAGCTGATCAAGTTCACACACAAAATTCCATGCTCGCGGAAACTCTCCCGCAGCCGGGCAGCGACACGATCATTCTCACTCAGAACCTTTTTCTCCAACGGAATGCGATCCATCAACCCTCCACTTCCAGATACGCGAGGTCGAGCTCATCCCCGCCCGCCAATAACGTCTCGCCGCTCGCGCAGCGGGGGCACGCCAGGCTGTAATCCGTCACCTCGAAGGTGAAGTCGCAGGCGGGGCAACGCTGGCGGCGGGGAACGGGCTCGATCTCCAGTGCTAGGGGATCAAGATCAGTCCCCCGCACTAGGACGCTGAAACCAAAACTTAGAGCTTCAGGCTCCACTCCCGACAAGGCTCCGATGCGTACTCCCACTTTGGTCACGTGGGCGCCGGGGCGTTTTCCCGCCTCCTTGCGTACGGCGTCGAGAATGGCACTGGCAATGCTAAGTTCGTGCATGGCGTCTAGAGCAGTGACGAGTGACGAACCAGGGAGGACCGAAATTCGAAAATCGAAACTCGAAAATCGGCGCGAGTTTCGAATTTCGAGTTTCGATTTTCGTCTTTTGCTTGCTCATCACTCCTCACTGCTTCAACAAATCCGCGGAAGCTGGTCGCCGGAGAGCATGTCGACGATGCGGCTGGTTCCCAGCGATGTCCGCATGATCACCAGGCCCGGATTCGCCTGGGTTACTCGCCCGATGATCCGCGCCTGCTTCCCCAAAGGATGCGCGCGCATCGCGGCCAGGATTCGTTCCGCGTGTCCCGGGTCCACAATGGCGACCAGCTTCCCTTCGTTCGCCACGTAAAGGGGGTCGAGCCCCAGCAGCTCGCACGCGCCCCGCACGGCTTCCTGAATGGGAATGGTGGATTCCTTCAGCTCCATGCCCACGCATGACTGTGCGGCAATTTCATTCAGCGCGCTCGACAGGCCGCCGCGGGTGGGATCGCGCATGCAGCGAATGGCCGGGCTCGCTTCCAGCATGGCCACCACCAGCGTGTGCAGCGGCGCACAGTCACTTACAATCGGGCTCTCGAACTCCAACCCTTCGCGTTGGGAAAGAATCGTGATGCCGTGCTCGCCAATCGACCCGCTGAGAATGATCGAGTCGCCGGGCCGAGCCTGGTCGGCAGAGAGATTGATGCCGGGAGGCACGCGGCCAATTCCCGAGGTATTGATGAAGAGCCCGTCACCTTTGCCTTTTTCCACCACTTTGGTGTCGCCGGTGACCACCGCCACTCCCGCTTCCTGCGCCGCCCGGCTGAGCGATGCCACCACCTGCTGGAGCGTCGCGAGCGGCAGGCCCTCCTCAAGAATGAACGCCACGCTGAGGTAAAACGGTTCGGCCCCGCCCATGGCCAGGTCGTTGATTGTCCCATTCACGGCAAGCGAGCCAATATCTCCTCCCGGGAAGAACAAAGGCTTGACCACGAACGAATCGGTAGTAAAGGCCAAACGCACTCCATCCACACTCACCAGGGCCTGGTCGTTCAGGCTGTTCAGAGCCGGATTCTGGAACGCGGGAAGGAACACTTTTTGCAGTAATTCCGCGCTTAGGCGGCCACCGCTGCCGTGTCCAAGCAGGACCTTGTCTTGCGCGGGCAAAGGAACCGGGCAGGCGAGTTGTTCCAGCGAAGGCTTGTCGTCACTCATCGGCCGTTTCACACCTTTTCTGCGGCATGGCGTCGATACTGATAGTAGGCCGCACAAGCGCCTTCCGACGAGACCATGGGCGCGCCGAGCGGGTTCGCGGGCGTGCAGCGCTCGCCAAACGCGGGGCAATCGGGCGGCTTTTTCAATCCTTGCAGCACCAAGGCGCTGATGCACTCGGCGGGCTCATCCGTGTCCTGCGCGGCGACGTCAAAAACCTCTTCCGCGTCGAAGGCCGCAAACTCCTCGCGCAACCTCAAACCACTGCGGGGGATCAGCCCGATGCCTCGCCACTTGCGGTCGCAAACCTCGAAGACCTTGGCCATGATCTGCTGCGCCGGACGATTCCCTTCCCGCGCCACGGAACGAACGTACTGATTCTCCACTTCCGCGCGGCCCTCCTCCAGTTGCGCCACCAACATGGAAATCGCCTCCAGCAAATCCACGGGCTCAAATCCGCCCACCACGATGGGAACGTGAAAATCGCGGCTGAGGTCCACATACTCTTCCACGCCCATCACCGTGCAGACGTGCCCGGGAGCGATGAACCCCTGCACCCGATGCTGGGGAGATTCCAGCAACAGACGAATGGCGGGCGGCACCAGAACCTGTGACACCAACATCGAGAAGTTCTTCAAACCTTCGCGAGCCGCCTGCCAGACGGCCATGGCATTGGCGGGCGCCGTGGTCTCAAAACCGATGCCCAGAAAAACTACTTGGCGCGCGGGGTTGGCATGCGCAATCTTTAGCGCCTCCATGGGCGAGTATGCCACGCGCACGTCGGCCCCGTTGGCTTTCACATGGAAGAGGTCTGTGTGCGAACCCGGCACGCGCAGCATATCGCCATAAGAAACCAGCGTGACGTTCGGCATCGAGGCAATCGCCAGCGCCTTGTCAATCACCTCCAGCGGGGTTACGCAAACCGGACAGCCGGGGCCGTGCACGAGCTCCACTTGGGGAGGGAGAACTTCATCGATGCCATAGCGCATCAACGTGTGCGTCTGACCACCGCAGATTTCCATCAGAACCCAGGGCCGCGTGACGCGTTTCGCAATCTCCGCGATGAGAGGGCGCGCCAGGCTGGCATCACGGTATTCATCAATGTATTTCATAATAAAAGTCCGAGGTCGAAAAGGCAGTGACCAGTAATGAGTGACGAGTGATGAGCAAGCACGGACCGAAATTCGAAAATCGAAGCTCGAAAATCGCAGCGAGTTTCGGATTTCGAGATTCCATTTTCTTGTTTCGGTCGCTCGCCACTTGTCACTCGTCACTCGTCACTTCGCCCTCTAGCGCGCCCATCTCTTTGAGCAACTCGAGGGTGCGGGCGGCCTCTTCCGCGTCAAGCCGGCTCAGAGCAAAGCCCACGTGGACGATCACGTATTCGCCCACCTCCACCTCCGGGACAAAGTCCAACTGAACTTCGCGCGTGATGCCGCCGAAATCCACGCGGCCGATCAGCGCGCCCTCGCGATCTTCCTTACTGAGAACTTTCCCCGGAATCGCCAAGCACATAGTTGCTCATTTCTGGGCAGAAGAATGAAAAGCTGGAAAACTTCCGGGGACCCTCGCTGGCTAATGCGCGGAAAGTGGATAAAGGGCTAATCCCCCGCTCAGCCCGCATTTCCCCACCTAAGGTCAAAATGTCCCCCGCCACTGCCGTCGGGATTATGACATCTTTCGGGACATTATGTAGCAATTCCTTGGCCAACTGGAGGGTCGCAAGCGGCCCGACGTATTGGAGTGAGGGCCCGTAAGTGGACTTGATGTCCGAACTTCGCAGAACATAAAGGGTTCCGGGGGGGAAACGCAGTGCATCGGCTGGTTGCCTTCCTGTGAACAATGTTCAGGATTGAAACCGTCTTATTGTGATTCGAGCTAGGAAGGAGCCCGGGGCAAAGCTGTGCTCCGGGCTCTCCACGACCGGGCCATCCAGCACAACCCGGTCAAGCAATGGTGACGGGCCGCCAGTTCTCGTTCTCATGTCCTCCCGACGAGGAGTCGTCAACTACGGCTCGATCGTAAATGCGGGCATCGGGCACAACAGCCTGCACACAAGTCGGCACCGGACGCTGCACAAAAAGTGGCACAGTTGGTGACAGAAGCGCTGCCACTTGGACTCGGCCAGCAGTTTTTCGAACGCGGCTGCATCCTCGCTCGCGACCGCGTCCAGGAACCGCTTGAGCAGTGCCTCGTCTTTTGCCAGGGCCGCTGTTACCAGCGCAAATTCGCGCCACTCCGCAGTGTCCTCCTCCGCCCGTCGCGTTCAATTGTCCTGGGAAATTGGGTTCGGCCCTGAGTATCGACTAAATTATAAATCGGCAATTTGTCAAGCGGAATCCAGCCGGGGCCGCTGGCCACCAAAGTGGAAGGAGTTAGGGCCAATTGACCGTCAAGGCGTAGATTTCCTGCGCGCCGGTATAGCGTGCGATTAGAGGCGAGTCATCGGGGGTGAGGCCAAGCCAACCCCGTTCGGTCCTTCCTTTGAGACTGGCAAGGCGCTCGACCTTGCCGCCGGGGATCTTCACCCGAAAGACGGCGCTGTCTCCGGCGGCAAGTTCGCCGTTGAAATAGACGGCCTCTTCGTGCCGGGACCACACGACATCGGGAATCGTGCCTAGGGTGGCCAGTTTCCCCCAGCGCGCGGTGCGAAAGTCGAACAGCATCAGATTGCGCGAGTCTTCCGTCAAGGCGGCAATGTATCGGCCGTCCGGCGACCACCGCGCCGTCCACAGGCCTTCCGACCCCGGTACGTTCGACAATTGGTGTGTGTTCAGATTAAAGATGTGGATGACGAGCCGGCCAGTTGTCCTTTCCGGAGGTTGAGTCATCCCTCCAAAAGCTACTTCCGTGCTGTCGGGTGACCACGTGGGTGCTCCCTCCTCGTCGTTGACGGGCGTCACCGGCGCATAGGACCCACCGTCCACGGAAACAACCCGCACCCTCCACGCCTTCCCCGGATCTTTACCCATGAACGCGATCCACCTCCCGTCCGGAGACCAGCGAGGCAACTGGACCAAAACAGGGGGTTTGGTGATCTGCACTTTGTGGCTGCCGTCAATTTGGCTTATCCACAGGTTTTCCCCGCCCGTGTTTGCCTCGTAGCCGGTAACGTACGCAATGCGTTGCCCATCTCTCGAAAAGTCTGCGTATTCGGCAGAAACATTGGGGAGAAGCGGCTTAAACTCTCGAGCGTGGGCGTCGTACTCTTCCATTTGCGGATGTATCGCTGCATTCCCGAAACCGAACAGCCGCGCACTATCCGGACTTATGGCCGAAACACCCAAGTCCAGCGGTCCGGACCCCAGGCAGGCAGGTTGCCCCGAGTGACGGTCGAAAGGTCCGGAAGAAAGCCGCACCGCGGAAGGCATACGGTGGCCGCCACATAATGACTGGGCAATCAAGTATTCCCCGTTGGGTGTCCAAAGACCATAGCTGCCCCCGAACCCGGACAGAATTCCTGGGTACATGCACCTGAGTCCGTTTCCGTCGCGGTCCACTTCCCAAAGCGAGTCTCCGGAAGGTTCAGACCGAGTGAAGCACAGCATGCCGCCGCTGGGTGACCAATGCAGGTGATTAAGTTGGCCGGACATGGTCACGATTCGGCACGAGTTCGACCCGTCGGGATCACACAGGTAGACGCCGCCCTCGGCGGTGTAAGCTAAAGTCCTGGCATCTGGTGACCAGGAGGCAGAATACACCCGCAGATTCCCCAGTCGCCGTGGCTCGCCGGCGAACAAGGGCACAACTTCCAGCGTTCCTGGTGCGAACTCCTGGCCCGCAACCACCAGCAACTCGCGATGGTCCGGACTGATGCCGGTGATTACGGAATCCTTGGGGGTGCTGGCGATGGGAACCGGCTCACCCCCGGAAGCCGAGACCTGGGCGATGATCCAACCCGTCGAGGCCTGCTCGATAAAGTAGACGCGCGCTCCGTCCGTGGCCAAGTCCCCGCTCTTCTCGCGACCATCGGTGGTGATCTGATCGTATTTCAGAATCTTCGGTTCCGGCAGCGGCCTTGCGAGCCATACCGCGGTCGCTACCACAATCAGCAGCGCCAATCCCAGCCCCGCCCGCTTCACCCGGCGGCGCACACTAGGCCCTTCGTTTCCGACTGGGCCGAGCGCAGCCTCTGACACCTGATACCCGACACCAGACACCTGGGTTCTGGCTCCTGACTCCTGACTCCTGACTCCTGGCTCCTGACTCCTGGCTCCTGACTCCTGACTCCTGGCTCCTGACTCCTGTACTTTCACCGGCGCAACGAAGCGGTATCCCAGCTTAGGTTCAGTCTGAATAAACTGCTGCCCGTCGCCATATTGTCCCAAGGCCTTCCGAAGGGTGCTGATGTTAAAGGTAAGGCTGTCTTCTTGAACGATCGTGTCGGGCCAGACACGCTTGAAAAGCGTTTCCTTCTGAACGATATGGCCCGCATTTTCAACAAGAATGAGAAGGGTTTCGAAGACTTTGGGGGTTAGCGGAACCCGCTCCCCGTGGCACAGCAAGACGCGCTCCGCTGCATTCAGCAGAAACGGGCCAAACTCGTAAGAGCGGTCGGCTCCGGGTGTCATTGCCAGCTCTCAGTTTTTTCTCAGAAAAATCTAAGGCTTCTCTAAGGACTTCGACTACCTCCTCGGGCAAGGTTTCAGCCATTTAAGAATCGTAATCCCCGAGGGTCCACCGCGGGGCCGACTATACCAAAAGTCCCGCGGTGGATTCAAGGCGTGCGCGGGTTCGGTTGGGGACGGACTTCAAGAGGAGAGGGATAAGCGCAAATACATTTTATCTTGGGTTCCAGGAGCAACGGCGCGAATGCTGACCGGGAACGCCCCCTTTCCGCGCATTCTTCAACTCCAACTAACGGAGGACGGCCACTATGATGAGGAATCATAAGTTTGCATCCATAACTCAATTAATAGCCTTTGCCGTCCTGATCGTAGGCTGGCCTCAAGCGACCGTGGGGCAGTCCTATCCGGGCCCTGTTCCGCTTTCCGGGTCGGCCATTCCTATAACCTATCTCCCAACAACCAGGACGAACGCTTCACCCCAATACACAATCTACGTACCATCGGAGGCACTGAATGCCAATTTGTCTGCATGGACTTGGAACTACTTCCTATTCCCTTCTATATATGGGCTGGATGACCAGAGCAATCGGACAGCCAGGTATCGTCAGGCCTTTTTGGCCGCAATTCTGCAGCCTGAACTGACTGAACAGATCACCGAAGGCGCGGCAACATCGACCGTAGAGAACGACGCAACGAATTTGTTGAATCTTTACTCAAATATCCAAGAGGGTTCTGATGAAGCCAAAACTTTCTTGTTGGTCGTGGCAAGTCATGCCGGTGCGCAGACAATTAACTCGGATTTTGCAAAAAGCGTATTGAGTCCGCTGCAGACGTCCGGCATTGAAAGCTCCGGTATGGCAACAGCTTTCGGCCTACTTGGTTCTGCACTCAGCACTTACTCGCTCGACCAAGAAATCAATGCGGACGTTGCGCAAGCAATGTATCTGCATTTGATCAACGCTGGCCAGGCGTATGATCGAATGACCGCCCTCCAGAACTTCCTCACGGCTAACAACTATTACAATGATCCAGCAATCCAAGCGGGCTTTGCAGCCGCACAGAGCGATGCGGAAGCCACCATCACAACGCAGTTTAATAATGACGTCGCTACGCTTCAGGCTATTTGGCAACACAGTGGCGACGTTGTCGTGACGATTGCAACCTGGGTTCCAACGCTGATCGACGTCACGCAGGCTAGTATACCAGCACTTCAGTCGGGTATTGAAATCCTCGGAACCTTCGGAGGGCCTGAAGCACTACAAGGACTACTTGACACAGCTAGCAGCTATCTGGTGGGTGCAGCCAATTTCTTGGGCAATATACCTGAGCCTACCATCCAGGCTATAATTTTGCTTCTCGAAAATCTTCAAATGCTTGCCCAAGAGACCAATGATATTAACACACTCCAAGCTCTGTCCGCTGCGGCAACGATCGAACACGACCTTTACGTTTACGAGCAGACAATGCCCGGATCCTCAGCAAGTTCGACCGATTCTGCTGATATCCGAGAGTTTTACACGGTCGTCCAGATGCGCTATGGCCTCGGTTACTGGTGGTCGGTTCACTTCGAAAACACCAACCAGGATTCGGGGCTGTTAGGCATACTCCAAGATCTCGTAAACTACGGCGAGGGGACCAGCGGGGCTGCCGCAGGCATTGAATCAGGTTTGGTGTCCTGGGAAGAGATTCTTCTGGGTCTCACGACATCGATCAACCGATATCTTGAACAGAAGGAGTGTACATTCACTGTCTCAGCAACCGGCCCGTACTCGTCTTCCGCTCAGACGGGAAGCGCGACCGTTACGACCAACCGTATCTGCGTGTGGTCTGTGGGGGCGAGTCTTGGGTACCCATGGCTCAGCGTATCTGGGAGTAAGGGAGCAACGGGGTCGGGGTCCTTCGGTTTCTCAATGTCCGCAAATACGGGCAGTTGGCGCTTGGGAGCAATCCCGATTCTGGACTCCAACTCGAATGTTGCGCAGTCCCTGTGGGTCGTGCAAGACGCTAGCGCCCTGCCGACTGTTTCTTCCGTCGGTGTCAGCCCATCCACAATTGCATCCGGCCAATCAGCCAACGTCACGATTACATTGAGCGGCCCTGCTCCGTCGGATGGTGCGGTTGTTTCGTTGTGGGCCGGCAGTCCGGGTCTGAACCTGCCCTTCCAGTACGTTAATCCCGATGGCTCAGATTCGTTCCTCGTAACCATTCCCGGGGGGCAGACTTCAATCAGTTTCAGTGCCCAAGCGTGCAGCGGCGGGCAGATAACAGTTTCAGCATCATTGACTGCTTACTACAACGGCAGCCAGGCGAGCGCCAGCGCAACGGTCAACGAGTCCAACATTTGTTGCCATGCCCTGCAGCCTCCCACTACCCGCGTCTTAGCCACCGAGGATGCAGGTGCAATTCTTGTTCAAACTGGAGCCACGGGCACCAGTTGCCCGTGGACAGCGACCGTGGCGAGCAACGCGCCGTGGGCAACCATCTACACGGGAAGCAGCGGGTTGGGAAGCAGCAGTGCAAGCGGAACGGGCACCGAAGCGCTAAATTATATGGTCACGCCAAACGCGACAGGATCTCCGAGGACGGCCGTCATTACAGTCGGCGACCAGTCGGTCTCCGTGGTCCAGCCGTCTTCCGCCGCTGCCAACCTAAACGCATCCTTGCCTGGCATGACTCTCTCGCAAGGCCAGCAAAATGTTCAGGCTTCGCTCAACGTGATCAATAGTGGGGCTGCCAGCTCCGGCACCATCACGGTTGGTGTGGTTATGCCCTCTGGTTTCCAATTGGTGTCGCTCGCGGGAGGGAGCGACTGGACTTGTCCCGGCGGAGGCACGATCTGCACAACTAACACAGTAATCGAGCCGGGAAGCACTGCCTCCGAATCGCCCGGTCCCATAACGGTTACGTTCAATGTGTTGTCCGGAGCCTCGACCCCGCAAGTGGTTCAAACTTACACAGCCGGAGGCGGCTCCGCAACCTATAACGACTGGAGTATCTTCTACATCGGCCCGCCGCAGGTTCTGGCACCGTCGCTGCAGGTCAGCGTGTCTCCCGTGGGGACGTACTTCCAAGGGGAGAACGGTGCGCAGATGACCCTGATGGTGAAAAATACAGGTGCCGGCCCCACCTCCGGGACCGTTACCCTTACAGAGGCGTTGCCGCAGGGTTTTCAAATCTTGACGCAGGGATGTGGGATTGGCACACTCGATGCAAACGGCGACTGCCCGGGAAACTCGGAGAATGGGTCAAACGCGTGGGCGTGCTCGGTTCCTGATCCCGGATCCGGATTGCCGACCTGCATAACCTACGAAGCGCTCGCGCCAGGAGCGTCGTACGCGCCCGTCACGGTGACCTTCACCATTGATCCAAATGCTCTCCCGAGTGTGACTAACCAAGCCACGGTCTCCGGCGGCGGCTCGCCTACGGAAACGGTAAATACACCGATGACGGTCCAGCCTCCAGTAGCAGCCAATACCTATGTCATTACAACCTACGCGGGAACTGGGATCTATGGCTATTCGGGCGATAACGGGCCGGCAACCAGCGCACAACTCCACGTTCCCGGGGGAATTGCGTTGGACTTAAGCGGCAATCTGTACATTGCCGATAGCGGCAACAACGTCGTACGGATGGTCTCAATGAGTGGAACGATCACCACGGTTGCGGGAAACGGATCATGGGGCAATACTGGGGACGGTCAAGCGGCGACCGCGGCCACCCTGGCGGCCCCTGAAGGCGTGGCGGTGGACTCAAGCGGGAATATCTACATTGCGGACACCTCCAATTCTCGAGTACGGGTGGTGTCCAATGGAGTAATTCAGCCCTTTGCTGGAACCGGCACCTACGGCGATAGCGGGGATGGGAACCAGGCGGTGAAAGCCGAGCTGGAGTATCCTTGGGGGTTGGGCATCGACTCTTCGGGCAATGTGTACATCGCGGATCAGCAGGATAATAAGATCCGAGAAGTAACCGTCGCAAATGGTCTGATCAACACCGTTGCGGGCACCGGCATGGCCCAGTTCTCCGGAGATACAGGGCCGGCTCTAAGTGCAGATTTGAACTCCCCTGAAGGCGTGGCCCTCGATAGCGGAGGCGATGTCTTTATTGCCGACACGGGAAACCTTCGCATCCGCGATGTGTCGAGCGGACAGATCAATACAGTGGCCGGAAATGGAAGTTCATCTCTGGATCAGGGATCGGGCATCGCAATTTCCAATGGAGTTGATTACCCGACCGCCGTGGCCGTGGATGTAAGCGGGAACCTATACGTGGCGCAAAAAGACTATGGGCTGGTTCGCATGGTTGCGCCGAATGCATCGACTGGCCAACTCTGGTTGACAACGATTGCCGGGAACGGGAATCCCGGTTACTCCGGGGACAACGGACCGGCGACGGCCGCCGAATTGCGCAATTCGCAAGGCATAGCTGTGGACAAAGCCGGACGGGTTTATGTGGCAGACACGGGGAACCAATGCATCCGGGTACTCTTGCCTGCCAACGTCGTCCCTTGGCTGGGGATTACAAGCTCCCACACCGGATCCTTTTTTACAGGCGAAACCGGTGCACAGTACACTTTGACCGTGAGCAATGGCGCGGCAGGCGGGTACACAATGGGGGTGGTGACGGTGACCGAATCGGCGCCCTCGGGCCTGAGCGTCGTTTCCATGTCCGGCACCGGGTGGAATTGCGCCCCGAGCAGCGGCACCTGCACGCGAAGCGATCCCCTGAATGTCGGGTCTAGTTATCCGCCCATTACGGTGACCGTGAATGTATCGTCGAGCGCTCCTTCGAGCTTGACAAACACTGCATCCGTCTCGGGTGGGGGCTCAGCATCGGCGAGCGCATCCGACGCCACTACGATCTCGTCGTCGGGCTCAGTGTCCTACACGATTTCCGGGCTGGTGGCGCTGAGCGGGAGCGGTATGAACGGGGTCACGGTGACCCTGAGTGGAAGCTGCACGGGCAGCACGACGACGGACGGGCTGGGAAACTATTTTTTCATCGTGAATGCTGGTGGTAGCTACACGGTGACGCCCTCGCTCACCAACTACACGTTCAGTCCCCCCTCGGCGACGTTCAGCAGCCTGGGTGGGAACCAGACCGCGAACTTCACGGCCAGCGTTCTGACTGAGACGACGGTGGTCACGGCTGGTTTTCCCCTGGCCCTGGGGGTCAACACGGTCACCAACCAGATTTACGTCACCGGCTGGGTCGATAATTTGGGGGTGGATGGCGGCAACGTGACCGTGATTGACGGCGCCACCAACAACACCGTCACCGTCCCGGTTGGCAATGGTCCCGATTCCGTTGCGGTCAACCCGGTCACCAACACGATTTATGTCGCCAACAATTCCCCCTTCACCTTTAGCGGATCTGTGTCTGTTATCGACGGTAACACCAACACCATCACCGCCACGGTCTCGACCGGCTGTAGCCTTAGTACCGTCGCGGTCAACCCGGTCACCAATCAGATTTACGTCACCGGCTATTGGTCCGGCTGCAACATCCTGGATGTGATTGACGGGGCCACCAATACTCCTACCAGCCTCACCGCTGGCTCCCAACCCAATCGCATAGCGATCAACCAGGCCGCCAACAAGATCTACATTGCCAACGCGGGCGACAGCACGGTGACCGTGATTGACGGCGCCACCAACACCACTACGATCGTACCGGTTGGCGCCACTCCCGTAGATGTGGCGGCTAACTCGGTCACCAACAAGATCTACGTGGTCAGCCAGGGCAACAACACCGTCACCGTGATTGACGGCGCTACCAACAACACCCTCCCCGTCCCGACTGGGAGTCAGCCATTTAATATTGCCGTCAACCCGGTCACAAACAAGATTTATGTCTCGAACGCCGGCGACAACACCGTCACCGTGATTGACGGCGCCACCAACAACACCCTGACCGTCCCGGCTGGCAATCAACCCCGCGGTGTCGCGGTCAACACGCAGACCAACCAGATCTATGTGGCCAACTACGGTTACGGGGACAACACCGTTACCCTGATTGACGGGGCGACCAATGCCACTACCAGCGTGCCGGTGGCTGGCAATCAACCCATCACCCTAGCCGTAAACCCGGCCACAAACACGATCTACGTCGCCGCTGGAGGCAGCAATGAACATGGGCACACCGACAATGTGACAGTGATCAACGGGGCGTCTATCACCCCCGCATTGAGTTTCTCCCCAACCGGTCTAGCGTTTGGCCCGCAGCCTGTTGGCAGTGGCAGCACCTCGCAGACACTGACATTAACCAACACGAGTACTGCGAGTCTCGCTGTTTCCAGCATCGTCGCCTCAGGCGACTTTGCCCAGACCAACAACTGTGGAAGTTCGCTGGCCGCCGGAGGCAACTGCATCATCTCAGTCACCTTCACGCCCACTATGTACGGAAACAGGACCGGCTGGATAATGATCACGGACAACGCCAGCAACAGCTTGCAATCGTTCAGCCTGACCGGTACGGGCACAACTCCGGTAGCCGGCGTCTCGCTTAGCAGCCTCACCTTCAGCAATCAGGTGGTGGGCACGACGAGCGCGTCTCAGCCGGTCACCCTTAGCAACATGGGCACCGCCGCGCTCACCATCGCCAGCATCGCCACTAGCGCCAACTTCGGCGAGACCAACAACTGCGCGGGCAGTGTCGCGGCCAGCGGTTCCTGCACGATCAACGTGACCTTTTCACCCACGGCGTCCGGCAGGCTCACCGGCACGCTCACCATCACTGACAATAACAATGGGGTGGCGGGCAGCACGCAGACGGTGACCTTGAGCGGAACTGGGGTAGAGCTCTTTGTGCACTGGCCGGGTCCTATCGTTCTTCCGCCTAGGCCACCGTCGCACCCGGTCCCACTCCAACCTACAGGGGGGCTCCCTCCGACGCCACCTGTAACTGAGCCGATCTCCGTGCCCGCGCCCATGCCCGCCCCCGCGGCAGGCTTGGCGCGCTCTTCACTCACCTTCTCAGCTCAAAATGTGGGAACCCGCAGCAACGCCCAGACCGTCACGCTGACCAACACGGGCAAGGGCTCGCTGACCATCTCCAGCATCGCGGCTAGCGGGGATTTCTCCCAGACCAACACCTGCCGGACCACCCTGAGCGCGGGTGCTGACTGCGCAATTTCGGTGACTTTTAGGCCGGTAGCGGCTGGGACAAGGACTGGTACCCTCAGCATTTCCGACAACGCTACCGGCAACCCGCAAACTATCGCACTCAACGGAACAGGTTTGGTCTTTACGGTTGGGCCGAATCCTCCGGTTCTTCAGCAGCACCCGGTCAGCCCACAGCCTCCAAATTGAGTGTGGGCGGGCAAGGAGGGTAGAACCAGACGGTGATCTTCACCTGTACCGGGCTCCCTCCGGGTCCACCTGCGCGGTTTTGCCAAGCCCTGTAACTGCGGGGAGTTCCCCAACGAATGTCACCATCACCCTTACTACGACCGCTCCCTCGGTCAGGTGCGCCACGCTTTGCTACCGACAGGACGCAATGCGGACAACTAGACACCCTTCCCAAAAAGATTTTCTCCTCCCGGCAGGGGAAAAATCACAGCGTTTTATCGTAATTCAAAACATTTTTCAATGTAGCCTCTTTCCCCCTTGACAAGGGAAATAGCTGGGTTAGACTAGCTTATCAAGCTGGTGGGTGTAAGGCAGTAGGCAGCGGACGGTCACGCAACCTCAGGCGCCGTTCGAACGGGTGAATGCAATTGCGAGTGGTAGGGGTAGGGCTCCCGACTTCGCCGGGACAGGTTGCCCTACCCGGCGTTCCGCAGGGTGAATGCGGAACCAGGGGGCGGCAAGCCGTCCCCCTACACCTTGCGCAACTCGATCACCCAGTAGGGCTACCCCTCTTGATTCTCCGGCAATGTACACAGAGGGGACGGGAGGCCATCCCCCTACGGCGAAAGGCCCTGCGGACATCGGGGTCCAAGAGAACGAGATTTATACCTTCGTGGTAGCGCAGCGTGGCGGAGCTGCAACCGGCGGCGTGCCATAGCCATCCTGGCCATGCTCGGGCACGGGCAGGATGCCCGTGGCACGCCTTCGCCCGAACATTGTTCGGGCCGTAGTTCGGCCGAATGGGATTCGGCCCGGCCGAACGCCGTTCGGCCCTACATCCGCCGTGGAAATTCTTGCTAAAAAAACAAGAATTTACGGTATTGCATTGCAGGGCCCGCACTCCGGCCCGGCGGCTCTTCTCACCGGTCGCGCGAGCGTTGACCCGGCAGCGCAGGCGCGGCAGGCTGAGGTACGGAAACACGTGGCGCACGGGGCAGAACTCTGTCGAAAGGGTCAATACGCAGAGGCTGAGCGGGAATATCGTGCGGCCCTGCTACTTGATTCTCAGAACGCCGACCTTCACCCAGATCTTACCTACATCCCAGGCCAGGAGGAGAAAGAGAATGATGCTGAAGCCTCCCGTGAAGACCTGCGCCTAAATCCTGGAATCCGGCAGTTCTGATGTCTTGTTATCGTACCTCGTGGTGTGTATCATGGTGCATCGCGAGCGAAGGACGCAGATGACCACAAGAAGGGTAGGGCACAATCACAGCTAATCGCAGTAACGACTTTGTAGTGCTGTCACTCAGTATGCCCAAAGGGGAATCCCGGTATAAATGGGAGGTGAAAAATGATGAAGAATCCAGTACGTTCCATTAGAGGCTTGCGGATTGTAGGGATTGCACTATTAGCGATTTTTCTTTTAGTGGGTCAGGCGGCCGGCCAGAGCCGGCAAAGCGGAGAGATCCGAGGGACGGTGACGGACTCATCAGGAGCAGTGATTCCGGGGGTCGTAATCACTATCACCAACACTTCGACAGGCGTGATCCAGCGGGAGACAACCGATGCGACGGGTTTGTACGACGCGCCCTTTGTGCCGCTTGGAATGTACTCCATTACTTTCGCCAAGGACGGCTTCAAGCAATTCATTCGCAGCAATATCGAGATGCGCTTGGAGACCATCACGCTGAACGCCGAGTTGCAGGTGGGGACGACATCCCAGTCCATCACGGTGACTGCCCCGGTGGCACTGGTGGAAACGGAAAATGCCGAGCAGAGCACTGCGCTGGGTTCGGCAGCGGTGACGCAACTTCCTAACGTCGGAGCGAGCTGGTACAACCTCCTGGCGTTGATCCCTGGGGTGAACCAAGGCGGAGCTGCGGGTGGCTACGGGGGCGCTTACGGATCGAACGTCGGCGTCAACGGCATGGGGGGGTTGAACGCGAACTGGCAGGTCGATGGAGGACGTGCCTTTCTCGTCATGGATGCGAATCCCGACTGGATGCAGCCTCCCTTGGATGACATTCAGGAAATCAAAACGCTCACCGCGAACTTCGGTGCCGAATACGGAAATGGGACTTCGGTCTTTAATGTGATCACCAAGAGTGGCACCAACCAGTTTCACGGGGATGCATTCGAGTATGTCGAGAACGAGAAGTTGGATGCCGCCAACTACTTTGCGATGGGCGGCAAGACGCCGCTGCGCTGGAACAAGTTTGGCGGGTCGGTGGGTGGACCGATCAAGCGCGACAAGCTGTTCTTTCACTTCAATTACCAGCAGAACACGAATATCAATGATATCCCCTCCTTCGCCACCTTCCCCACGGCGGCGATGCTGGAGGGCGATTTCAGCAACCCAAACTTACAGACCATTTACGATCCCGCTACGCTGACCCAAGTGAACGGCAACTACGTCAATCAACCCTTTCAGGGCAACATTATCGACAAGAGCCGATTTGATCCGGTGTCGGCCAAGATCGCGGCGAACTTCCCCGCCCCGAATATCCCAGGGCTTCTGGGCAACAATTACTATTGGGTGGATCGCGTGACGGAGCCGGGCAAGTGGTACAACACGAAGATCGACTACAACATCACTTCGTCCCAGCGGCTCACCGGCAATCTGGAGATCGTGCCGGCGGGCCTGGGTTATCCTGAGCCCGATCCTCTGATTGATAACGATGGGTGGACCATCAAAGAGTATCAGTCGGAGATTACCGATGTCTGGACCATCAGCCCACGCTTAGTGGCCGAAATTCGCGTCTCCATAGCCCGCGAATATGGCGCGTATAAAACTGTGAGTATGGGCAAGGGCTGGCCGGCCAAGCTGGGGCTGAACAACCCCGTGGCCGATATGTTCCCATACGTGACAATAGAAGGGACACTGAGCACGAACCCGAACATCGGGAGCCAGGGGTCAGGGCTCGATACCGAAGTGGGCTATGGCCCTTCCGCGGATTTCACCTGGGTCACGGGGAAACACGTCATCAAATGGGGGGGCGAGTTTACCAAGGATTGGTGTAATACCGCCGGGGATCAGGAAGGCCAGTTTGACTTCAACGGCGATTTTTCGCGGAATCCCTCCATTGCCACGAGCACCGGCGAGGGGTTCGCGGATTTTCTCCTCGGCTTGCCCGACACTTGGCAAGTGAACGACACCCCTACCACCGGCGAACGGATGTGGACCGGGCAGCCCTTTGTGCAGGATGAGTTTAAGATCCGGCCCAACCTGACGCTCTCGGGCGGGGTGCGATGGATTATTCAATCAGGGTACGGAGAAGCGTTCAACCGCATCGCCAACTTCGATCCCACGTTGATCAATGCGACCACCGGGACGCCCGGCGCCATGACGTATGCCGGCCATGGTTGGACGCACTTACAGAACACGCACTATCACTTCTTTGCGCCGCGGGTGGGATTTGCCTGGGCGCCCAAGAACAACTGGTCGATCCGGGGCGGCTACGGCATCTTCAGTATCCTGTGGTCGCAGTTCAATTACGGCAACAATGTGGCGGAGGGTTGGGGGATAAGTGGTTACGAAACCTCCTCCGACCTGATCCATCCGATTTTCGCCATGAAGGATGGGCCGCCGCAGCCGCTCTACCCGACGAACGCCACCCGGACCAACGACTTCCTGAACGGGCAGACGGTAGGTTATAACCCCCCGAACATGCCCATCGGCTATTCTCAGCAGTACCGGCTTGATGTTCAGCACCAGTTGAAAGGCGGCGTCTTGCTGGATGCAGCCTACGTCGGGAGCAGATCGGTGCACCTGCCTGAATCCGGGAACTGGAGAGACTTGAATCAGGTGCCGGCGAGTCTCCTGGGGCCCGGCAATGCTCAATTGATGCGGCCTTACCCGCAGTTTGCAACGATCAACGATTACAGCCCGATGGATTATGGGGATTACAACGCCTTTCAGTTCACCGCCAAAAAAGATATGGGCAAGGGGCTGATGTTTGCGATCAACTACAGTTGGTCACATTCGCTGGATACTATGACCGCCAACGCCGGTACGAGTGCCCCACAAGTCTGGCAGGATTTTTATACTCCACAAGCCGATTACGGTGCCGCGGCAGTGGATGAGCGTAACGTGCTCAATGGGGAGTTCATCTACCAGTTCCCGGTAGGCCGCGGCCAGCATTTTCTGAACCGCGGTGGTATTGCCAATGCCATTTTCGGTGGCTGGGAACTCACTTCCATGTTCACGGCACGCAATGGCACACCGTTTACGCCCCTAATGGGCACCGAAAACCTCAGCGGTGCTCTTTCGGGCAATTGGCGGCCTGACCGGATTGCCAGCGGAAAGGCAGCTCATCCGACGATTAGTGAATGGTTTGATGCGACGGCGTTCGTTGAGCCGACACCCTATACTTTCGGAAACTCGGGAAGAGACATTCTGTACGGGCCGCCGTTCCATGACATCGATTTCGCCTTGAGCAAGGACTTCCCAATCAAGCAACTCGGCGAGGCAGGGATCCTCTCGTTCAAGGCGGAGACGTACGATACCTTTAATAGTCCGAATTTCAATTTACCGGCGGCGGGGATTGGAGTGTCCGGCGCGGGGCAAATCACTCAGGCTCTTGACAACCGGTTGATCCAGCTTGGGATGACCCTTCGCTTCTAACGGATCTTATCATGAGGGATCGTGCGCGGCGGGCTGGCGCATCTCTGAAACCGCGATGCCGTGTCAAGCCGATTTTTTGAATTTCTTTTTCGCCTTCGGCAAACTTCTCCCTTCGACTTCAGAATGGCCTACAGCCGGGGGAAATGGTGTCAGGAAGCATTTTATTATCTGGAAAACACGATACGGAACCGCGGGCACGCGAGAAATGGTTCCTGACACCCTTCCCCTCCTCAAACACGAAGACGACATCATGCCGTTCGAGAAGGCCGTCCCCTTACGGCGGAGGGCCTTGCGGACGTCGGGGGCGCGGTGGTGTGTCCGATGATGACAAATCCATGGTCAATTCCAGCCGCTTGAGCTTGATGCGGTCGGCGTGAACCTGTGCAAGGTCGTAGTGCGCTTCAGGGGTCCTGGGCCTCCCATGGGTTGACCACGGCCAGTCCAACAACGGCGAAGTCACTCACATTGCGTGACACGAGGGTAAGGGAGTGTTGGAGGGCGGTTGCCGCAAGCAGGGCGTCAATGACCGAGAGAGGTCGCCCTTTCATCCGTGCCTGGGCGCGAAGCATCCCCCACCGATCGGCAATTGACTGATCGACGGGCAGGATTCGGCCTTCGAACCATTCTGGCAGGTCCCGATCAAGCCATTGCTCCAACTGCGTACGCCGCTTACCGGGAGGAAGAAGCTCGACTCCTAGGCGGATTTCTCCCAAGGTAAGGACGCTGATGTGAAGGCAATCGGTGTCGGCTGCTTCCAGCCACTGTCTCACCAGCCGGTCCGGCTCGCCGCGCCGATTGAACTCGGAAAGCACATTGGTGTCGAGCAGAAACCCGCTCATAGGTCAATGGGGCGGCCGTAGTCCCTGGGCCTCTCTAGGTTCAATTCTGCGCCCGCCAGCGGAGACTCCATCAGGAACTGGGCCAGATTCTTCCGTCGCGTTGCGCCCTTGCGGTCGAGTTCTTTCTCTTTCAATGCAGCCAGGGCGTGATCGAGGACTTCATCGGGGCTGCGGAAGTGACCGCTCTCGATCTCCGCTTGAATGATTCGTTCCTGTTCGGGCTTGAGTTTGATCGTCATTGCTTCACCCATTCCGGCCCTTTGGGGGCACACCACCTCATGATATCACGAGTGGGCTGCGCGCTTCGAAGACCCGGTTCCAGATATCTGTGCTCGGAAGCTGCGAGCGGCAGCGGGTAGCGGTCACTGCTTTTGTGAC
>Ga0326727_10012056_pt1 | contig 19832 bp, 17 predicted proteins | sample MB2enrmetagenome_FD_207643 | JGI IMG/M metagenome (GOLD analysis project Ga0326727, IMG submission 207643) | Lab enriched peat soil microbial communities from McLean, Ithaca, NY, United States - MB29MY | ecosystem: Environmental > Terrestrial > Soil > Wetlands > Peat | place: USA: New York...
CCGAGGTCTCTGCTCTCTTCTTTCTTCACCATCTGCTTGATCTTCGACACGGACTGGGCTGTCAGTTCGCCGTTTACGCCCGCCAGATCAACGAGAGCCTCATGAAGCGGCTTGCCCAAAACTTTCTTGGCAACCGAGTTCATCAACGCAACACCCATCTCCTTGCGGGAGATATTTGTCTTATACGTGAAAGCATCGGTCTTCTTGTCGCCGGTTCTCTCCTGGATCAGAACACCCTTCCTTGCCAGCTTTGCCATTGTAAGCATGATGGTTGAGTAGGAAAGTTCCCTCCGAGGATACATGATCTTGAACACCTGAGTCGTGCTGATTGGCGGCTCCAGATCCCAAATAATATCCAAAATCTGAGCTTCCAACTCGCCTAACGACTGACCGCCAAGCCCCTTGCGCAGTCCTACATAATCTCTCGCTCCGTCTTTTGAATCCATCTTTGTTCCCCTTTCTTTGCCCTAGGAATTCAGTTCCGTAGCCATGCCACGGTAACACTGCTAAGATATTACACCCTAGCTTACAAGTATGTCAATGGCCAGTAGATATTGGGCATACTTATTTCACAACCTTCACCCATATGTTGTACCTCAAAGAACTATGACATGCTACGCTTAGAGTTATATCCGGTTAGCGAAGAAAATCCAGACATGGACTCATTTTTTGGTTGACACAGAAGCCTGTTTGCCTGTAAGATTCTGTGTCTATTCAGTCATGCTGGGTCACAATATTATCAATTAGAGGTCGAAAAATAATGGCAAAATATTTTGGAACAGATGGAGTCAGAGGCATTGCAAACACGGAATTGAGCGCTGAATTGTCCCTAAAACTTGGCGCGGCCTCTGCATTTGTTCTTCGGCGCAAACACGAGGGAGCGAAGATACTTATCGGAAGAGACCCGCGAATATCGGGCGATATTCTGGAAAGCGCCATGGCATCCGGCATCTGTTCCATGGGCGTGGACGTTCACTTGGCCGGCGTCATCCCCACGCCAGCGGTCGCTTTTCTGGCCCAGTCGATGCATGCGGACGCGGGGGTGGTAATATCGGCATCTCACAACCCCATGCGCGACAACGGCATAAAGTTCTTCGGCGAAAACGGATTCAAACTCCCCGATGAGATAGAAAGTGAGATAGAGCAGCATGTCGATGCTTTCGATGCGCTCCCTCGTCCGAGCGGAGATGGCGTAGGTCGAATGTACCGGGAGCACGATCTCCTCGACCTTTATCTCGACCATCTGCGCCGCTGTTTCACGCACCGCCTCGATGGAATGAACATAGTTCTCGATTGCGCCAACGGAGCCGCATTTGAGGCCGCCCCTCGCCTCTTTGCCGAACTCGGCGCCGATACTACCGTCATCAACGATCAGCCGAACGGGATCAACATCAACCTGAACTGCGGTTCGCTTCACACGCAATCGCTCAAAAAGCTTGTGATCGAAACCGGCGCTCCCGTCGGCATGGCCTTCGATGGAGACGCCGACCGCTCCATCCTTATCGACGAAAAGGGTCGGACGGTGGATGGCGACCATGTGATGGCCATCTGCGCTCTTCATCTCGCCCGCCAGGGCCGGTTGCCGCACAATAAGGTAGTGGCAACCGTGATGAGCAACATCGGCCTCGAGATTGCCCTCAAGCGGGAAGGAATCGAGCTTCTTCGTACATCGGTCGGCGATAGATACGTCTCCGATGAACTCCGAAGAACCGGCGCGACCATCGGCGGGGAGAAATCGGGACACCTCATCTTCACCGAATATTCCACCACCGGGGACGGAATCGTGACGGCGCTTCAGGTGCTGAATGTGATGATCGAGACCGGCAAGCCGCTCTCCGAGCTTGTTGATCAGATGGTGGAGTTCCCGCAGATTCTCATAAACGTCCCCGTGCGCGACAAGACCGGCTGGGAAACGAATCCCGAGATCGCCGCCTCGATTGCCGCCGCGGAGTCCAGCCTCGACGGTCGAGGTCGGGTCCTCGTCCGTGCCTCAGGAACAGAGAGGCTCATTCGCGTCATGGCTGAGGGCCCCGATCAAACCGAACTCGAACAAATCGCCGCGGAAGTCTGCACTGTGATCAAACACGCGCTCGGATAGGCGGGCAATTCCGGCGTAGGAACGGATTTCCGTGCCGTTCCGTAACGCACGGATAGGTCGAATTATTCCATTTTTGGCGGAAAGGCGTTGGGATAAATTCGCGAGGCTCAGGAATTCGGGCAGGGTGGTGTCTGAACACGATTTTCAGGATTTACAGGATTGACAGGATTGGGAACCGGGAACCGGAAACCCCCACCCCTTCGCTACGCTCTGGGCAGGCTCTTGCCCTCCACCGCCCCAGAACAGGAGAGGGAATTCGGCTCGGCAGGCGGCGGTCTGAACATGATTTTCAGGATTGGTCGGATCAACAGGATTGAGAGCAGGCTGGCGTATGTTAATCGGCATTTTGCAGGCGGGTTTGCAGAGAGACGCACGCTTGGATGTTGATCCGTGTTCTAAGCCGAGCTGTCTGGTTTGACAATTTTCTTGTTATACATCCGCTTGACTTCAAGGCTCAGCCCACCGAAGTTTATGAGCAACCCGTCCGCTATGTTACATGCCTCAAGATAGTTTGTCGCCTGTGCTTTATGGGTGTCCTCGATCATTGCTATTGCCTTCAGTTCGACCATTACGAGCCTCTCAACAAAGAAATCAACTCGCCGTGCGCCGATCTGATCATCTCTATAGAATATGGGCATTTCCTTTTCTCTCTCGAAATGCAGCCCCTGATAAGCCATTTATACAGCCATCGCCCTTTGGTATATGACCTCCTGAAAGCCACTGCCCAGGGTATTATGCACTTGCATGGCACACCCAATTATTTGATGAGTTAGGTCGTTAATCTTCATTGTCATTCTCCGCGTCCTGTTAAGTCAGTCTGAACACGATTAAATGGATTACATGATTATCAGGATTACAGAATGGTACCGGGTGAACGCCACCCTTTGTGAATCCCAATCCCATCCATCTCTTGTCCAATTAAATGCATTGGGGCTCTCCCCCAATCCCGTTAATCCCCATAATCGTGTTCAGTTCCCTCCCAATCCTGGTAATCTCTTAATCCTGAAAATCGTGTTCAGACTCCCAATCCCAGCTTCGGACGCTCAGTTCCGCTCCGGCACGTCGCTCAGTTTGACGGAGACCAGTTTGGAGATGCCGGGTTCCTGCATGGTCACACCGTAGAGCACGTCGGCTTTCTCCATGGTCGCGCGGTTGTGCGTGATCACGATCATCTGCGACCGCTCCGCGAACTCGCGGATAAGGTCCGCGAAGCGCTCCACGTTCGCTTCGTCGAGCGGGGCATCGACCTCATCCATCACGCAGAACGGACTCGGCCGGACGATCATCAGCGAGAACATAAGCGCGGTCGCCGTGAGCGCCCTTTCCCCGCCGGAAAGAAGCTGGAGGTTCTGGCGTTTCTTGCCGGGCAACTCGACGATCACATCGATCCCGGATTCGAGCATGTTATCCGGCTGGGACAGCACCAATTCCGTCTTTCCATCCCCGAACAGCCGCACGAACATCTCCTGAAACGCCTTCTGAACCGCGTGGAAGGTCTCCTCGAAGACGTCTCGCGTGCTCTCATCGATCTCCCGAATCGCATCGATCAGCTTCTGGCGGGCTTCCATCAAATCCCGGCGCTGGGTGTCGAGGAACTGTTGACGCTCTGTCAGGCGCTCGTACTCCTGAACCGCCCCGGTGTTCACCTCGCCCATGCCCCTGATCTCGCGCCTAAGCCTTTGCACCTCGGTCGCCGCGCCGTACTTGACCTCCGGCGCCTCCCGCCGGAACGCCTCTTCAGGGGTGATGTCATATTCTTCCAGGAGCCGCGCGGTCGCCTGGGAAACCTGCACTTCCAGCCTGGTCTCCTTCAACTCTGATGAATGGAGCCGCGTTGTCACCTGCTCACGCCCTCGCACGACTTCCTTGATCCGATCGTTTACCTCCATGCCCGCCGCAACGATGCTCTGCTTGGTCTTCCGCCATTGATCCGCCTGAGCCTGCATCTCCTCGCATGAAAGGCGAGCTTTACCAAGCTCGGCCTCCAGCTCAATTCGCCTGACCTCCGCATCGGAGCGTTCCTGAAGCGTGTTGGAAAGCTGATCGGCCTTCCTCTTGATCTCAGCGCCCAGGTCACGGACGGAAGCCGAGGCGCCCTCTATCGATTGTTCCATTGAAAGTCGCTTTTGGGTGATCGACGCCATCTCGACGTTCGCTGAGTTGACCAAACTCATAGCTGCATCATACTCGACCTGCAACCCCCGCACCCTGACGTCGGTTTCGGCCATGAGACTGTCCAGGCTGGAGTTTTGCCGGTCGGCAGTCTCGACCGCCTCCGCGAGCGCGGCCTGATTCTCCCTCGCCTTTCGGAGATCGTTCTGAAGGCCCTCCTTCTCCGCCAGGAGCGAATCCCTCTCTTGCGTCAGACGCTTCGCCTCACGAACGGCGAACTCGAGCCGCCGCTCCTTCTCCAGCAGAGACATTTTGAGCGCGGTGTCCCGATCCTCGACCGCCTTCAACTCGCTTGCAAGGCGCTCGATCTCCGCATCCAGCGATCCCCTCGCCTTCTCCAGCTTTGCGGATCGATCAGTCAGCTCACGGCAATCGGATTCCAGGGTCTCGATCTCCTGCTTGCGCCCTAAAATATTGACCGTCTTGCCCGGCGCGTTGCCGCCGGACATGGCCCCGCTGGGAAAGACCACCTCGCCGTCAAGACTGACGATCTTACTCCAACCCATAACCGCCCTCGACGCGCCGATGGCCGAATCGATATCCTGAGTAACAAGGACTTTCCCAAGAAGTGAGTTGATCGCCGGCGCGTATTTGGAATCGAACTCCAGCAGTTCGTTCGCCAGACCGAGAACCCCGTTCCTGCCGACGATCTGCTTCAACCCGGGCGAGGCGGTGTGCCGCATCATATTGAGCGGCAGAAATGTGGCTCGCCCAGCCCTGTTCTGTTTCAAAAACTCTATGGAGCCCTTCGCCTCGTCTTCCGAATCCGTGATTATATCCTGCAGGCTTGAACCGAGCGCAACCTCATATGCCGACTCATATCCCCTCGGGACCTTGATCACGTCCGCAACCACTGCAAACGCTCCCGGAATTCGGCCCGACTTCACCGCCGATGTCACCGAGCGCACGCCGTGGAAATAACCCTCTTTGGCATCCTCCATTTCGCGGAGGGTTTTGAGCCTGGATTGCCGATCCACCAGCGTCCTGCCGACCTGCGTCAATTCCTCGGCGGTTTTCCGACCATCGGCCCGCTTCTCTTCCACTTTCACACGAAGGTCGCGCATCGCGGTCTGGATTTCAGCAAGGTCGGCCTTGATCACCTCAAGCTCCGCCTCAGCTTTGGTCTTCTCATCATCCGAGCGAGTGACATCACGCTCAGCATCCCGCAGTTCCAGTGATCGCTTCTCAAGCAGAGACGCGAGGCTCTCGATTTTTGCGGATATATTCGTGAGTTCATTGCGCTGAGTAGCAAGCTGCTTGGCCAACTCGATATAATTCGCCTTCTGGTCGTCAACCGCCCTGGATGCGGCATCCATCTTCTCCTGCAATGCAGTCAGTTGTGCCTGCTTCTCATTCAGCCGCGATGCCAGTTCAGCTTCCGCCTTCTCAAACTGCGCCCGCTCCTCTATCATGCCGGCGCGCTGGGATTCCAGTTGAGCGATTCGAACCTCTATCTGCGCGATCTCCTCGGTGACAATCTGCTCGGTAACGGATGAAGATGAATGAGTCTGATTTGCGAGGGCGAGGCGGCTCTCCGTGCGCTCCAGATGTGTAAGCGCCTCCTGATGCATCGCTGAATGTCGCTCGACCTGGGCATCTGCGTTGGCGAGGTCTGTCGCCAGCGCGGACTTCTCTTCCTCCAGCGCCTGGAGCAGGGCTTCCGTGTCGGCAATCGATTTTTCGTCAGCAGCCTTTTCGTCACGGATGCGCCGCATCTCGTCGGTGCATTTATGGAGTTCGCTGACGAGGATTCCGACCTCTATCTCGTTGAGCCGCGCGGTCAGTTCAAGGAATCGGCTGGCGATCTCCGCCTGCTCTGCCATCGGCTCGATTTCCGATTCGATTTCGTGAAGGATATCGGTGACGCGGTTGAGATTGCCCTGGGTCGTCTCCAGTTTCCGCTCGGCTTCTTTCTTGCGATGCCTGTACTTCTTGATCCCGGCAGCTTCATCGAAAAGCGCCCGGCGGTCGTCCGGATTCGCGCTTAGAACGGCATCAATCTCACCCTGGCTGATAATGCTGTACGCCTCACGCCCAACCCCCGTATCCATGAACAGCTCATAGATGTCTTTGAGACGGCATGCAGTCTTGTTGATGAAAAATTCACTCTCGCCGGAACGGAAGGCTCGCCGCGTGACCGTCACTTCGCTGAAATTGAGGGGGAGCTTCCCGCTGGTGTTATCGACCGTGAGGGAGACTTCTGCCATCCCTACCGGCTTGCGCTTGTTGGATCCGGAGAAGATGACATCCTGAGCCCGTGTACCCCGGAGCGTCCGCACGTTTTGCTCGCCGAGGACCCACAGGATGGCGTCGGAAATGTTGCTCTTGCCGCTGCCGTTCGGTCCGACGACGGCGATGACGCCCGGGGTGAAAAGCACCTCGGTGCGGTCGGCGAAACTCTTGAAACCCTGTATTTCCAGTTTCTTCAGGATCATGTTGGGCCTTTCATCAGGAGGGCGAACGAGGCATTGGGTATTAGGCGTTGGGCGTTAGGGACGAACCCCGGATGGCTTGCGACGATCACTTCGGGCATATGATTCCCTGCGCCCACTCGAAAGTGGCTCTTGCAATCTCAACCGCGCGAGTACAATCCGCTTTCTTGGCATGCACTTGTTCTGGAAATCCTTTTGCTGTAATGTAGCGCGTTAGTTCGGGTAGTGCGATCCCTAGATTAGTCGGCAGCCCGGCATTAGCTGGTAACACCTCGATCAGCTCCTGCAAGTTGTGGGTGAAGGGGAATTCAACGCCGAAATGCAGCAACGCCGCTTTCAGGCTCTTTTCGGCAGCTTGTTCGGCATGGTAGCAGATATGATCATTAACGCCTTCCGGTGGCTGTGGCATACCCGCGAAAGCCATATCCGATTTCGCGCTAATCAACCACCTGTCCTCACTGCCAACGGAAGTCGGAGCGTCTTTAGCGCCCCTCAGCAGCGCCAAGGATTGCATTCCTTCATCGGACACGTAAATCTCGACACCCTCTTTTATCGCTTCTTTGTAAACTAAACCGTGGGTATTTGCATGTTTCGTCAGGTCTGATTCTGTGGCGGCTACCACGTCTATATCAACATCGAGCCGCAACTCCCTGAAAGACCGATAAACGTCGGCGGCGGTGTCGTGTCTATTCGTCCCGTCCGGCACGACGACCATCACATCGATGTCGCTGTCTTCACGGGCGTCTCCACGAGCCGTTGAGCCGAACACTATGATGCGGAGAGGATGAACAGCGTTCACAATCCTATCGACCAAGTCGGCTATTCTCTCATCAGTCAGTTTCATTGCGCTGATGCCTCGACCTTCCCCACCCACATTATAGCAGATGAATGCTCGTTCTGAAACCGTGCGCAGGGAAAACGGAGTGAAGGGAAGACTGGAGGACAATAAGACCAGAAGAAGGGAGGGATTCAGGGCGAAAACCCTGAATCCCTCGTCCATAGCTTTACTAAACGTAAGCGATCTCGCCGTGGAGAGCCTCGTCGAGACCCGCCTGCTGTTCCTCCTCCGTCGCAACCACCGGAGTGATCACGTTGATCACTTTGAGCATCACGAAGGTGAACAGGAACGCATAAGCGGACATCGCTATGACGGTAATCGTCTGCACCAGGAAGAAGTGAGTATTCCCGGCGAGCAGACCGTCCGCGCCGGCCGCATTGACCGCTTTCACAGCGAAGACACCCAGACATATGGTGCCGAGTATTCCACCGACGCCGTGTACCGCCCAGACATCCAGGGCATCGTCCCAGCCCATCAGAGTCTTGAGGTTGACCGCATAGAAACAGACAACGCTGGAGAGGCATCCGATCACGATCGCTGCTGGGATACCAACGTAACCAGCGCATGGCGTGATCGTGGCCAATCCCGCGACGGCGCCTGTCAGTAGTCCGACGAGCTTCGGCTGCTTCTCATGTCTCCACGCCAGCAGCAGCCAGACAACGGCTGCGAACGATCCAGCTATATCCGTATTCGCGAAGGCGAGGGCGGTCACGCTATCGACCTTCAGTTCGCTTCCCGCGTTGAATCCATACCAGCCGAACCAGAGAAGTCCGGTTCCAAGTGCCACCAGAGGAATGCTGTGCGGACCCAAATCCGCGAACTTGCGCTTCCCAACATAGAAGACCGATGCCAGCGCCGCCATTCCGGCGATGGTGTGAACAACAATTCCACCTGCGAAGTCGAGGACGCCGAGGTGCGCGAGAAGACCCCCACCCCAGATCATGTGGACCGCCGGGAAATAGACAAAGAGCAGCCAGGCTATCAGGAACAGGAGGTACGCCTTGAAGTTCACTCTGTTCGCGAAGGCTCCGGTAATCAGCGCCGGTGTGATGATCGCGAACATCATCTGATAGACCATAAAAACATACACCGGTATGCTGCTGTTCCCCTGGAAGACGCTCATGGGGGTTATTCCCTGAAGGAATGCGTTGTGGAAGTTGCCGATGATTCCGCCGAAATCACCGTGCCCGAATGTGCCGCTGAAGCACATGGAGTAACCGACCAGCACCCAAAGCACCGTCGTTACGCCCATCGAAACGAAGCTTTGCATCATGATGGTCAGAACGTTCTTTCGTCCAACGAGACCGCCGTAGAAGAACGCCAAACCGGGAGTCATGAGCATAACAAGACTCGTAGAAAGCAGCATGAAGCCGGTATTACCGGTATCAAACATCGTTGTTTCTCTCCTTCATCGGTATTCGCCCACGCAACACTGCGCAAGCCTGAGCAATATTATATGGTATTCTACTCCACTAAGCCGCTTTGGTCAAGAAGAATTTATGGGGGGATGTTTGGAACGGGGAAGCCGTTCCGATATTCGATGTTAGACGTTCGATATTAGATTTCGGATGCCGTGTGGAACCAGGTCTTCAGGCGGCAGGAAGGACAATTTCCTCCGAGAAGCCGGTCGCTTCGTTCGTTACGAGGATTCTCGATGCGCCTTCTTTCAGTTGCTCATTTGCATTGAGCAGTTCCAGGCCATATATCTTGCCGTCCGGGGCCAGGTCTATGTTGACCTCATCACTAATCCGAATCGTCTCCACTTCATCGGCCTTTTCACGAAAACGTATGTATGCGATATTATGTCTTGGATCGAGGGTAACTTCCATCGTCGGTTTCCGCCACGGGTACAGGGTCGGCCGATAACGCCCATGGCTCAAAATGTAAAAATAAGTTGATCATGCGACTGGTTGTTGATAGATACCTAGCCACTTTGTATCATGTTTAACAAGTTGACTCCTTCGGCGAGAACCTGCTGATTTTGTGGGGTCCTTCCCCTTTCGAATACGCTCTGCCAGTACTCGTAGTTCTGCTTTCCTCCGAAAACTGAGATGGACAAATCGCGGTTTATCCAGAGGGGCATTTTCTTCAGATTAACCAAGAAATTTGCAATGTTGTCCCAGAGTGGCTCAGGGAACCTGTATTGAAATAGCTTGTTTTCCTGAATTGGCTTGCCCACGGTGATAAAATAGCTATGGATGACTTGCCGAAGGAGTCTAAGCCATGCGTATAATATTTCTTCCCTACTCATACGGAATGCCCTCAAGTGAGCGTCGGGAACGTCAGTGCCTTTCTGTATTTGGTTTTCAATTCGAGCCGTGCCGAGAGCTGGGTCAAACTTGCCTACATAGATTTCGTCAGCTATCAGTTTCATCAATTCCAGTATCTGCTGCTTCTCGAGTTCACGAGGATTTTCATTTTCCTCGATCATGTGGTTGAGCGGAGTATCAAGTACGTCACCGTATATAAAGAAAGAGTAAAATGTCTTTTCAATGGTGCTGTAGGAAAGAGGCTTCTCCTTTCCCTTACCACCAAAGTCAATATAATCTTTAAGCTTGTTGTCTGGGTGATGCGTTATTGAATCTCTCACAGCATCGAGGATGTAACGCCTCATCTCCCGCCACTCGCCCTTAAAGTGGTTGACGAGATCTCTCTCGGAAAATGTCTCGTCGTATTCAGGCAGCGACCTATCCGTGCGATATCTGTCGATCCTATCTATGAATAGCGCGCTGCCTAAATGCCGTTGCACTGATTTGTCGAACGCAATTTGGCGTAAGGTAGTGCCTGCGTTGGTATTCGCTTCCAACAGAACGTCCACGTTGGGGTTGAGAAAGACACGTAGAGGAAGACCCCTAACGCCCAGAAGCACCTGCGCTGTTGCCTTATGCTGGCCGTCGAACACCTTAACCTTCGCACAACCCTTTTCCATTTCCAACTCGGCCCACGCCAAGGACACCTGTAGTTGTGGATTCCTCTTGTGGAACTCCACCACCAGGCCGTTTAGACTGCTACCTACCGCCCTTGGGTTGATTCTGTCATCGTGATATAGGTACTCAATCGGAATCTTGGCGAAAAAATACTCGAGGCCGCTCAACTCGTCGTTAAACAGAGGCACTTGTTGTATCTCATTACCTCCGATCTCCGGGAAAGAATATAGCACCTTCCCGTTCTCCACGCGCATCCTTAACTCGTGGCACGCACCTCCATAATGGCGGAACACATCGCTCAGGTTTGGCCCTCGATTCTCTTCGGCCACCTCATCACGTATCGCGCTAAAGGAAGCCAAAACGCGGGCAACCCTCAAATCGCTAGCTTGTTTTGACCGATTACATGACACGTGTGTGAGCGCGAAGTTGCTTGGGTCGTCCTTGCCCCCCGCCTTCAACGGCTCGACGTGGTCAATATCCAGCGCGCCCTCGTGCAACTTGAGATCGACAGGTTTTTCGCAGATAAAGCACATTCCTTGCTGGGTCTCAAAAAGGGTTCTCATCAAAACTTGCCGTTGTTCGGCTGAAAGCGAATTCAAGTATAGTGATCCCATTCCTCATCCTCCGATATTGTGGTCATAAACAATAGTTTGAGTCAAGTTAGTTGCAAAGAATGCTGAATATCAGTCAAGTTCGAGAGACGGCGAGCGCAGGGGCTTTACGCACGCCAGTCGAGCGGGTCTATTGCCTCAGTACGAGTACTGGCGCGAGGAAATTCGACCCAAACCTCTGTACCGCCCACAGTCCTGTGTCAAACTCTCCAGGCGGTCGGGCGAAAAACCAGCGTTATGAATAAGGTTGAGGAGGTGATGACCCAACTCCAGCCATCCGCTATTACCCAGTTTTTGTTCCGCCACATCATGACAACGTCCCTTCTGGGCGTATAAGGCCTCAAGGTACTGTCCATCTCTGTCTGGCCTGGTGTTTAGCACAGCGCCCATCCCGTCCTCGATTCGCTCACCGCAAATGTCGCATAACAATACGGGAGCATACCGTCCGTCTTTGTACAGAATTCTAACCGTTTGTTCCCCTCTTTGTCATATGCACAACAAGCTATTACGGAAGCCAACCTCAGCTTCCACACACAATTATGAGCAGATGTTTAGCATCTCAAAAGGTTCTATATTGACCAATCCGTAATTTCCAGGGTGCTTGCTGTTCCCCACATCAATAGTTGGCTACAGTCTAGCCTCATTCCTTCTTTTTTACAATCGTTCCCGCAACTTTGTCTTCCGTCATCTTATCATCCCCCCATCCTGTACCCCACTCACTCTTCCGGTTTGTCCTCGGCGTGGGGGAGATCGAGGGTCGTGAGGAGGGAGCGTGCCCATCGAGAGGGGATCGGCGGGCAGCCTTTTTCGAGCAGGTTGGCGTTTCCGGCGGGAGTCGGGGTGCGCTCAGAGGTATAGACATAGACCTCCCGGCCACGCTCGTGGGCGCGTGTGCATTCCCCCTCCATCACGCCGCCCGCTCGCACATCCACGGCCACAAGCACGTCCGCCAGGTCGAAGATCATCCGGTCGCGCTCCCGACCGTTCGCTCCGATCCACGGATCGTACAGGCGAAATTGAGAGAGCACGAGGTCGCGGGAGGGATCGAATCGCATGTCCCAGATGCGAGCCTGCGCGACCGGCTCGTACCGCATGCCGTTGGGGAAGGCGCAGAGAATCCCGCGATCGAGCACCAGCACAACCGGCGCGTTTCGGCTCTTCGCCGCCAACCCGACCACCTGATATCCCGGCGTGTTGTGGCTCGTCACGGTAGTCAGCCCATCGTCCGCCATGATCCCCGCGAGGTTGCGCATCGTCTCGACGCCGCTCGGCGAAACCGTGGAGGAACCGATCACCGCGAACTTCCGCTCGCTGATGAGGGCGGGGTTTCCGAAAGAGTAGATGATCGGCGGAGGGTCGAGCCTGGAGGCTCTGAAAAAGGAGGGGTAATCGGGGTCGAGAATCGTCATCACTTTGATCCCGAACTTCCCGGCTGAAACTGCGATCTCCAACCCGGCATCGAGCAGCCGGTCTTTCTGATTAGCGATGCACATGGCGGAGTTGGGATGAAGCTTGTATTCATGGATCAGTCCCTCCTCGCTCATGTTCCAGAACATCATGGAACCGAGGTCAATCCGCCTACTGGAGCCGTCGGGAACCGTGTTCAGCAGGCGTCGAATGCCGGTCGGCCCGAGGTGAGGGATGGAATGGAGTATGTAAGCGAATTGCGTTAGACTGACCTGCTCGATCTCCGCCATCACTCGCCTCCCAGGAGGCGCTTGGCCTTCTCGAGGGCTTCCATCTCCTTTGACTTCCGCCCCTTGACCTCCGCGATGTCGTGGAGATCGATGTACAGCTTCTTCACGCCCTCAAGCTCCACGCTTCCGATATCGAGCACAAGCCAACCTTCGTCGGACTTGTTCCCGCCAAGCGTGTTGGTATGGCTCATTTTCTCTTTAGGAAACAACATGGGTCAGCCTCCCGGAAGGCGGAGTATTGGAGTAATGGAGTAATGGCGAAACGTTTACTCCCGTCCTGCCTGCCGAGATTTACTATACGCTGGATTGGTTTGGTTGTCAATAACTGTTGGGGAGGAATCAGGATTCGGAGGCGATACCTACTCAATTTCGGAGAATCCAGCGCCCGGATAAAGCGAAAGACAAGGTTGCGATGTACGGTACCCTATCCCATGGACTCTTTTCTTGTAATCCCTTTAACGCGAGATAGCTCCCGATCGAACGACAGCAGCCTGCCTTCGCATTCCAGGATGGCGGTCGCGCAGGCACAGGCGTCACCAAAGTGATCCACCGACTCGGAAAAGAGTTGGAGGGCCATAATGTACCGATCTTTGTCCGGAATAACGAAACCAGGATTCTTTATAATAGGATCGAGTAATTCCTTGATTTTGTGGTTAGGTACTTTGTAGAATTTCCACAGTACCCATACAACCTCGGCGAGATTGACGGGATCGCACGTCCCGACGATCTCTCCGCTCTCAACGGCTGCTACTATCAGTCGAGACTTGGCGAACAGGTCTCTGTCGTCTCCGACCAAGAAACGCAGGATAACATTGGCATCGATGGCATGCAATAAGGGCTGATTATTCATTAGCTACCTGCTCGGCAACCATCTGCTCTACTTCGCTTCTGATAGTCTCCCAATCCGTGGTTTTGCCTTCCGCATACTTGTGAAGGATTCCAGCCAATTCCATTATGGACTTGATGGGCCGGATTACTATCTCATCGTCCCTTATATCCAGTTCAACCCTGGAATGTGGTTTGATGCCCAGTTCCCTGCGCGCGCGAGCGGGCAGAGTGATCTGGCCTTTGTCGGAAATCAATGCGGTTATCATAACTTCATCCTCCATTATGAAATGATAGCATTGTTCCGAGATATTTGCAATGTTGGAGATGAGGTGTTTTTTCGGAATTCAGTACATGCGGAAAATTGCCGATGGAGATTTCGGAGAATCCAGCGCACGGATTACAAACCCGTGCGGGTCGATGGCGGGAACTACTCGTCCGGCATCCGGCATCCAGTATCCAGTATCTAGAGGCCGGCATCCGACCAGGCAAAGACCTTTTCTGGCTTCAGCACAGTTTCGCCGTCATTTTCGGCAAGAGAACCGATGGCGAGGAGTTCACCGTCCGAGGATTTGATCCTCAGGGGATGATCCAGTTCCAGGTGGTGTTCATCGTGGGAGAGGAGGCGGGTGATGGGGAGCTTCACGCCGTTCCTTATGAGAGCGACGTCTTCGATGGAAACCGTCACGGCAGGCATGTGTGAAAGAGCGTCATCGATGGAGATGAGCGCCTCGAAAAGGCGGTCTTCTGAGGCCATCGTCTCCAGGGTTTCGAGCGAATGGGCTTCGGTTTCGCGGAAGCATCCGATGGCCGTGCGGACGAGACCTGCCATGTGCGCACCGCACCCCAGCGCCTTGCCGATGTCGGCGCAGAGCGTGCGGATATATGTGCCCTTGGAGCATTCGATCTCGAGCTTGGCGGTTGGGTGTGCGCCGGGGGTGAAACCTAGCATCTGGAGGGAATAGATCTCAACCTGCCGACTCTCACGCTCGACCGTCCTGCCTTCGCGGGCGATCTGATAGAGCCGCTTTCCCTCGTGGTGGACGGCGCTTACCATCGGGGGAATCTGGGAGATGAGGCCTCGAAACTGAGGAAGGATAGCAAGCACATCGGCCCTGGTCAGTCCGGACGCATCACGCTCGGACACGACCGAGCCGGTGGCATCCTCGGTATCCGTCTCGACCCCGAACTCGGCGGTCGCGATGTATTCCTTGCGCCCGTCAACCAGATATTCCACGATTCTCGTGGCATTTCCCAGGCAGACGAGCAGCACGCCGGACGCGGCAGGATCGAGCGTGCCGGCATGGCCGACCCGCTTCTGATGCGCCATTCGCCGCACTCTCGAAACCACATCATGCGATGTGGGACCAGTCGGTTTATTGATGTTGAGAATTCCATTCATCGGGCTGTCCAGGGAGTAATGGAGTATTGGGATTCAGGACTATTATTGCAAGGTGGCCGCAAACCTGCGTAGCGGGCGCACCTGCCTGCGTCGGGGCGATGTGGGCCAGAAAGCGGTCGGATTACCCTCACCCTTGCCCCCTCCCGCTCCTTCGATACGGCGCTAGGGCGCCTACTCAGGACAAGGCAGGGAGCAGGATAGGGAATTCGCCCCGGCACAACTCAACGTTACGCCATTATCGGAATCTGCAACACCCATTCGAAGGCTACGCTTCCTCAAGAGCCCGGATGAATGGCCGGGTGTACCGAATGACGTTACTCCTCTTGCCCCAGCTCCTTAATGACGTTTAGAACCAGTTGTATTGCTTCTGCGAGGGGTTTCTCTATCGTGCAACCGGCGGCGGCCTTGTGGCCACCCCCTCCGAACTTCCTCGCAACCTGGCTCACGTCGATGCCGTTGCCTGCCCGAAGGCTCGCCCGCACTGAGGCGCCATCCTCCGATTCGCGGAAGAGCACGCCGACAACTGCCCCTCGCACCGAGCGGATGTAGTTCACGAATCCCTCGGTATCGTCATCGGACGCGCCGGTTTCGGCGAGCATGTCTCTGGTGATCGATGAATAGACGATCCGGCCCCCGTCAACAGTTGTCAACGCCGAGAGCATTAGACCGAGGAGCCTCGTACCGGCGAAAGTCCTGCTCTCATACACATTCCTGGTGATGGTGACCGGAGATGCCCCGGCTGATACCAACTCGGAGGCGATTCTCAGGGTATTCGGAGTCACATTCGCGAACTTGAACGAGCCGGTATCCGTGACGACGGCGGTGAGCAGGCACTCCGCGATCTGTGCATCCATTTCGATCCGCGCTCGCTTAAGCAGCTCAAAGACTAACTCCCCTGCTGCTGCGGCGGAGGGATCGATTAGCTTGACCCCGAATCCCGATCCCTTACCCTGGTGGTGATCGATCTCCAGGAACCGCTCAAAGGTTCGAATGCGCTCTGCGAGTGGGCCGGTGCGGTCGAGGCCGTCGCAGTCCACGATGATCGCGGTGTTGAAAGGTTTTTCGGGAATCTCTCTGAGAATGGTGTCGGCGGCGGGGATAAAGCGATAGACTTGTGGAACAGGGTCTGCGCAAACCAGCGTAGCGAACTTGCCGATCTTTCGGAGCGCCAGTCCCATGGCACACATGCAGCCGAGGGTATCACCGTCCGGGTTTACATGACCGGCGATCAGGAAACTGTTTCCGGAGGCAAGGAGGTTGACAGCGGCATCGAACTCACTGCTCATGTCGCTTTTCTTTCTCCAGGAGCTCGAATATGTGCATTCCATGCTCCACTGCTGCATCCGATTTGAAAACGATCTCGGGTATGACTTTCATGTGTACCCGGCGCCCGAACTCAGCCCGGATGTGTCCAGCCGCCCGCTGGAGAACAGCGAGCGACTCGGCTTGCTGCTTGGCGTCACCCATCACACTGATATAGACCTTGGCATGCCGAAGATCCTTGGTGACCTGCGCATCGGTGACCGTCACGAATCCGATTCTCGGATCCCTGAGGTCTCGAAGGATGATGTCGCTGACCTCTATCTTCAACTGTTCGTTTATTTTCTCAATCCGCACGTTCACGGAAAACTCCGTTTCCAGCTGTTAGCATAGCGGTTAGCCGGGAGGAAAGGCTCCAAAATCTCTTGTCTAGCGATCAGGTACCTCACGCAAGCTCGTGTTTGGAAGGAATCTGGATGCTAGCAGCTAACTGCTAACTACTGACCGCTATACGAATTCCATTTCCGCTCTGTCAACCGAGACCCGAGGGTCGGATTCCACATGCTCCAAAACCTTGTTCAGCACGCTGTTGGCGAAAGACTGTTCATTGCTGACCACGGCAAACCCGAGACCCGATTTCCGCCAGGTATCCAGAAAATCGACCTCTGCCGCGGAGACGTTGAACTTGTTGCGGATATGCTCCAGCAGGCTCTTGATGACCTGCCGCTTATCCTTAAGCGAATTCGCTTGCGCGATGGTAAGTTCAAGGCTCAGAATGCCGATTATCATGTAGCTGTTAGCCATTAGCAGTTAGCAGTTAGCTGCTAACGGCTTTCCTTATATCCGCCGGGCGGTTTCCTTTAGCTGGTATGCCTCGATTATGTCGCCTTCCTGGAAGTCGTTGAAGCCGTCGATGATGACGCCGCATTCGAATCCGGCTGCCATCTCTCGGACGTCTTCCTTCACGTGCTTCAAAGACGATATCTTGCCGGTGAAGATCACTTCGCCGGCGCGCGAAACTCTCGCTTCCGCGTTCCTGAGAATCTTGCCGTCAGTTACATAGCATCCGGCGATTGCAGCGCCCTTAGGCAGCTTGAATAACTGTCGCACTTCCAGATGGCCGAGTATGATCTCTTCGATCACCGGCGCCAGCAAGCCCTCCATACCGGCTTTGACTTCATCCAGCAGTTCATAGATGATCTGATAGGTGCGTATATCTATGTTCTCCGATTCAGCCGACCGGGTAGCTTGCGGTTCGACCTTCACGTTGAACCCAATTACAATGGCGTTGGATGCGGAGGCGAGGAGCACATCGGATTCCCCGATGTTTCCTACCCCACTGTGAATCAGATTCACTCTGACTTCTTCCGTGGAAAGCTGCTCCAGCGACTGCCGGATCGCCTCCTCGGAGCCCTGGACGTCGGTCTTGAGCACCACGTTAAGCTCTTTGATAACCCCCTCCTGCATCTGGCGATACAGGTCGGCCAGGGTGACTCGCTGAGTTGTGGAAAGACGCGTTTCGCGCTCTTCCATCAGCCTGGATTCAGCGATCTGACGAGCCTCACGCTCGTTCGCGACCACCTCCAGCTTGTCCCCAGCCTGAGGTACCGCGGAAAGCCCGATCAACTCCACCGGCATCGCGGGACCGGCTTTCGGGAGCTTCTTACCCTTGTCGTCATTCATGGCCTTGACACGGCCGTAAGTCTGACCTACTACGAAGGCATCGCCCTGTTTGAGCGTGCCGGAGTCCACCAGCACAGTGGCAACTGCTCCCCTGCCCCTGTCCAACTGAGCTTCAATGACGGTGGCATGAGCCGGACCATACGGATCGGCTTTGTATTCGCCCATTTCAGCGACCAACTGGATCATTTCCAGAAGCTCATCCAGATTGACGCTGTCCTTCGCGGAGATTTCCACCGCAATCGTTTCGCCGCCCCAATCTTCGATCACCAGGTTATGCTCGGCAAGCTGCTGTTTCACGCGCTCGACGTTTGCATCGGCCTTGTCGATCTTATTGATCGCAACGATTATCTGTACGCCCGCCGCTTTCGCGTGATCGAGCGCCTCGATGGTTTGGGGCATCATTCCGTCGTCCGCGGCAACAACCAGGACGACGATGTCCGTGACCTGTGCGCCTCTGGCTCGCATGGCGGTGAATGCGGCGTGACCGGGAGTGTCCAGGAAAGTGATCTTCTTTCCCTTGACGTCAACCTGGTATGCGCCGATGTGCTGCGTAATCCCGCCAAACTCCTGCTCGGTAACGTTGGTCTTGCGGATGTTATCCAGTAGTGTGGTTTTGCCGTGATCGACGTGACCAAGGATGGTCACGATCGGCGGCCTGGATACGAGGACGGTCTCTCTTGTAGGCTTAATCTTGATCTTCTGCGCCGGTTTTGGTCCAGGAGGAGGACTTGCCACGGGAGTCGCCTTGACTTTCGGTGTTCGAGATCCGCCTCTCGAAGGTCTCTCCGGTTTCTGGGGTATCTCAACCACCCGCTCCGTCCGTTGCGGACGGGCCGGATGAGACGGGGCAGCGGGTTGGCTCGATCTCGCGGGCTGCTCCGGTCGGCGCTCAGGTTGCACAGGCTGAGTTGGCTGAGTTGGCCTGGCGGGCTCACGCCTCGCGGGGGCAGGCTCGGGTCTGCGTTCAGGAGCATGGGCAGGAGTCTGCCTCTGTTCACGTGCGGGCGCATGTGCAGTCGCCGGAGCCGGCTTCGGTGCGGGTGCAGGCTGAGGCTTGGGAGCAGGAGCCAGGACTTTGTATCCAAGACTCTCGGTCGCCCTCTTCGCCAGATCATCACCGATGACCTGATTCGCCGCCACCAGGGCGCCTTGCCTCACAAGGGCCTTTTGAACTTCGCTGGTTGGTATGCTTAGGAGTTCTGCAAGCTGACGCACTGTAACGGACACAGGGAGTGTAATGGTCTTTGCGGGTTCCGGAGCCTTCTCAGGCTCGGCAGGAGCAGCAGGTTTCGCAGGTTCGGCAGTTTTGGCCTGCCTTACATGAGCGCCGGTATGAACCGGCTCCTCAGGTTTGGCGCTCTTAGGCGCAAACTTCTTCTTGACCAACTCTATCGCATGATCGTCGATGGAACTGGCATGACTCTTGACTTCTATGCCTTCCGCGGCAAGAGCCTCCAGAATATCATGATTGCTCTTGTCCAGTTCTTTAGCTAATTCGTATACTCGCATGTTGCCCACTATTACACCACCATTTCTTAGAACACAGCTATGGGAAGTACATAGTCTGTAGTACAGAGAACCTTAAACCGATCACCTGTATTGCAAACTACTGCAAACTTCCGTTAGCCCAACAAGAGAAGCACCGTATGCAGCACTTAGAATGCGGTCCCAACTGACCCTCTACGTACTATGCACTGTGTACTATGTACTTCCGGGTACTTCCCGGGCGGTTTCATGCGAAATCCACATTACGACCGAATGTCACCGTGTTCTACATATTTGTCTGCCCTTGTTCAATTGAATCTTCAAGCTTCCGGAGGGTCTCCTCCGGTATATCGGATTTTAAGGCTCTACCGAGCCGCTTCTCCTTAATCGCGCGGCGCAGGC
>Ga0326727_10012057_pt1 | contig 19832 bp, 11 predicted proteins | sample MB2enrmetagenome_FD_207643 | JGI IMG/M metagenome (GOLD analysis project Ga0326727, IMG submission 207643) | Lab enriched peat soil microbial communities from McLean, Ithaca, NY, United States - MB29MY | ecosystem: Environmental > Terrestrial > Soil > Wetlands > Peat | place: USA: New York...
GGTCATCCAGCTTCACGTTCTCCAGCTTGATGCCCAGGTCTTCCGTGATCGCCTTGCCGCCGGTGAGGATGGCGATATCCTCCAGCATGGCCTTGCGGCGATCGCCGAAGCCCGGCGCCTTCACCGCACTGCACTGTAACGTTCCGCGCAGCTTGTTCACCACCAGGGTCGCCAGGGCTTCGCCCTCGACTTCCTCGGCGATAATTAAGAGGGGCTTGCCAGACTTGGCGATCTGCTCGAGCAGCGGCAGCAGGTCCTTCATGGAGCTGATCTTTTTCTCGTGAATCAGCACCAGCGCGTTCTCCAGCACGCACTCCATCCGCTCGGGGTCGGTAACAAAATAAGGAGATAGATAACCGCGGTCAAACTGCATGCCCTCGACCACTTCCAGGGTGGTCTCCATGGTCTTGGCTTCCTCAACCGTGATGACGCCGTCCTTGCCGACCTTCTTCATGGCTTCGGCAATGATGTTGCCGATGGTCGAGTCATTGTTGGCGGACACGGCGCCGACCTGCGCGATCATCGCGCCCTCGACGGGCTTGGAGAGTTTCTCGAGTTCGCCCTTGACGTGCTTCTTCGAACCGTCCTTCTGGGTTTCGTCATAACCACAGACGGCGCGCACGGCCATCTCAATGCCCCGCTTGATGGCCATGGGATTAGCGCCGGCGGCCACGGTCTTGCAGCCCTCGCGATAAATGGACTGCGCCAAAACCGTCGCCGTGGTGGTGCCATCTCCAGCCACGTCCGAGGTCTTGGAAGCCACTTCCCGCACCATCTGGGCGCCCATGTTTTCCAGGGGATCCTTCAGCTCGATCTCCTTCGCCACGGTCACGCCGTCCTTGGTGATCAGGGGAGAGCCGAATTTCTTGTCCAGAACCACGTTGCGCCCCTTGGGACCCAACGTCACTTTCACGGCGTCCGCCAGCTTATTCACGCCTCGGAGAATCGCTTGGCGGCTATCTTCGCCATGTATAATCTGCTTTGCGTTTGCCATCTTTCCTCCCTCCAGTTCCTTTCCTCCCCTCCCGATTCAGTGCATCGGGATGACGGAGTTGATAAGTTCGAATTTACTATCGCAGCGAGCCCCGCGCTTCCCGGAGCGATTCGCCGCATTGATCGCACGGCCGCGCTTACTTCTTGCCCGCTGCCGCTTTCGCGTGCTCAATAACCCCCAGCACTTCATCTTCGCGCAGGATCAAGTATTCGTTGTCGTCAATCTTGATCTCCGTGCCGGAGTATTTGCCAAACAGGATGCGATCCCCCGCCTTCACGTCGAGAGGAATGATCTTCCCGTCTTCCGTCTTTTTTCCGTTCCCAGCAGCAATCACCTCGCCCTCCTGCGGCTTCTCTTTCGCCGAGTCGGGGATAATGATTCCGCCTTTGATCGTTTCTTTTTCTTCTACCCGCTTCACTATCAGTCGGTCATGAAGAGGTCTTACCGTCATAATTAATTCTCCTTTCCTCCTCAGATTTTGCTCGAGACTGGAACCACCGCCCTACGATTGGATTCGCGGCGCTTAGCACTCGCCTCTTGCCAGTGCTAATGTAGTTGATGTCGGCTCGCTTGTCAAGCACCAAATTCGGCCTGGAATCAATGAATTAGCACTCGTTGCTGTCGAGTGCCAAATCTCTCTCGCGGGATCAGGTTTTTCTTTTTTCTTGCCGCAACATAATGAAATTATTATAGTTAGTCATTACTTTGGATTGCTGGGCAGCTCATCCTGCTATCCTGGGGGGGTTCGTTACAAATCAGATTTGTTCTGAGTAACTGCATACCGTATAATGTGGAGTCACCATGAATTGCCAAAGGCCTCAGAATCGCCTATCGTTCATCCAGTCTGTCCGCGCCTCTAGGCTGTGGCGATTGGCGTTACTCGCTTGTCTCCTGATGTTTGCGGCGACAGCTACCGCTCAGGAAGAAGGTCAAGAACCGCTTCCGGCTGAGACGCAAGCCACGCGAACGGCGCCAGATGCCCTCCTGCCCCAGATCACGGCGGCCATCCAGGGCGTGACGACCCCGGATCCCGCTGCCTTGTCGAAGGCTCTGCACATTGGAGAGAGGCTGGAATCCACTGCCCCCGGCGCTCCGTACAACACGCTTGCGCCGGTCGGCGACTTGGACGGGGACGGCGTGCCGGAAATGCTATTGAAGTCGGCTATGCCGGATGTCATCGTGGGGGCGGAGGTGGCGCCCGCTCCCGACTCGCGGCCCCTCTGGGGTGTTTACCTGCTTTCCTGGGACGGCGCCCACTGGAAGGCCTCACGCTTGTTAAGCGGAGTCGAGGACTTCACCCCCGTCCTGATCAACCTGGGCCCGCCAGTGGGGCGCGGCTTGGCCGTGGTGACCCAGGAGGGCAACTCCCAAATCGCTTACCCTGCTATATTTCAGGTCAAAGACCACGCGGCGACGCTGCTGTGGGATGCGCAGGCGGACGACAGCCGTTATGAACCCCTTCTCCAGGGCCGGGTGAATTTCCAGGACCATCCGGATGTGCCGGCGGATATGACCGTGACCGGTCGAGCCGACCCGGGGTTCCTCCAGGTCGAACCGGGGGGCCATCGCGGCTTCCAGGCGCGTGCGGTATATCATTGGGACGGGAAGGCCTTTATTCCGGCGGAGACCGAGTATTCCGCGGGCCACGATTACACGGTCTATCGCTTCATTTCGGCGCTTCATCTGCACGATTACCGGTCGGCCTATGCGCTGGTAGTTCCGGCACAATTCCTGAAGGCGGATTCGCCCACGCTGGATGCGTTCCGCCATCTCATCCAGGACAATTGGCCGGAGTTTCTTCAGGATGAGGTGTTCGAAGCGCCTGAGCCGCCCGCGGGCACGCCGGACGAACACTTGTTCGTATTGACCAAGCCGGGTAAACGCTACGTTTATCACCCGGTTTTTTCCGGCGATGGTAAATTCCTTCTGATAGGCTTGACCCGCACCGAGGAGGCGCTGCCGGCGGAACCTTGAGGGCAGTAGGCAGGTGGGCAGATGGGCAGTGGTATCTTTTCCACCTGCCTATCTGCCCACCTGCCAATCTGCCTGTCCTCACACCTAATTCATGAATATGACTCTCCCTCATGCCGTCCTTCTCTTCCTGGCTGCGGTACTGGCCGGCGCCATGAATTCTGTCGCCGGGGGCGGCAGTTTCTTCTCTTTTCCCGCGCTCATTTTTACCGGAGTTCCTCCCATACCCGCCAATGCCACCAACACCGTGGCGGTCTGGCCGGGGTCGGTGGCGAGCGTCTTTTCCTATTGGAAACGCCTGCCGAAATCTCCGCGCGTTATGGTCCCGCTGATTACCATCAGCATCATCGGCGGCGTGGCGGGCGCCGTGGTGCTTCTGCACACGCCGCAGGCTACTTTTATGCGCCTGGTTCCGTACCTGTTCGGAATTGCCACTTTGCTCTTCGCGTTTGGCAAGCGGCTGACCCGGAAACTCGGCCAGGTGGTCAAGCGGACGGGGCCTCCTTCCTGGCCCACCCTTGTTTGCCTCACTTTTGTGCAGTTCTTCATTGCCCTTTATGGGGGTTTCTTTGGCGGCGGCATGGGCATCCTGATGTTGGCGATGCTGGAGATGATCCATATCGAGGATATCCACGCCATGAATGGCCTGAAAGCGCTACTGGGCACAGCAATCAACGGCGCGGCCGTGGTGACGTTCATCGTCGCCAAGCAAGTGGTGTGGCCGCAGGGGATCCTCATGATCGTCGGCGCCGTGGCCGGAGGATATGGTGGCGCCCACTACGCGCAGAAACTCGACCCCCGCTGGGTACGCGGGACGGTGATTTGCGTCGGCACCGGAATGACCATTTACTTTCTGTGGCGATACTGACGGCACGGGACACGGGATTCGGGTCACGGGGCTCGGGATTAGGGCCGGCAGGCGTAGACCCCTGTTCTGTGGGGTCCGCGATTTCCCGGCCGGCTTGTAAAACGGCACGCTGCCGGAGAGCATCCCCGCTGCGCTGGTTTTTGGTGCGAACCCCTTTCGTGCTTCATAATTCAGAATTCATAATTCATAATTGCTTCGTATGATTGACGAACCCAGTTCCGACCCTACCGAGAATCCGTACATCGAGTTCCGCCACGTCGACAAGGCGTTTGATGAACAACACGTGCTTGAAGACGTCAGCTTCGAAGTGCGGCGCGGCGAGATGGTGGGGATACTGGGGCGCAGCGGCGTGGGCAAGAGCGTAACGCTCAAACACATTCTAGGTTTTATGAAGCCGGACGCGGGGCAGGTGTTTGTGGCGGGCCGGGAGGTTTCCGCCCTGAGCGAAGAAGAATTGATGGACGTCCGCCGGCGGGTGACCATGGTCTTTCAATCCGGCGCGCTTTTCGATTCCCTCACGGTCGGCGAAAATGTTGCCTACCCTCTGCGCGAACGAGCCTTGCGCGGGCTGGCGGTGAGCGAGGACGAAATCCAGCAGCGCGTTGATCACCTGCTGGGGCAAGTCGAACTGGAGGGCATGCGCGATCTGATGCCTTCCGACCTGAGCACCGGCATGAAACGTGCCGTGGCGATGGCGCGCGCGCTGGCGGCGGAGCCCGAGTGCATCCTCTATGATGAGCCCACCACCATGGTCGATCCGCTGATGGCACAGACCCTCAGCGACCTGATCCTGAAGGTTAAGCAGAAAACGGGTCTTACCTCGATCGTGGTGACGCACGATGTGAAACTGGCGCGCAAGCTCGCGGACCGTGTGGTGTTCCTGGTGGACGGTCGGGTGGCGTTTTTCGGCTCGATCGAGGATATGGACCGGTCCACCGTGCCCATGGTCCAGGAGTTCATCCACCTTGATGAGGTTTCATTCCTGTCCTCCGGGCAGTGACGCATCGGCGCTAACGAAACTATACGAGGTCCCGAAAGCGCGTTTGGGCGGGCGACATAAGCTCGGCGCATGCGTCGGGCGCCGTCCGAAGCCGCACTCTGCCCTTTGCGGGGCTCGACACCGTTCTGGAGACTTTTTCGTTCCCACGGCCGTGGGCCACAATCCGTCGCTAACGCGGCTTCAGACGGCGCCGGTGCCCTTAAGTTAGCGGCTGGGGGGCCGCAACGCCCATGCTTGGTGCGGGGAATTCAATCCATGCTTCTTCTGACCCGCCGTGAGGTCGAAGGCCTGCTCGACCTCGACCGATTGATCGAGGCGCTGGGCCCGGCCATGGCCGAGTTGAGCGCGGGGCGTGTTTCCATGCCCGTACGCATCGTGGCGCTGGCGAGCGAGCGGCGAGGGCTGCTGGCCGCAATGCCGGTCTATCTGGGCTCGACGCGGACGCTTTCCACGAAGCTCGTCAGCGTCTTTCCTGAGAACGAAGCGCATGGCGTGCCCAGCCACCAAGCGGTGATTCTGGTGTTCGATGCGGAGACGGGCTCGCCGCGCGCCCTGATGGATGGAACCTTCATCACGGCGGAGCGAACCGCGGCGGGGTCAGCTCTGTCCGCACGCCTTCTGGCGCGCCAGGAATCACACGTTCTGCTGATTGTCGGAACCGGCGTACAGGCCCGCGCCCACGCCAGGGCTATCCCGCGCGTGCGGCCGATCCGGGAAATTCGCATAGTGGGCCGCGACAGGCAGAAAGCCGCAGGGCTGGCGGCGGATATCACCCGGGAGCAGGGCATCCATGCCTTCGCGTGCGAGGCGGCGGAGCAAACCTTCGCGGATGCACACATCATTTGTGCGGCGACGCATGCGGCGAAGCCGGTGGTGAAGGGCGCGTGGCTCCAGCCAGGCACGCACGTGACCTCCGTGGGCCTGAATTCCGAGGGAAGTGAAATTGACGCCGAGGCTGTGATGAAATCACTGGTGATCGTTGAGACGCGCGAGGCCGCACTCGCCTCCGGCCCCGGTGGCTCGAACGATTTGAAATGGCCGATTCGCAATGGGCTGATGGGAGAGGATCATATCCACGCAGAGGTGGGCGAACTGATATCCGGTGCCAAACCCGGACGTACGTCGCCCGAACAGATCACGCTGTACAAGTCTGTCGGTGTCGCCGTCCAAGATGCGGTCGCCGCGCACCTGGTGCTGGAAGCGGCGGAGAAGCTGGGCGTGGGGCGGAAAGTGGAAATCTGAAAGAACGAAACTCGAAATTCGAAACTCGAAACTCGCCCAGCCGAGACAGATCGTTAGCGATTTTCGATTTTCGACTTTCGTCCGTATCTCTTATGAAACCCACCATGACCCTCGATCGGGTGCTTTCGCGCTTTGGCCTCGGTTCGCGCACGGTGGCACGCGAGGCGATTCTGGCGGGCCGGATGAAGGTGAATGGCCGCACCGTGCGCGACCCGGACGTTTGGGTCGGCCCCCATCGTGACTCGTTTCAATTGGATGGGAGGCGCCTGAAGCCCGCGCGCAAACGTTACTTGCTCTTCTACAAGCCCAAGGGGGTGATTACCAGCCACGGCGACCCCACCGGCCGCGAGACGATTTACAAATATCTGGGGGAAGAGAATAAGTGGGTCGCGCCCGTGGGCCGTCTGGATAAAGATACTTCCGGTCTTCTGCTGCTCACCAACGACACGGAATTCGCCGACCACATCACGAATCCGGAATCCAGAATCCCGAAAACCTACCTGGTGAAGACCAATGCGTTACTCAGCGAGGAAGTCATCGAGCAGCTGAACGCCGGCGTGGAAATGAGGCGCGGCGATTTAGCGCAGCCGCTCTGCGTGCGGCGGCGCGAAGATCGCGGCAAGTACACATGGCTGGATGTCATTTTGACGGAAGGCAAGAACCGCGAGGTGCGGCGCATGGTCGAGGCGGTCGGGTTTAAAGTCTTGAAACTGGTTCGCACGCGCATCGGACCGCTGACGCTGGAGGGATTGCAAGTGGGGAAGTGGCGGGACCTTACCGCTGGCGAAGTGACTTCTCTTCAGAGGATAAGAAAGCGGTAGAGGCGCGCTAAGAGATTTCTCCCCAGCCCTAGTCCCAATTTCATTCCGCATGCCCCGCCAGACCATGCTCCTTACCGTTCGCTTCAAGTTTTTGGGCCGGCAATCCATCCCTACCAACCTTGCAGCGAAGTCTGGTATCCTACAACCGGGCACGGGGCATTCTTAGAACCATCCAGTACAGTCAGTACCTTGGACCGGCGGGCTTTGTACCCTATGGGCTTACTAACGATTCATCTTTTGCTATTCGCATTGGCGCAGGGAGTCTTGAGTCCGATCGACGAATCCCTTGGCTCCTCGGCCCCTCTGGACATAGGCTTTCGCGAAATGTACAACCTCGAGTTTAGCGACGCTCACAAGACTTTTCAGGCTTACCTCATGGCACATCCAGAGGATCCTTTCGGCCCCACGTCTGATGGTGCGGCCTACCTGTTTGACGAATTTGACCGGCTGGGTGTTTTGCAGACAGAGTTATTTGTGGATGACGAAAAATTCAAGGGAAGGGAGAAGACCTCACCCGACCCCACCGTGCGGGCAGAGTTCCATGGGGCCCTCGCGCAAAGTCAAGAACTGGCGGACGCCATCCTTCAGCGTTCCCCCAACGACCCCAACGCCTTGTTCGCCACGGTCCTGAATCTGGGCCTCGAGTCCGACTACCTGGCGCTGGTGGAAAAACGTGACTTGGCCTCCGTTGCCTATACCAAACGCGCCGGGCTCGCGGCGGAGAAGCTGCTGGCGGTTGACCCCACCTGCTACGACGCCTATCTGGCCATCGGAGTCGAGAACTACATTTTGGGCCTGAAACCGGCGCCTGTGCGCTGGCTGCTCCGCCTCTACGGTGCGGAAACCGATAAGGAAAGGGGCATCCAGAAGTTGCAATTGACCGCCACGAAAGGACATTACCTAATGCCTTTCGCGCGGCTTCTGCTTGCCGTGGCGGCCCTGCGGGACAAGCATCGCAACCAGGCCAAAGAGTTGCTTCAGGACTTGGTCCGGGAATTTCCCAACAATCAACTTTACAGGAGAGAACTCTCGCGGCTCCAGTAGAGGCCACTCCTTCCATGCAGAGTCGTGGGTGAAATTGAGAACATGAAAATTGCGAGTGTTGGCAGTGCCTTCCCAAAACATTATTACCCGCAGGCGTTTCTCAGCGCCGGGCTCAAGAAATGGTGGGGAGATCGTCTCAAGAACCCTGACGTGGTGGACCGGATGCATGCGCACGCGGAAATTGACGGCCGCTATCTGGCGTTGCCGTCTGACGCATATTACGAAATGACAACGTGGGGACGGGCCAACGATGCGTGGATTGAGTGCGCACAGGATCTTGGCCAACAGGCGCTCTGCCGAGCTTTGGGGGGCGTGGGGCTTACCCCTCAGGATGTCGATGCCTTTTTCGTCGTTTCGGTGACGGGTATCGCCAGTCCCTCGCTCGATGCTCGTTTGGTTAATCGCATGGCGATGTCCCCCCGCATCAAGCGTATCCCCATTTTTGGTTTGGGATGCCTGGCGGGAGCCGCCGGAATCGCGCGTGCGGCGGATTACGTGCGTGCCTTTCCCCATCAGATTGCCGCATTGCTCTCGGTGGAGCTCTGCTCTCTGACATTACAAAGAGAAGATGTTTCTATGGCCAATCTGATTTCTTCGGCGCTGTTCGGCGATGGCGCCGCCGCGGCCATCGTAGCGGGCGCGGAAAGAAGTTACCCGGGGGCGGAGATTCTGGACACGCGATCCATCTTCTATCCGGGGACGGAACACATCATGGGCTGGGATATCTCCGAAAAGGGTTTCAAGATTGTGCTCTCACCGCAATTGCCGCAACTGATTGTGGACCATCTGGGCCATGACGTGGACGCCTTCCTGGGGGACCATGGCCTCGCCCGCAAAGACATCGGTCGGTGGATACTGCACACGGGCGGCCCCAAAATTCTCGAAGCAACGGGCGCGGCATTGGGTCTGCCAAAGGAAGCGTTGGATGCCTCGTGGGAGTCCCTGCGCAAAGTGGGTAATCTTTCCTCAGCCTCGGTGCTCCTGGTGCTGGAGGAGGTTTTCAAACGGCGGCGCCCGGAAGCAGGGACGTACTCCCTGCTGGCCGCCATGGGACCCGGGTTTTGTTCGGAATTAGTTCTTCTCAGGTGGAATTAAGGGGATCCGACTCTTGCACGCCATCTTCGGCATGTCTAGACATCAGCAGGCCTACGACGGAACCAAAGTTTGCCGGCTTCCGCATGGCCTCACCCCTGCATGGTGCGCACCGATTCGAACGGAGGCAACGTGATTTTCCTTCGAAAAAAGGCTTGAAACTTAAGAGAGGATCTACCTGCTCTGTGTGTAGAAACGCCTACTAAGCTGGCAGGGAACCCCTGTTGATAGGGGGGGAAACGGGGTCCATGTCCCCTCCGGTATGAGAAACGGTGACTCACTCCTGGCGGGGTAGTGGTGTCATTTGGAAAATGAATGGCAGAGCGCGAAACGACTACGCACTACACTCAAGCCCCGATTCCTTTTAGGGCAAGACTTCTGTTAGAATCCGCCCCGCGGGAGAGTTTCACCGGCGCTCATGAAAACCTGCCCTATTTGCCAGCAAGCCTACTCCGACGACGTTGAGTTCTGTGCCCGCGACGGCGCTCGCCTTGCCTCCGAGGCCCGCGAGGAACGCGAATGTCCATATTGTGCCGAGCGGATTCTCAAGAAGGCTCGCGTCTGTAAGCACTGCGGCCGCGATGTGGAGCCCATGGTCAAGGCCGACACTGCCGCTCAAACTCCGTCACCTGCTCCGCCGGAAAGAAGGGGTGAACCCCCGAATGCAGAGCCGCAAGGAAGCAAGCCCGTAGCGGCGGCAAGCCCTCCGCCTGCGGCGGCCAAACCTCCGCAGTTCGAGATCATATCGGAGCCACCCAGCAAGATGAAGTTCGTCGCCATGGGAACGGGTGCGCTGATTTTAATCGTTGCCGCCGCCTTGTTTTTTTCGCACCATGGGGTGAAAAAGGGTGAGGTGAGGGTCAATCCCAACGACGGGTTGAAGTACGTTTGGATTCCGCCAGGGACTTTTATGATGGGCTGCTCGCCCGGTGATAATGAGTGTTATGACTTTGAAAAGCCGCCGAATCAGATAACTATTACGAAGGGTTATTGGCTGGGGCAGACGGAAGTGACGGTAGGAGCATATAAGCGCTTCGCAGGGGCGACAGGAAGGCAAATGCCGCCTGAGCCGGACATTAACGGCAGGCCGCTCAACCCTGGGTGGGGTGACGAGGCCATGCCCATTGTCGATGTGACTTGGGATGATGCCCAAGCCTATTGCAGTTGGGCGGGCGGGAGGCTGCCGACAGAAGCCGAGTGGGAGTATGCGGCGCGAGCGGAGAGCACGGCAGCGCGGTATGACGACTTGGATGAAATTGCATGGTACGCGGACAATAGCGGGCGTCGACACTTGGACAGCGTCACGATCGGGAAAAAAGAAGACCAAGCTAATTTCGTCAAGCGCTTGATCGAAAATGGGAACGGCATGCACGCGGTCGGACAGAAGCGTGCCAACGAGCTCGGATTGTTCGACATGTTGGGGAACGTGTGGGAGTGGGTGAATGACTGGTGGGACCCGAGCTATTACCAGAACAGCCCCCCTCAAGACCCCATGGGGCCGACGAGCGGGACAGAACGCCTTCTGCGTGGCGGGTCCTGGGTCGGCGTTCCCAGGGACATCCGTGTATCGCTCCGCAACCGGCGCAACCCAGGCAACCGGGACTTCGACGTCGGGTTCCGATGCGGCGGGGAAGTAGCTGGCCTTTGACCTGTGTCTCGCCACAATTCAATGTGCATCAAGGTAAGTGCATACTCGGCGAGAGTTATTCACTTGAATGAAGGTTGGTTCTGGCGGTGAAATGTTTCCTGGCAGTGTCGTGCTTGCGATGGCCCGGAAACGCGTGACACTTCTCCCTCGAGCAGCGCAGGAGTACCGAGATCATTTCGTGATGTTGCTTACGCCGCACGGTCGTACTGGTGGTGCAGGCCGCCGAGTCGCGTGTGAGCAACAACGCGACCTGAGCCAATGCCCGAACTCTACGGTCCGGCGTCTCACCTTCCGATCGCCCTTCTGATAGCGTCCGTAGATCGCCCGAAAATACTCCCCTCGCGCCTTGTGACTCACCGTAACCCTCCTCGGCTGTCTCCCCAACTCGGGTTACATCCTAAATGGCGCGACCACTCCTCCTACGGTTACATTTTAGATGGCGCGATACGGGCGATTGCATTCACAGACGACCAGGTGTATGTTACCGGCATAGCGGAAAACTCATAATGGAATTGGCTGAAACAGACACTGCGCATTCGGGACAACAATAATGGTGCCTAGTGGCTCTGTCGAGATGCTCATCCTAGAAAACGGCGATTCGCGACCCCTCGGAGCCCCAATAGCTAATCCGAAATAACGACCTAGACATTAATTCCCGGAAGCGAGTGGGCAAGAACGCCGGTTCCTCGAGGACTCGGATGGCGACCAATCCACGTATTCAGTTTTCATGTCACCTTGCAATATGGCTGGCTGCGATAGTTTTTATCACCTCTGCATTTGCCGTTCTAAGCATGCCCCCAAGGGCGACGGCGAACCGGCGCGTTTTGGACAGACCGGATTCGGTTCGGTCGGGCCGCCAGATAAGCCAAGTTGATGGCTGGCACACTGTTAAGCCAGTCTCCACAAATGCGAAGTCAAATCACGGTCTGCAGCGCGCCGCCTCCGGCGCCATCAACCCGCGGATTCTCGATCCGGTGCTCAGCTACGCTACTTATGTGGGGAAGAATCCCGCCGACTTCGCTGCCGCGGTCGCTGTCGACGCCTCTGGCAATGCTTACGTTACGGGCAAGAACGCAGGCGGACTGGTGTTCGTGAGCAAATTTAGCAGCGACGGGACATCCCTCCTCTACAATACCGTGCTTGGCTCAGGCTACGAGGGCGTGGCGGAAGCCATTGCCGTCGACGCCTCGGGGCGCGCCTACGTTACGGGAGCAGCGAGCGCGGGATTTCCCACAACGGCGGACGCTTTGCAAACCACAGCGGGCGCCGGGTCGCACGCTTTTGTCACCGTGCTTGACCCCACCGGCGCCACCCTGGTTTACTCGAGCTACCTCGCGGGAAGCATCGGTGAGCAGGGTAACAGTGTTGCCGTTGACGCTTCCGGGAATGTTTATGTAACCGGATACACGGAGTCATTAGATTTTCCCACCACCGCGGGGGCTTACCAAACGACTTTCGGAACTTCCACGCGCAGCGGCTTCGTGGCAAAAATCAATCCCGCGGCCAGCGGCGCTGCCTCGCTGGTCTATTCCACCTTCCTGGGCGGCGCCACAACGCCGGCCACCGAGAATGCGATCGCCGTAGATGCTACGTGGAACGCTTATGTCACCGGCTTCGCTGGGCAGGGTTTTCCCACCACAGGTGGCGCATTCGCTTACACGGGGAGCGAGAGTGGGTCGGGGGGAGTCTTCGTGACGAAATTAGATCCCGCCGGCGCGTCGCTGGTTTACTCAGCCTATCTGGGCTTCGGTCAGGGAACCGGCGTCGCGGTCGACGGCGCTGGCGACGCTTACGTGACCGGTCTCCCGCAGGTGTCTGACTTTCCGACCACGGCCGGAGCTTACCAAACCACTTTCCCCAGCGGCTTCGTTGCGGAGCTCAACGCCGCGGGGTCGGCGCTCGTTTATTCCACCTTCCTTAGCGGTCCGGGAGAGGACGTGACACCGCAAGGCATCGCTTTGCAGCCCGCATGCCCCTCCAGTTGCAGCGCCTATGTTTCCGGATTTACGGGCGCGACCGATTTTCCCTCCGTGAATCCCGTCCAAGACTTCAACGCGGGCGGAGACGACGCCTTTGTGGTGCAGCTTTCCGGAGACGGCTCGAGTGCGCTCTTCTCATCTTATCTCGGTGGCAGCGAGGATGAGAGCAACTTGAGCGGTGAAGCACGTATGCCGAGCATCGCCGTGAGCGCCACCGGCGACGTTGTCGTGGCGGGCGCCACCGCATCCAGCGACTTCCCGGTGTCGCTGAGCGCTACCGCCGCCACCCAAGGATTCGTGGCGAAAATCACTCCGACCAGCGCTTCAGAGGTCGCCAACGTTCCGGCAAGCCTGAGTTTTGGCACTCAAGTGGTAGGCGTCATGAGCAGCGCACTTACAGTGACGCTGCGCAATATGGGCAGCAAGACTCTGAATATTACCGGCATTGCCGCCGCGGGCGATTATGCCCAGACGGACACCTGCGGAACGACCGTCGCAGGCGGCGGCAGTTGTGCAATCACGGTAACCTTCACGCCTACGGTGCACGGCGCACGCACCGGCACGATCACTATCACGGACGACGCTCAGAACGGGCCCACGAATGTGATCAATCTTTCTGGGACCGGCACGGACGCGCCCGTCCTCGATTTTTCACCCGCGGCTTTGAATTTCGGCGATCAAAACGTCGGAACCACTAGTGCCGTGCAAACGGTCATTCTCTCCAACATCGGCGACCAGCCGTTGACGCTTTCAGGCGTGAGCGCGAGCGGAGACTTTTCCGAAACCAACAACTGCCCCGCGACTCTGGCGCTCGCTGCAACTTGCACCGTCAGCGTATCCTTTAAACCGACGCAGCCTGGCTTACGGGCGGGTACCCTCGTCGCTTCGAGCAACACTGCGGCAGGGGGCAACCAGACCGTACTCATGGCCGGCACCGGGACCGGAGTGGGCACATCCGCGCTGACCCTCTCCACCAACGGCTTGGCATTCGGCAACGAGGCCGTGAATACCACGAGTCCCTCTCAGACAGTTACTGTGACCAATACAGGTAATGTGCCGGTGACCATCTCCAGCGTCACGGCGGTCGGCGATTTTACCGTTAACAATAACTGCCCGAGTAGTTTAAATCCCGCCTTAACCTGTTCCGTGCAAGTCACTTTTACTCCTACTGCGAAAGGTCTTCGCGTGGGTGTGCTCACCATCACTGACAGCACCCCGAACAGCCCGGAACTGGTTAGCCTCATCGGCACGGGCGTGAACCCCAATCCGGAGCTCTCCGTCAATCCTGCCGGCCTAGACTTCCTGGATCAGGCCGTAGGCACGACGGGCGGACCGCAATCGGTCACCGTCGCCAATCCGGGAAACGTTTCGGTGGCGATTGACAGGGTTTTGGAGGGCGGAGACTTCCAAGTAGCCAGCGACAATTGTCCCGCCGCTTTGGCCCCAGCGGCACAATGCCAGTTGGGCGTTCAATTTACTCCTTCGGCCGCCGGCGCGCGCAGCGGAACGATTTCCATTGTCGATAACGCGCCGGGAAGCCCTCAGACTGTGAGCTTGTCCGGCAACGGACTGGTGGTGGTGCAGACGATCGTGGTGAGCCCCAGCAGCTTCGATTTTTCCGACCAAGTCATGGGTACCGTAAGCAGCAGCCAGACCGTGTCTATCACCAACACGGGCAATGTTCCCATAGCGATATCGAGTGTTACGGCGAGTGGCGACTTCTCAGTCTCTCCCCTCTCCTGCGGGAGTTCCCCTACAGTTCTTTCCCCGGAACAATCCTGCAGTGTGGGCGTCAGCTTCGCCCCCACCGCGGCGGGCAACCGGACCGGCACCTTGACGATTGTGGATAACGTCCCCGGCAGCCCCCAGACGGTTTCGCTGGCCGGTAATGGCGAGGCAGGCGTTCTGACCGTGAACGTGACGCCGACCAGCCTGGATTTCCCTGACACGGCGGTGAACTCGAGCAGCAACGCACAGTCAATTTCCATAACGAATACCGGCAACACGGGTGTGGCCCTTTCAGGCGTTACGACAACCGGCGACTTCGCGGTGACCAACTCTTGCGGTCTACCTACGATTCTCCAGCCCGAGCAGTATTGCGTGGTCTATGTCAGCTTCGTTCCTACAACGACCGGGGTGCGGAACGGCACCCTGACCTTTACGGATAACGCGACGGGCAGCCCCCAGACTGTTACCCTGACCGGTAACGGGGTGGCGGCCGATTTCGCCATCGCCATCACGCCACCCAACATGGATTTTGGCCCCGTGATGCAGAACACCACCAGCCCGTATCAATCAGCGATCATCCGTAACATCGGGAACGAGGCGGTGGTGATCTTCAATGTCGCCAGTAGTGGCGATTTCAGTTTGGGTTACAACGGCTGTCTGACCACTTTGCAGCCTGCGCAGGAGTGTGACGTCCAAGTCTCCTTTACACCCACGGCCGTGGGCGCGCTTACCGGCGGCGTCACGTTTACGGACAACGCTCAGGGCAGCCCGCAAACCATGACCTTGACGGGAACGGGCACCAGCTCCACGCCTGCGGTAGCCCTATCGCCTGCCTCAGTGATATTCGACAACCAGTCCGTCGGCACGACTTCCTATGACTATAGCGTGACTCTCCACAATAATGGTGCAACTAATCTCACCGTCTCCAGTGTTGTGCCCAGCGGCGACTTTGCTCTCGCATACAACTACTGCACTCTCACCCTGGGCTCGGGCGGAAGTTGCAACTTTGCGGTGACATTTACTCCCACCACGGGGGGAATCCGTACAGGAACGGTTACGATTACTGACAGCGACCCGAGCAGTCCGCAGGTTCAGAGCTTGGCCGGATTTGGTGTTGCTCCGACTCAAGGCCTCATTGTGTCTCCCACCGGACTCTCTTTCGCCAACCAACCCCTGAGCACCCCCAGCTCCCAACAGTACGTCACATTGACCAACACGGGAAATTCGTCAGTGACTGTCTCCAGCATCGTTGCCAGTGGAGATTTCAGCGTGCCTTCCAACTATTGTGGGACGCTATATTCCAACGGCACTTGCCAATTCCCCGCGGACTTCACTCCCACAGCGACAGGCACTCGCACCGGGACGATCACCATTACGGATGATGCCCCGGGCAGCCCGCAAACCGTCAGCTTGACGGGCCAAGGCGTGAGCGCCGTCGAGACCATCGTTGTTAACCCGCTGGGACTGGTGTTCCCCGATCAAACGGTTTCAACCACCGGCCAACAACAATATGTCACCATCACCAACACCGGCAATTCTCCCGTAAGCATCGAGAATATCGCGGTCAGCGGCGGTTTTTCTTTGGCTTTCAACTATTGTATCGGAACATTGCAACCTAGCACTTCTTACCCATCGTTCTGCCAGTTTTCCGTCAACTTTATCCCCGCAGCAGTTGGGAATCAGACGGGCACAATCACCATTACAGACAATGCGCAGGCCAGCCCGCAGACCGTTAGCATGAGCGGCAGGGGCATAGCAGCGGTTCAATTTCTTGTGATCAACCCGACGGGGCTCGCGTTCTCCGACCAGGCGATTGGGACCAGCAACGCCCAAGCGGTGGTCATTACGAATACCGGCAATGTGCCCGTGTTGGTAAGTAGCGTGGTGGTGAGCGGGGCCGATTTTACCCTGTCGACCAACAGTTGCACGAACACCTATGTGCCCGCGAGGGGTCAATACGTATCCAACTCCTGCCAGTTCGCTGTCACCTTCAACCCCAGTGTGAGCGGACCCCGCACGGGAACCGTCACCATCACCGATGGGGCGCCAGGCAGTCCGCAAACGGTGACGCTAACCGGGAACGGGGTGAGCTCGGTTCAGTCGCTAACGGTGTCACCTTCCAACTTGGCATTCGGCAATCAGCAGGTGGGCGTCCCGTGCACCATCTACTACTGCGAGGCCGCCGAGCAGTTGGTCACGCTCACGAATTCGGGAAGTGCGCCAATAACGGTTTCGAACGTGGTGGCCAGCAGCAGTTTCGTTGTGTTAGGGAACTGCGGCGCACAAATTGCGCCGGGGCTCACTTGCTCCCTCGCCGTTGCCTTCGCACCCACGGCGGCCGGGAACAGCACAGGGGCCTTGACGATCTCCGATAGTGTTCCGGGAAGTCCGCAGACCGTCGCGCTAGCTGGCACAGGCATCAGCGCCAGTCAGATCATCTCCTTGTCGCAATCCAGTGTGAACTTTGGCACTCAGACCATAGACCTTACGAGTGCACCGCTTGCCGTGTACTACGTGAACCAAGGCAGTTCGAATGTGAGCGTTTATGGAATTGTCGCGAGCGGAGACTTCGCCCAAACCAACACCTGCACCAATCTCATGAACGGCGGGACAAGCTGTTCAATCTTGATCACCTTCACTCCCACGGCGCTGGGAGGACGCTCCGGCACGCTCATCATTACCGACAGCGCCAACGGCAGCCCCCGCGTGATCACCTTGAGCGGAACCGGGGCGCTGCCTGCCTTCACCGCGGCGCCCGCCCGCCTCTCCTTCGGAGCCCAGGCCGTGGGCGTCGCTAGCGCACCCCAGACCGTAACGGTGACCAACACCGGGGCGGGAGTGATGGTGATTTCCAGCTTGACGGCAAGTGGCGACTTCGGTCAGGCCAACAACTGTCCGGCCAACCTCGCGTCTAGCGCCAGTTGCACCGTGAGCGTGACCTTCACTCCATCGACGGGCGGTGGCAGGACAGGCGCGATCACGATCACGGACAACGCGCCTGGCAGTCCGCAGGTGGTCGCTTTGAGCGGGACGGGGGCATCCCCGGCAGCCGGCTTCTCGACCAACGGCCTCGTCTTCGGTAGTCAAAATTCCAATTTCAACTCCGGCGCCCAGTCGGTAACGCTCACGAACACCGGCTCGGCCACATTAAGTGTCATGGCGGTGGCCCTGGGCGGTAACAACCCGGGCGACTTCGCCAAGACCGCCGACACGTGCTCGTCGACGAGCTTGCCCCCCACCAACAGTTGCGTGGTCACGGTAACATTCACTCCCACCGCGGCTGGAACCCGGAGCGCCGTGATCACCTTCACGGACAATGCCACGAACAGCCCCCAGGACGTTACCCTGACCGGGACGTTGGATTTCACTGCGAATGCGGCGTCGAATTCTTCAACCTCGGCCACGGTGACCGCCGGACAGACAGCCACGTACATTCTTGCTTTTAACGGCACACCGGGCGTGAACGGTACGCTTGCGCTCTCGTGCAGCGGCGCGCCGCAGCTTGCGACTTGCACGATCGCGCCCACCTCGCTGACCCTGAATGGTGGTGCCACGGCCACGGCTACCGTCACTGTCACCACCACGGCGCGCGGGATGGGTGTGCCTCGCGGCTTGCGCCGCCCGCCGACGGGGCCTCGGGGAGTGCCTCTACTCGTTTGGTCGCTGGTGCTGGCGGAATTGTTCGCCATGGCGTGGGTCGCTTCGAAGCGCGCGCGGGCTAATACCGGCGCCGACGCACTCGCAAATCGCAGCGCGGTGCTGCCGTTTGGCTTCGCTTCGGCGCTGCTTTTCGTCGCATTCTTGGCGAGTGTGGCGATGCCTTCATGCGGCGGCGGTGGTGTCACTCCCCCGCCGGCGGCGGGAACAGCTGCGGGGACCTATAATCTGTCGGTCACAGCGACGTTTACGTCCGGCACGGCCACGGTCACGCACAATATACCCCTGACCCTGACCGTGAATTGAAGTAAGGTGCCGTCAGGTCTCACCGATCGAGTGGCCGCGAACTGTAAGACACGCCATTCCCACTGGCATAAAAGACGATCAAGAGAACTTCACAGCAGCCGAATCCATTGCCTCAAGCTGGTGCAAGCAAGTAGGTGTGCTTGGAGGACCCGATTCTAAGTCGCCTTCCCATTGATAATCCTGGCGTTTGGCTGGATTCCGGCGTGGATGGGCGTTTTCCATTCCAAATCCGGGGAAGCACCCACCAAGCATAATTTCCGAGGGCCCTGTGATGCGACCAGAACGCTCCTTACCCGCACGCGATCATAGGTAAACCCTTGGGCGACAAGAACGAACAGGACCTATTTCTTTAGCGGATCATGCATGGCCTTTGGGGCCTCGGGAGTTGCGACTAGAAATTGGCGAGCTGTTGCTTCAAACGTTCCGGAACGAGATGGCAGTAGATCGGGGAAAAGCTCTGCTGTGGAACGGCATCACCACTCTGGCTGAAAACAAGGAAAGGCTCCTGGCGGGTGTTCCAGGGAGTCCAGTGCGGAAGACCTGGCCCGTTTGGATCTCCGGACTTCGCAAAGTTCGTCCAGTAGGCCTGCATAATCTGCGAGAGCTTGTGGTCCGTCGAAGTGAACGGCAGCCAACTGAACGTGCGAGCCTGAAACGTGCCGAAGACGTAAGGAAGTTCCAGCGAGTGGAAGGCGCCGAGTTCCGGCTCACCCTTTCCTGGAACCGAGCGATCGAACCTGTAGACGAATGCGCGCCCCCCAGCGCTGGTGGTCAGTGCCGCCTCCGCTCCCACGGGACATGCGACCACGATGTCGTTGGTCGCCTGATCGATGGCGGGGTTCCCGTGAAGGAGAATTCGAACCGTGTACGTCGCCACCGTCAGGTCTGTCCAGTTGCCGTAAAGAGGGCGCGCCACGCCCGCGAATTGCTTGAACGTTTCGCCAAAGCCCGGCTTGGCGGCGGGCTGAGGCGGCTTCTTTGCCGCCGCCGCTGCCACTACTCGAAAGGCGGAGAACTCTCTGGCATTCAAGCCCGCGAGCAAATCGACCGGCTCAATCTTCCCTGATGCAAAGGCTCTTGCCGGCGACTGGGGAAGGACCCATCCGTCCACGATCGATGCGTTGGGGTCGTAGCCCTTGAACTGCGATGCAACCAGGCGGTCTTCAATGTCCGTGATCTGGGTGGCCGGCAAACTCCTCAGGACTTGCAGTTGCGGTCCGGGCTTGCCACCTGCCGCTTCTTTTCCCACGGCGAGTCCCAACGGTTGCATCTCGGCCACGGTGCGTTCGCGTCCGAGCCCGAACGCCGGACCGCTCTCCGCAATGACCCGGCGAAACAGGTTTTTGGTGAGGGGAGAAGCCATCAGCGTCGTCGCGTCGACCGATCCCGCCGACTCACCAAAGAGCGTAACGTTAGGGGGGTCGCCGCCGAAAGCAGCGATATTCTGCTGCACCCACTCGAGCGCTGCAATCTGATCAAGAA